>Ga0049105_1001326_pt1 | contig 10771 bp, 9 predicted proteins | sample WorMetvaBAHAMAS1_FD_61260 | JGI IMG/M metagenome (GOLD analysis project Ga0049105, IMG submission 61260) | Worm MetaG Olavius vacuus BAHAMAS.1 | ecosystem: Host-associated > Annelida > Digestive system > Unclassified | place: Germany: Marburg | collected 2013-04-09 | reverse complement strand
GGTATGGAATCTTGTCCCTTCTTTCCTTCGCCTTTCTTTCCTCGCTCTTCTCCTTTCCAGTTTTCTCCCTTTCTTTCCATCCCTTCCCTTTGTGTCTCTGTCTTCCTGTCCCGGCTTGTTTGTCTATGTTTGTCAGCAGTTTTCTTTTGGCTGACTAAATGGGAACAGGCTCGGCCCATTTCGTCGTTGGCTCAACTACAGTACTGCGTTGCAGAAAAATGGCCACAGATCACCGCGTTGCCTAGCAACGGAAAAATACCCCCGAAATGGGTGCTAACTACGCAGCAAACCTTAAAGCTCCTAGAACTTTCATCAAAATTATTTTCGTCTGCAACGTATTCTATAACGTGCGCACAAAAATAATTTTTGCGACTTTTGATTTAGGCAATTTTGCATGGCAGCCCTTCGAAATTAGGCTAAAACGCAGATACATGTAGGCCTATCTGCAGCGCGCAATATCCGTCGCAGCAAAGCATGGCTTGATCCACTTATTGGTTGGGCGCTTATTGGCTGGCGCAGCTAGGCTACACAGCCGTTATCTAAAATAGCGTACAACGTGAATTTTCCACGACCCTGGCGCTATGAGACGTGAGGCCTTACGCGGAGACGTATGAGATCGAAGAGCACCAGTCTAGTCGCCTGTCGGCTTGTTCTTCTTATCAGTTAATTATTGTCGTTTACACTTTATAGAAAGTTGTGGTTTGGGATAGGCCTGGAGAGCGTCAACGGTTTCAACCATGCTATTGCAGACAATACGAACTCGATTCTACTTAGCTGCATCAGCCCCACGTCAAAGAAGAACAGGCTAACGGTGATGTTTTTGAGCCAGGTGGAGAATGGTCGCCCTAGGGGTCTTCTCCAGAGCTCCGGTGGGGCTCAGAGAGATTTGGTTTGCATTTGCCTTCCAAACTTATACTTCGAAAAATGACATTCGCACAAGACTTTTACAATAGACGCCTCATCGAGCTGCATTTTGCCATTTCCTGTTAAATGTCCAGTGCATTTTTATATTATGTACCTTGAGTTTTGCCAGTTCTTTCTCAACGTTGATCTTGTCCATTCTGCCTTTGCTGATCATCGCTTCTTTCAACGATAGCTCCTCTTTCATTGCATCTATCTGATGATTGTGCAAGGTCAGCTGACGCTTCAGTTCCTTGATATCGTCCTGATCGCAAGCAAGCACAAACATCAGTTATCATACGTCTAGCGCCGCTACTACTGTATGTACGTGATCACAGTTGAATCTGCCGTCGCTGTAAACACGCGTGCCACCAATTTAGTAGATGTTCTGTTACGCCAGCGAGTGTGGATGTTTCCGATACGAATACGGATCGTCGAGCGAGACAGCGCAGACGCTGTACGCTCTGCGAGCACTGAGGCACCACGGGCTGTCTGACGTCGGACTACAGGAAGTTTTCCGCGCTGTTGTAGTCTCTAAGCTGACCTATGCGTCAACGGCGTGGAGCGGGTTCGTCACTGCAGTGGACATCCAACGAGTCGACGCCTTCCTTTGCCGCAGCAAGCGCTGTGGATTCTGCCCGCCGGACCTACCAGACTTCGGCGAGTAGTTGGCGGAGTGCGACGACCGACTTTTCAATAGAATCCGCCGCTACCCGCAGCACGTCCTACATAGCCTTCTGCCGCCACCATCTGCTGCCTCTCGAAACTATGGTTTGTGACCCTTCAGCATGACAGACAGTTACTGGCTCACACTAGCCATCTTATGGACTGTGAATTTTTATGCGCACCTTGTATAAAAACATTTATTAACACACGCTATTACATCAACCTTTTTGTATATATTGTAGCATGTGCGGTTTGTCACAAGTTTTAATAAAGACATGATGATGATGATGGTGGTGGTGATGATGATGATCTTTGTCAGTAATGACACATTTTGGTCGACGAGCTATATATAAAACCACGTGCCTTCACTTCGGAATACAGTTTAACATCTGAGCATGAGCTTTACGTATCAGAGCGATCTTCGCGCCAAATTTGGACGACTTGTCACGACTTTTGAGTTCCTTTGTTACAATACGAACCCGAGCTGAACACACAGGGTGGACCAACAAACAAATACGCGTAGCCATAGACGGTCGGGCTATGCGGTGCTAACGCCCGGGATCTGAAGCACCTTCAGACGATCTTCGAAGACATGGCTATTCTCAAAGTACCAGCGCATTCAATACATTAGAGGTGTTTTTTTTGCGTGATGTGCTATATAAATCCACGATCATATTACACTAAGGGAGCAGTACAACAGTCCTCCACAACATCACACGATTTCGTCACATAATACAAAGTTGCAACTGCTGAGGTGAGATGTACGACAACAAAATTTATATAATATGTATAAATTCTGCGGCAACAGCGCCAGTTGGCCGCCGACTCTTCGACCAAGACAACGTGGTACCTATGATTGTTTCATCGACTAAACCCACCCACCGTCGCCATTCTATTCATTAGGCCCTATACTTAGCCCGAAAGCTGGCATTTAGGTCACAGTGCCCCAGAAGCTAGAAAGCCGAGTCAAACTATAGGCACTGCAGTGAGGATGTGCAGATGTGTGTCGAAGGCTATAAGTCGCAGTAATGTAGTATTTTTAATGAGATTATGACTGTTTTAATAGCAAAATGAAATACAAACGTTAGCTTGGAGCAGATTCTTGCCGAGTACGTTGCGGTGGCTGCGCAGAGAGTTGGTCGTCTGTTTTACCTGCCTTAGATTCACCTCTAACTCAGCCTCCTTCTTTATGTGATCGAGCACCTCCAACTGCATGTTCTTCATCGCTTGCTTCAACCTCTCCATCTGCCATCACCCAGACATAGCCTAGCTGTACAACTAGCCTACCAACTTACGAAATAACGTCGTTAGGCATGAGGATACGATAACAGTTATTAAATGCAGATATTAAGTTGTACTCCCGCTTTTGAAAGTGTTTAAAATTTCTAGATACGCTTAACTAGAAATGGATCGACGATCCAATTCTTGTGCCTTCCAAATTGAAATGACCATCAAAGGAGGTTTCAGGAGTTGCAGGTATCCTTCTTCAGAGAAAACGGCAAAGTAGCAATGAAACCTTCGTCCCCTTGACCGCTTTCCTTAGCCCCTAAAACAGTGGTTACATCTGAAACAAAAGTGAAACAAAACAATTTCACTGAAACAAAACATTGTTGTTTTGTTTCAGTTTTGTTTCAGTTTTATTTCAGTTATAACCACGGCCTAAGAGTGCATACAATCTTATTTAAGAATTCCATGTATGAAAACAACTGTGACATCGCACAGTTTCTGCTATGAACGGCAATTGGGCTGGTTACTTAGCAGATACGCATACACTTGTAAACAGATGATTTTACAATAAACGAATACAGAATCTTGTTGACATTTCCGAACTGTCGTTATTCGAAGACATCGATTTAAACATTTCTGTAAAACAAAATTGGCATTTACTTATTATGACCAAAGCATGTGAGCGGAGCGTGAGCGGCGAAAAAGCCGCTCCGCGCTTCAACCTGTTTCTGCAACCCCACTCCCCGCTCCGTTCCCGCTCCGCGACCTCCCGCTCCGCGCTCCGCTCCGCTCCATCGTTTTTCTGCAACTCCCGCTCACCGCTCCGCTTCGCTTCACCCGCTCCACCGCTCCGCTCCGACAATAAAGTTCAGAATATCCAGAAATAATGGTGGGCAAATTAATCATGCGATTTATCGTTAAAATGTGTAAAGATAAAAAATTTACGTTTACCTTACTTTACCTTACCTTACAACCCTGGGTGCGACCTACAAGTCACAACTTACAACGTCGGACTAAGCAGTTTACATCAATAAGGCAGTAGCAGAATTGCATCCAGTTTTACAACACTTTCATAGGTTGGGCACGTGTTCTATGTTGACAATAATTTACATTTATTTTAATTTTACAATAATTAATATTACCTATCGTTCATATTGCACATTTTCACTAAAACGCGTCATGTCGACGAGATGGATTGGGTCTTGTTAAGAATGAATTGATTATAGGTAAAAGGTTAGACCGGGTCAAGTGATAAGGCAAGTGCATGAAGAGTAAAAGAGTGATGGCTCGAAAAAGTGGACTGCAGACAGTTCAATGCGGACTATACGTTATGAAGTCACGTGGAGTGAAATGTTGTGAGCGGCCGATTTAGCCGGTTCCCCGCTCCCGCTCCGCTCCGTTTTCCGCTCCGCTCACGCTCCGCTCACATGCTCTGATTTTGACTGACTCTGTGTGGACAAACAGCCGAGATAGCGGTGACTGAGACAATGATCGCGACGGAAAGTACTGTACATAACCTCGCATACCTTATCGGCGTCATCGGCGGCTTGTTTCATATGGGATTCGTTGAGCTTCTCCAGATTGTAGATGGCATCCTCTTGATCTTCGAGTTCTCTTTCGTAGGTTCGCAGCTGATTCAGCGCTCGCACCATCTCTGAGCCGACCTGAGTAAACTTAGTTTCTATCTCGGTTATTTCCACTTTGCTTACTTCGTATTTCTATACACGCGTTCGATCACGACCGCGGCACACACATACACACAGATTACGATTTACGAGCTACATGAGGCTAGAATGTTAGGTCTATACACATTTTGAAAACAAGGCTGCCAGCATAAGTAAAGTAAGCGAATATGTGGCGGTGCAACTCCAAATTTTGTTAACAAATGAAATAAATATAACACGTTAATGGCCAATTGTGTCTGACCTTCTCCATAGCGACGACATCTTTCAATAGGTCTTCATTTCGTCTTATATAGTCCTCTATCTTCTTCTTGTCCCATTTCGATTCTGTAAAGCGACAAACAATCGAATTTTTACAGACTTTATCGAAGCCATCGATGTGACACTGACGGCATAAGTAAACATCGACTTTTTCTCTAAGTCGCTTACTCTCTAAATTACGACTTTTCAGGCCGCTCAACGTATGTTGGAAAGACATACGAGTAAGCTTTACTTATGAGCTTTCGTGGTCTTACCGGAACACGGCTCTTAGCGGACGTGGAGAGGCTGCCAATCAAATGCATACCAGAGGTTCGTTCGTACATGGGCGGATGGAGCTTGATTTTTACCCAGACATCTCGCCCACCATCCCCTAATTTTTACAGAGGTCAAAAAGTGAGATTTTTGGCGTTATCGCTGATCGACTGTCAAATTCGAGCCGCTGTCGTTTGGAAACGGAGTAAGATATCTCACCTATCGTTTAAACATTGTGTGCGTCAATGATATGGCTACGTTGTGGCCAAATTTGATGCAGATCGGACAACGCACCTTTGAGAACACTCATCTCGGTATTCTGGCACCCCTAAAAACTGACGAAAAAGCTTTCCTTAATCCACGCTGCCCCGAGTTGGCGGGGGTCGGTATTGAAAAAAACGCAAAAAGCGACGAAAAACCGCGATTGTAATCTCAGTAACGTTATGAGGCGATGTGCAAGGTACAATCATTATTTTTAGTTAATTATTTACTGCGTTTGTGAGAAAAGGATGTAATATATTTCGACTTGTGTAACTTTTGTATGTTTCAGTAGCGCCATGTAGGGTGTAAGTTGTCCGTGCCTTTTTCGGCTTCGGTAGCTTATCACTTGCAGCCCGTGCGGTGTGTAAGACGATCAGGTCGCGGCTGCAGCGTGCAGCTATAAAAGTCGATGTCTCATGTACTCCTGAACTGCTTGGCGGGCTGCGGTCACGGTTAGGCCTACGTTGACATTCGGAAACTAAAACTAGGGAGCAGATCGCAACACACTTGTCGGTGCAGTCTTTACAAAGTTGCATTCTTGACCGTCGGTTTGGGTTGTGCTATCTGATAACCTCTTTCTGACATACATCAAGTCGCCGCGCAGCAAATGCTACGCCAAGCCACAATCGGTAGACCGGCACTGATATAACGCATGGAATTTCCCGTCGTCATGGTTGCTCACCGTCGCTCATTGACGCAATGCGCTCGCTTGAAGCGCCAGTGGTAGTTATGCTCTCACTTAAACGTAGCGATAACCTTTATCATTTTTTGCTCGTGTGACCGTGATCTTGACCCGATGACCTTCACGTACGAACTTGACCCATATGCTCTGAAGATCTAGGCTCATCGAATGAGCGAAAATAAACTTCCTATGTCAAGGCTTTCGAAAGTTATCGTGTGACAGACATACAGACAGACAGACAGACACGACCGAAATTACTACCACAGCCGCTTCTCAGGTGGTACTCAACAAACTATTGTACTATTGTGGTTACGCATGGTGCGTACGTTGTATGCACCAGCCCTACGTAACCACAAGTGTAGGCCTATAAGACAGACGGCGTAGGCCCACATATCAATTAATTACATTAACGTATCATCTAAACACAACATAACAATGACGATCGTTAGGACACGATACACACATTATAAAATACGTAATTTTGCATCAGATATTGAATGATAGAAGAAAAAGACAAAATTGGAATAGACAATTACTTGATGCATTGAGTAATTCCAACATGTTACCTTTTAGCTTTAGCCTAACTCTATAGGTTTCTTTCAGAAACTAGCTTAATGTCTTCATACACCTTCGGTGGCGGGGCATAACAAGTCAGGCAAAGCGAATAGCTTACTGACTGATAGGAATCACTACATGATAAGTGGATATGGTATGCTCCCTACCGGTCTTAATGATGGTGTGGTCAGCTGACATCGTCTCAAGCTGATGCTCCAGTTCTTCTCGAGTGCGCTGGAGTAACTTTAGTTGTTTGGTGTGGGTATCGTCGAGTCTCTGCATTTCCTCTATCTTAAGGTTGGCCGCTTTCAATGCCTCGGTTTCTTTCTGCGCATACATGAACAAATGAGCCTCGACGCCATGCCTCCTCTGCAAAAGTGCATTTTAATGCTCGCTGTAACCTTGACCTTTGACCTCTGACCTTGAAAATCTTTTCAGCAATTCCCAGTCACATGGCGAATATTTGTGCCAAGTTGCACTGAAATTGCTCCACTAAGTAGCGAAATATAGTGTCATGCAAAATGGTAACTTCAAGTGACGGACGGACGGACCGACGACCCGATAACACAATGCCTATGTCGCTTACTGTTGGCGGCGGAGGCATAAAACGATCGCCGCGTTACGCGTATTACGCTGAGTAATATTCTGTAAAATATTATGATTTGCTATGTTACAAGAGATGGACAGTTTCAGGAAACAATTAAAGACGTTTCTGTTTGCAACGTACTAATGCACACAGCGCATTAGAGGTTCCACGACGATGCGCTATATGAATTTACATTACATTACATTACATGGAAGATTTATTGTCATATCTGATTACTGGTAGCATATCTTGCAATCTTCACAACGAGCGTTATGTTACTGCGGGCTTTGTTAGACCGCCGACGTATAGTCGACGAAAGCCTTACGAAATGCTGCTTTGCTTTTTGGCACCCGGCCTCTGATCTCCCAGACCGCGGAGTTCCCCACCACCACCCCGCGTCAACAGAGCATCAGAAGTTCGTTCCTGGGTCTGGCAAGAAACATTCACTCCGTCGTATATGCCCACTTCTCCCCTTAGTTTTACAGTGGCGGGGTGCAACTTCCGACATGCGGCCTCCATTTTTGACTCCAGTCACATTTGAATAGTTATGGTTTCGAAACGGAGCGAATTATCAGAAATCTAAACAAATTTCAAAGCATTGATGATTGGGGTATTTCTAAATGTGATACACACTTCGGTCCTTTCAACTTCGAGAACGCGAGATCCCAAGGGCCGCAGCCTAAAAACGGGCCAGAAAAAAATGTCGAAAAGCTACGGATTGTTCGATTATTATGCTGACATTTGGCAGGCAGGTGCGTTACGGGCTTAGAGACTGAAGCCGTGAACGACTGGTTGGACGGACGGCTTCAGATGAGGCGCTAATTTCTACTTTATTTTCGGTTGATGGCGTAGTGGTAGCGCGATGGTCTCCATCAACGTGTTTGCTGCACGTCGGGCACGGTTAGTACTCGGATGGGTAACCGCTCGGGGGTTCGAGCTGCGATCGCACCATCTTGTTAATTGAATAAACAACCAAGTTAACTCTGCCTGGCCATCCCTTGAGGTAATCAAAATGAATACAAGCAAACGCAGGGGAGTAAACAAGCACATCACGCGATGCACTAGTCTCATCCCATATCCGTGGTGTTGTTGGCGTCTGGCAGAGGGCTACAGAAAACAGATATCAGCCCCGCTAATATGGGCCCATATAGCTCTGGGAAGGACTTTCCTTTTCAAGCCTGGACGAAGTTAAATAAATAGAAAAGGTGGCAGTTAGGACAGCATTGCCACTTGAGGCTGCCCGTCCCGCCAGTCGTTCTCGGCCTTAATCACGAGGTTGGCAATCTACTAACTTTCAGCACCTTCTGGCAATGCACGACTGAGTTAGTCACAATTTAACAAATTTGCCCGGCCCATTTTCAAGGGCTCCAAACTCCCGGATGGTTTTCACAGTTGCATGTTCATGACCGAACTGTACCGAATTTGAGGAGTACATCTATAGGCCAGTCGTCGATGCGGTTTGTTGTAGGTTTAAGATATGTTGCTCGAAACCCGGGAAACTCTCTTCGCTCACCTATCAACAGTCCACAAGGTGAGGTCGTGACGTCTTCGCGAGTTTGGCGCCGCCTAGAAACATTCGGACATCGTTACTTATTTATTGTCAGTTTCAGCAGTCAGACCTTGAGTTCTTTGAGCGTGTCTTGCAGCTGGCCGTTCAGCTGTGCAATGATGGACGCCTGTTGCTCGCCTTTCTGTTGTTCTTGCAACATTTTGACGTTGAGATCGTTCATTTCCACACGATGACGCTGAATCATACTCTGTACGTCGTACACAACAGCGGGTGGACGTCAGGGGCCCTATTTTCGAATTTCATAATATTTTCGTAAGATATTTCCTAAGTTCGTCGTAAGATTTTCATAAGTTTTTTTTTGTAAGTCAGCGAGATACGACGTCCTAAGATTTTCTTAGGAAAATTGATAAGTCATTTTTCGAAAGCATTCTTCGGAAATCGTCACTCTGGTTGTCAGTTATTTTTAGCTCAAAGTATTCGACCAATGACAGCCTCTGTCAGAGGGTTTCTCGAATGACAACACTTGCCGCGAATTTTACGTTTTCGTAAGATAAGTCGTCGTAAGTTTATCATAAGTTTTGCATAACTTCGTCCTAAGTTTTTCATAAGATTTTTGTAAGATTTTCTTTTGAAAATTGCATGCTCAACGTAAGTTTTTCGTAAGTCAGACTTTTTCACAAGTTGTTCATAAGTTCGTCATAAGATTTTTTGAAAATGGAGCCATAGCACTTCACATACTACTACTAATAACATAGCAATACATATTTCCATCGCACCAAGGTCACAACTTCAGAGACGGTTGACTGACACGCGCACACTACGCGTTGTGTTACCGAGTTCACATCTTCACAGTGTGAGTAAGTAAGTAAGTAAATGCACCCGTAACTGGTACTAAAAGCAACAGTTATGTGTACGATGTCAACTCGTGTTATATTGGTTCACTCACTCGCTGAACCGCTTGACCGCGACGATGTATCGTAGCGCCCTCCAGGCAGCACAGTCACTGGCGATGTTCCACAGATCGTCAGCGGTGAGTCCAGTATCAGATGCCCGCCCGCGAGGTCGTCTCCGCTATGTTCCGTCGTCGGGTGTGTGGCCTGAACGTGTCAGAGAATGGTTTCAGGAAGTCGATGAACATGTCCAAAGATTGCCAGGCGCCTCTTGCGAAGCGAGCTGAGGAGACTTGTGCGTTCAGCGATGACGGCGTCAGGAAAGAAATCGTACCAGCAAGCACCAAGAATGCGACGCTGATATGTCATGTGTAACGCCTGAAGCTTCCGTTCATCGGATTGTAGTAAGAGTCCACACTTCAGCATCGTACAAGAGGACTCCAGAGACCACGAGAGCATTGTATAATCGCAGCTTCATAGTCAGGCTCAGTCTCTGTTGGTAAGCCTGCCCATGCTTGCAGCTAAACCAATACGTCCGATTACCTCCGGTGTTGAGCGGCCAGAAGAGTCATGTCATGCCAAGGTACGTGAAGCGTTCTGCTTGTCTCTGGATGTGCGTTGGAGGTGGAGCGGAACCGCAGCCAACATTTTGTAGTTTCGTGTTTATCCGTGAGGTGTGTAGATCCATCGTCGACGCCTGTATTTCAGGACACTGTGCTGGGCACTCGGTGAATAGAACTGCGTCGCGGTCCGTGAGTCGTGATTTGCCGATTTATTTGATTTATTTGATTTTTTTATTTTGATTTATTTCGTAGACTGGATTTATTATTTCTATTGATAGCAGAGGCTCCGATGCGCAATACGCCTATGCATGATGTGGCCTGACACTTTGGTCTTATGGCAAGACTATCGCAGACCTACCAATATCACTGCCAGTCTCGATCTCTGTCTTTGACGCTGTGGTCTTGAACTGAATGTCAACTAACCTACAGACATCTTATAACGCCCACATTATTTCTTCTTTGAAAACTGTATTAGCTGCCAATTTCTTATAGAAGCAACTTCTTATAGAAGCAGTCTTCTAAATCCGTTGTCGTACATAATGAAATACTGCACAATCGTTACTGCGTTTCTCTAATAAAAGACATACGCCTCAAGTATCCACACGCAGACAGCAGACAGCACTGGTTTCACTCTTTTCGGTCTCGTAACATCGCAAATTGAGGTCTTGTTCTGCACATTTTGAGTTTGCTTCCAGCACCAATTAAATTTGGCCACGCCCATGTTTCTGCGTTTCGA
>Ga0049105_1001325_pt1 | contig 10774 bp, 6 predicted proteins | sample WorMetvaBAHAMAS1_FD_61260 | JGI IMG/M metagenome (GOLD analysis project Ga0049105, IMG submission 61260) | Worm MetaG Olavius vacuus BAHAMAS.1 | ecosystem: Host-associated > Annelida > Digestive system > Unclassified | place: Germany: Marburg | collected 2013-04-09 | reverse complement strand
CTCGAAATTCCCGGGAATTCCCGTCGGGAATTTTGGGGGTCCGCGATTCCCGGGAATTCCCGGGAATTCCCGAACGGGAATTCCCGGTGGCCTTGATTGCGATTAGCTAACTCGAGCGGGTAAAACGACATTTTCGCTATCGACAGGGGGTACCTCTCTTTAACACACTCGTTCGGGGTGAACTCCTAAACTCAGGACCATGAAATTTGGCCTCAATAAACTAGAAACATCACTCTATCGTGTGGTGCAATACGCGTTTCGATATTTTGAACCGTTTAGGCGTCGATCACGAGTGTGACGGACAGACGGACAGACAGAACCGCCGTCAGCAACAGCGCGGTCTAAAGACGCGCGCTAAAAACTGAAGCAAATGTGGTTGTTTCTGAATGTACTGTATGTTACCGTGTAGTCGCTTATCAAATTCTAAGCGATTATTTTTTAGATTTTATTTCGTGGGGTGTTTCAACATCTAAACACCCCACCAGTTACGGCCTTGCTGCCAGCATCCAATAGCTTACTGTAGTACTACGTACGGCTGTGTTCGCATGTGACGTAGTAAAGTAAGTAAGTAAGTAAGTTTATTAAACACTCTTGCAGCTGTGTAGGTGAATAGATCAATACATCAATGATAAAACGCAATGAAACACAAATGAGTCAGTGAAATAAGATAGCCTAAATGAAGCATTATGGTGATAAAACTAACAAGTAGCAGAACCAGGAAGAGCACAGACAATGGTAGAATAACTTGGATTTATTGGTTTTTGCTGGTAATGATTAAGGCCATATTGTATGAAAGAACAGTAGCAGTGTGTGCGAGTATGGACTTTGGAAAGGTTTGGGAAGATCTGAGCCTTGAGATGACAGCCGGTGGTCTAGATGGAGGAAGGAGACTATGACGACAGGAATCTGTATTCAAAACATTTCGAAAAAATACAAGAAAAATCTTCTGTACGAGAAGCCAGAGAATTGAGATTTGAATAGAACAACATAGATGAATAAGAGCTTATGGCATTTCGCGGGTTAGGTTATGCACAATATGAATGGCGCGTTTTCGGACAGTCTCTAGGCTCTCGGGCTGTGTTTTCGTTAGCGAAAGGGCCAACAACTACTGCTTTATTAAGCTATTCGTCTATCGCCTACCGTGTCAACCACAGTATAACAAAGTCTTGAAGGTGTCAACTACGTACAGTATAACTACATCGAATAAGCGCCACAGTAATTCCACAGTGTCGTATCACACACGAATCAACAGACCTTCACATCGCCTGCATGTAGCGCAGCAGAGACAATCGGCAGCTGCAGTGCGTGGAATCTCCAATCTCTGTTGTCGGTAGCGCCGTGCAGTTCAGACCGTAGATTAGCACACTTAGCTGTTCCACCGAAACGTTAACAACGAGACTGTGTGATCGCAAAGCGTGAAGAGAAACGGCACGCTACTAAACACCACAGACGCGAGACTGTGCCACGCGGCGCCCACGTAAACGTGGTACCCTAGACCGTAGACGACGGCGACGGTGTCAATGGATGTCGCACGCACGCAGCGAGATGCTATAAACAGCTTCTGTTGCCATGGCAGCCAGAAACAGCAGCAGCAGCAGCAGCATTTTCCGTCACAGTTTTACGTCATCACTCTCAATTATAAGCCGCCGGCGTCAGTGCCAGTTTCATTAGCAGTCGTAATGGACGATGCGAAAATATACAGCATACCAGAATGAAAACTGCCAACAGCTCCATGGAAAATGAGCTTATGATCTAGCGTTACCTGCCTCTTGGACCCGCATCTGCACTCGCATTTATAGTGTACAATGTATTTGATGGTAAGTTACATCTGAGGTTCGTCACGGGCATCCTAATACTGGTTCGACCTCTTGGCCCCATGGCATAGTTATTACATTAGTCAACTTGGCAGAATGCTATATCCAGTATCTTCGTTTCCGTGTTGCGAGAGAGTCAGTCCACTGGCGACAATGAAACCGAGATCGGCCACGCATTAGCCTACCTGGTGAGACACGGTACAGAGTGACATTGAACCGAAGAACATGGCACAAGATGTCTGTCTCAAAGCGTTGAGCAGAGAGAGAGAGAGAGAAGACTGGAAAGACTGGATGCCCGATGAGCTATTCACTGGATGGACTGAGGTCGAAGGAAGATTACGAAGTAAAGGCTGACCGGACGGGTATACGTGGTAATCGTGTTTTAGAGTTATTCACAGATATCTGACTAATACCAAGTAGGCCTACTGACTGCATCGCCAAAAATTTGTGCAGTACTAGTATAACTGGTAGAGGAAATCCTACTGCGCAGTGATGTCCACTCCACGGGTCCAGTTTTTGTGACCCGACCCCACCCGACCTGCCAAATTTTCTACCCAAGTGCCCGACCCCACCTAACCCGACCCGATCCGCCGATCGCAAGCAAAATACTGACCCGATCAGACCAACTCATAAAGACGCTAAAAGTTGAATTTAAAAAAATACAGTATTAACATGTTTCATGTTGTAAATTTATATCTAAAATATAAAAGTCTTGTCCACATGACATACAAGAGAAGTATGCACGGTGAACAACAAAATAAGACATGTTATATTTTTAAAAAAAATAGTAAAAAAACAAATTTCTAGATTTTTCGACCTGACCCGACCCGCCATAATTTACAAAAATCTTGACCCGACTCGGCCCAACCCGACCCGCGGGTTAACCCGACCCGTTGACATCTCTGCTACTAAGAGCCTGAGGCTGCCGATACCACTGACTTATACATATCAGGCGAGATTGTCACCGCTTATGCTAAATATTCTTTCCAGTGATATTAAAGGCATCGTATATAGATGAAGGTGGATGACTGTACAGTGGAGAAATAGGAATGGTCGAATATGAAGCGTCTGTCTGGATGTGAATGTGATGGAGATAAAAAATCCCTAGTCAACGGAATTTTAAAAAAAATCTGTGCTGAATCATTGCTACCCACTACATTTTGCCACGCTTTCCATCATAGGCATCCGCCCACTGTATGTGGTAACTGCACCATTATGGATAGCCTACCGTTATGTGGGCGCGAGCGAGATGCAGCGACAGCGATAGAGCCATTCTGCAGCCAGCTCCTATACCCATTACCCAGACAGAACGGTCGTGCATGGGGAGCCAGGTTGATTTATATCAACAGCCCGACCTTCTATATAACTCCCTCCCTCTTACTCTCGTGTCGCCAGCGCGTTGGTCACAACACGCGGCGGCAGATCAATGGAGCCCGTTAACAGCTCCGCGATGCATAATGACGCCGTTCGTTATGCCGCCAACAACGTCACAAGCGGCCGCCGTAGCAGCGACTCGATTATGGCTATACGAGCCCGTCTTAGCATCACCGACTGTAGCCTCGAGCGAACACCTGCCAAGAACTCTCTACGCAGCATGCGATGAGTTCCACAGTGCGTGAAGCTGCATGTAAGAGTAATATGGAAATTAGGAGCGGAAAATCGGAGAAACTGACGATGATGATGATGATGTGCAATGATTTAATGTGCACTGAAAAGCCGGCTAGAGGCCAGCTTAGCCTGCACTACAGTACCAGAGTTGAAACCGACATATGCCCGAGAAAATGAAAAGCAGCTGATATCAAGTCAGTCCGGTGAGTGGAGGTAGAAGAACTGGAGTATGGAGGAAAGGTTTTGTGGAAGAGATGAGTTTAAGCCGGGAGTGGAAGAGAGAATGAGTGATGGATGGTAACGGTGGTGATGTAGAAAATGGTAAACTGATATGTGTGGAATCAGATGAGAGTAGATATGAAGGTTCAGTGGTGGTGAGGACTTCGTATGTGAGAGAAAGAATCTTGTAGTCTGTGCGATGCTTAATTTTATGCCAGTGTAAATATTTGAGAACAGATTGATGTGGGAGGATGTTGGGGCCCTGGCGACAGCACTTACGAGAGAATTTTGGATTTGATGAGGACGGTTTCATCATCATCATCATCATTCATTCATTCATTCATTCACACACATGAAAACATGCACGTGTAGAGACGTTTAGTTGAGTATTTGGTAGTTTGTGATAAAGTGAGTTGCAGTAGTCGAGCTTGGAGTGTACGATGGAGGTGGCGATGGTACTGGCTGTTTTGTGATCAAGATATGGACGTATGCAGCAAAGTTGACGGATGTGTGAGTAACAGGATTTAGAAAGAGCAGATATAAAACTGCGGATCGATGTCACATAGCGTACTTCTGCACTGGCGTAAAGTAGAGAGACACAGTCGGCTTTATCATATACTACTTGGCCACGTAGACCACAAGAAGATGCGACATTGATTAAATCAATAGCTTACGACAGTAATCAGTATACAAAGCATTTGACTGTAATGTCGCAGACAGAATTTGATATAGCGCGAAACGAATATATGTATGTCAAAAATTATGATGCTGAGTACTGAAACCGAATCGCCGTGCAGCACACGTTACGTCCTATAGCATGCACTCATACCGTTCATTTTGACGCCAACATTAATAACCAGTTTAACTTCAGCTTAATTTAACTTCTAAAATAGCTTTGTTTGTTCAAGTCATGACCCAGAAATGGACTGGCCGAGTCATAGCTGTTTCAGCATTTAGCACAAATGCGTTTGTTTTACTTGTTTACGAAATAAAGATCACTTACTTACTCAAATGAAGCTGTTCTGCCACTGCATGATGGGCCGGAAACCCGGAATGATTTTAAAATGTGTAACTTGTGCATATAATAACATAGAAAGGCATTTCGTATATCAAACTGTTCAGTTCATTATATGAAGAAAGATTAGTGTTTTGCATGTTGCCTCACTAAATACTCTTTGCACAAGTTCACACTACTGAAAGATGCCACGCCCACTAGCCACAATAAATAAATGTAGGAACACGTGACAGTTTGCCATGGCGACTGATGGTAAAGTATTTAAGCTAATCTAGATCTGTTGCCAATGAACTCTTTCTCCGCGATGAATTTTGGCCCGTACTTTCACCAGTTACTATAAGGCCGTTGCTAAGACCAACAGATGTCCCTAGCGACTCCCATTCACCTGCCACCCGTTGCTAGGAAGGCCGTTACCATGGATAACGTTACCATGGAGACCGTTGCCACGGAGACCGTTGCTAGAGAAACCCTGACTTTAGGGACCGTTGCTATGGAAACTGTTGCTATGGAAACCATTGTTACGAATTTCCGCCGTCGCCCGTAGCTCTCCCGTCGCGAAGGCTTTCCGGGCTAACAATAATCGTTGCTATGGAAACCACTGTTATGAATCTCCGCCCGTCGATTGTTGCTAAGGATTTCCGGGCTAACAATCGTTGCTGTGGGAACCATTTCCGCCGGTCGCCCGTACTCTGCCGTTGCTAAGGATTTTCGGCTAAAACACTAACTAGGCTATCTGTTGCCGTGACTGGGTAATTTGCTCTGCTCTCCTTTAGTTTGCCGATCGAGGCTGGCAATATTTAAATTAATAATATTGACCGTCCTGTAGCAAATTAACTAATTAATTGTTTGCCGCTTACTTATACGGGAGTAGCTAGCACTCAGTTGCCATGAAAACGCTTGATGCAGACTGCGATTTGATGGGTGCAGAGACTGGGTGTCCGACGCCACGGACCCACAGCGGGCCGTCCTGCTAATCTTGAAACTCTAGCTTCAGCAGCTGAATTTGTAAACACCGGTGACCTGGAACCTTGGTCCCGCCCCGTCACCTCGGATAAGGAGGGGTCACAGGGCGCCAGGACAGTGGATAGTATGCTGTCCGAACCCGAAATACACCGTTCTGGACAGAGGGCCAATACTCCAATCGTGACTAACACTACTAGGCCAACTCAGCCTTCTCTCCTAGACCCAGCCTTAACTACTAGACCACGTGAATGAGGAACGAGGATAACCTTTCGCCGTTTACTATGTCGTCGCTAGCGTAACTGTCGACTTTATATCTTGCATTTATACGTTCGTCGTATAGTCTGCATCAGTGCAACACAATCAGGCGGCGGGTACCAAGAAATCCCCGGCAATCCGTCACCTAGATTGTACGGCTAGTTGTCCGTGGTGGCGCGCGAATCAATACTGTTCAATTACGGGCGGAACGCGGCGGAGGAAGATGCGATCGACTTGGGATCCAGCATGTGCAGCCGAGATGCTGGGATGTGTCTAACTGATGCTGGGCAGTTTATCAACTGCATCAGCGGCGGCGGCATCGACGGCTTAAATCCGACGTCGATCAATGAGCAATATCGAAAACGGACAGACAGTGCAAAGACAACAGACTGATACCACAGACGGCAGCGATCATAAAGACGATTACCGGACACGTGTCACGACATCCCAAGCTCTCAGCGCTGGGAGTGTTCCGCAGTAATATCGGTCTCCCCCAAAAAACTGCTACCTGGTTTTGGTAACTTTATAAAAGAGTCATGTTTGATGCCAACTTTTCAGACAAGAATATTCTATAAGAACGTATTCAACTAGATTCTAGTGTTTATAAAGTAGAGAAACTCTATCTGCCTTGTAGACGCAGTTAACAAGCGCGGGGCAGGCAGGCGACACGATTATTTATATATCCATTCGCCAGGTGGCGCTTTATGTCGTAATTTCGTTTCAAATGGCTGCAATTTTGCGATAAAATTACCGAAAAAAGCATAAGCGATCGCGAATTGAGACCATTCTGCACAATGCTCATGGTGTTAAAAGTTTCAATTCGATCGCGCTTATTACCGAGAAGAACATGGTGTGTTGCGTCTCCAATGCAGACAGAATAATATTTTTGCCATATGTCTTACTTAATTAATTTGCATATCAGACCACAGCTCGGTAAAGAAGTTATCAAGGAAGCTCACAACAATGTAGTACACACTACAAATAGAGTGATATCTCGTTTAGTCGTCGTATACCCAACTTTATAAGTGCATTAGCGCCCACATGTACTAGCCGATCGAAGCCACCAAGCGCCGCTCTGCTAAAGAGATGTCAGCCCGATACACTGACACAATATGCGACTTTCGAGATTCACACGTGGGACGTAAGACAAGACAAGAATTTAATAAACATGGTTGCAGCCAGAAGCTGAACTACTAAAATACATGTCATCGACATCAGTGGGTATACTGACGGTTATACTCCATATTCAGCGTGCGTCGTTAGACCGCGCTATTACTGAACTAAAGACGATTCTGTCTGTCGTTGTCCGGCCGTCATACTCGTGATCCATGCCTAAACGGTTAAAGGTATCGAAGCACACTTTACACCACACGATAGAGTGATGTTTCTACTTTCTTGAAGCCAAATTTCGTTTTCGTGAGTTTAGAAGTTCACCCCGAACGAATATGTTAATAAGAGGTACCCCCATCAAAAGCGAAAATTGACCAAGAATCTGCAATAACTTGGAAACGGTGCGAGATAGGATGTAAGTTAGTAATTCACTACTAATAGGAAATCGTACATGGGCTTTCGACTGGTACCAAAATGACCTTGAATGATCTTGAACGGCGTACACATGGCCGATATTTTGCATTATTTTACCGAATTCGGTAGCTTTTCTTGGGGGGATACTTCAAAGTGATTGCAGCTTGACCCATGCTGTCTGCATCAAAAATGTAGTCCATAGCATCTAGTTTTTAGCCATATATGACTTATGGCGGTATTCGCAGAGATTAATAAACTGCACTAACGATCGAGAAGCAGCTCATTGTCAAAGGCAACCATTTGACCGCTACTGCACGATAACTAAACACGATGCAAGATAGGATGTAAGTTAATATTATTCACTAATATGAAGTTGCATATGGCTTTCGATTAGTACTAGTGACCTTCAATAGCTAGAACAGCGTAACGACCGCCGACGCGCGCTATGTCTGCGGTAGCTGAGCTTCTCGTATTAAAATCTGAATTAAAATTGGTATAGACAAAAGAATGCAAATCTGAACTCCTCGGTAGAGAAGATCGTAGATAACGTAGTTATGTTTACTGGGAATTAATTTTTCACGTGGTGAACGTGACAATGACCAGAAGGGATAGTACACAGTAGCGTTTCGTACTAATTGATAGTCTTGGATATATTTCATATCATTTTAGTTCTGGAGTAACAGAAAGTTACTACGGCATTCCGCTGTCAAGTTATAAAACGGCCACGGAGAAAGATATACAGATGCACAGAGTATAATCCATGGGATTGCGCGACGGTGTCACACTGTGGTCTGGCCGAAAATACATGTAACATGAAACATTTATTTTGATGATAATTATGACTGACGACCAAGCCGTGTGTGGTTGGGGACCTTATGTGGATCAGGCGCGGCCGAGGACCGCATTGTGGCCTAGCTATAGGATATGACAACCAACGACCCGGTCTGCATGCCTCAGAGGAGATTCTGTTCGCATTAATAAAATCGAACTGTTTACTATGCAGTTTTGTCGTACGGTATTAAGGCTTGTCTTTCTAACTCAGCTACTATCCATCCCATAAATGTAATTTACTATAAATAAAACGCTTTTTACAGAATTTGATGCATGTCTAAAGACTCGTATGGTGCATCTGTTTTTAGGCCTATTTTTTGGTATTGATCTGTGACTAATTTATGTCGAATTTACCCTGATGAATTCGTATACACATATGTCGGGCAATTGCTTGTGTCACTGATAAATAGCAAACCACAACGGACTCATTATGTGTAGTATTTTTGTTTTGTGTTACGAAACCTTTCCAATTGAGTTAGAATTATTTTTTTGTGCAAAACATCCCGTTTTTCATTTTTTCATTGTTTTAATAATTGTTACTTTATTAGTAATCAACTATACCCAGATTTATGACAGCAGACCATGTGTCATTCTTTTCAGCAACACCTGGTTCTGGCTGAGGTAGAAAAGATGTTACTATACCTTGTAGCTGCTGGTTCAGATTCAGATCGAGCTTGGCAATTCAAACCTGATACAAGTATGTATCCTGCCTGTCCCACAACTTAGAATCACCAAGGCACAAAGGAAGCTGAAAATGTGAAGAAAATAACAGATGTCGCCAGACACTGGACTTCATAACATGCGACCTGTGGTCTTCTCTACGCTTAAAAATGCAAAATGTGACTGTCAACGAGCCACGTAATGTTTTACTATTTCACTCTTGGTCTATACTTTTCACACTTTGTAGGCTATGATATTTCATTTAAATGTTCAAGACAGCAACTCAGCCTTCCATCCCTCCGTGATCGATAAATGAGTACCAGCTTCGGCTGGAAAGCCAAAGGCGGGTATGGATGTCCGGAACCTGGATTTTTTTATACGTCCGGCAATGTGATCAGTAGCATCTCAAGTCTCAACAGGGTGCAACTGTCCCTTCCTTAATCCTTATCGTCAACCGAACTTGACCCTATCTGCCTCCATGCGCTGCGGACCGGACGTCACAGTGGTCACTGCTCATTTGCAATGTTTTCATCGATCAAACGGCGACGCTCAGTGACAGCTTCGACGACGGTCGAATCCTGCCGCTCTGTGCTGTTCACAGCGCACCGACCAGATCCGGTCAGTGGCGTATTGTTGTGCGCGTAAAACTGGGCTACCGTTGAACGCACGATGCGTACACAGCATAGATTCACTTATGAAACCTTTTCAACTGAGTTAGAATTATTTTTTGTGCAAAACATCCCGTTTTTCAGTTTGTCATTATAGATTCGAAACAATGTTGTGTCGTACATCGCGCGAAAATTAACCAGTTTCTGTTGTCGCTTTGATTGGCGATCTTTTTGCCACTGAAAGTCGGAAGTACGAAAATGACCACGGCAGAGTTAATTTGTAACGACCTGTGTGTGTGACACATTTCAAGCCATGACCTAGTTCAGTGAACTTTTCGTTAATTACATGCCATTCAACTACACTGAGCCGTTTAAATTGTCCTTGTCGCTGGCGTTCTTTTTGGGCGGCGAGCACTGCACTCCCCCATGACGCCATGCTGGTGCCAGCTGTCTGTACGGGGTATTTTCAGCTGCTGCGACACGAATTTGGATCGAATCTGCCTTACGACGTTGTCTCTGGAGAATTGCTGTCACACTTCCACCAACAGCTCAGAACATTTCTTTACCAGCAACCTTTTCATGGCATTAGGCCTACGTTTTCCCTTTAAGTCGTGAAAGTACTGTAGGCCTATAGTGCATCATTTACAAATCAGATTAGATTATTTTGGTCTAACCATTCTTGCAACCAAATTAGGAAACCATTACAAAGACGATCAGTGGATTCCTGGCTGACAAGCCCTTCATCCGTGACACGTCCAAACTTGATAACCAACTCGATCATTGGTTATATCTCTTACCAGCACCAGTCTCAAGTTAACCCCGCAATTGCCATCCTTAAAGACTGAAATGGCTCAACAGTACCCGCGCTCCCAAAATTCCTTCACTGCCCACTGCTCCTAATTCTGTCTTATTGTCCCAATCCTGCCGTGGTACCGACCCTCGGCGTTACGTCCTCCCATCGTCAGAGCTCGGCCCGGTCGTCGGCTTGCGACGACAGTCGTGTCAGTCGGTCAACGCGACTGCCCACTGTCAAGTCGGTCGGCGTACAGCAGGCACCGGCACAAAGAACTCAAACAAGATGACGTGACGTGTGAATGTGATTAGACGTTGACGTCACACCATATTTACTTACTTTACCGGTACCGTTCCAATATTCGACTAGTGCTACGCCAGTAACATCCATTGTAACGGATTTCTTATGCCGTTTCGCTCATTTTCTCTCATTCATTATAGGCCTACTGCCGCACGTGGTTAGCTGATCCTTCAGGTATTTTTTT
>Ga0049105_1001324_pt1 | contig 10774 bp, 9 predicted proteins | sample WorMetvaBAHAMAS1_FD_61260 | JGI IMG/M metagenome (GOLD analysis project Ga0049105, IMG submission 61260) | Worm MetaG Olavius vacuus BAHAMAS.1 | ecosystem: Host-associated > Annelida > Digestive system > Unclassified | place: Germany: Marburg | collected 2013-04-09 | reverse complement strand
TCCAGCAGTCATATCCTGATATTGTCATCTAACTGTACATTTGACACTACAGTGGTCCTTGTAGTGATGTTTATCACTTAGGCCACTCTAAAAATCACTGAACTGAACTAAACTGAACTGAACTCAATATGTCATGTCAAGAGCTGTAGACATTTCTAAAATCTAAACTTCGACGACCACTAAGTGGCTTAACTCTTTATTGTATCTTAACATTAAGACTAACATCAATATCTCAGTGTAATTGTGTAAAATCCACCAGCAGCGTTTCTGTGACAGTACCGTTTTATCAGTATATTTACTAATAATCACAGTGTAGCACGTTAGTGCATACATTGTTGTAAGGGCGATACCTCTTGTCAATGAAAGATAGCGATTTTTGACCACCTGGGGCTCCCAAACCCCTGAACCAAATCGAGTTGAAATTTGGCTTGGTTGATTACTTTGAGCACACGACCCCACACGCCAAAACTGATATACCCGCTTTAGGGGTATAGGGTGGGGGTAGGGGGTAGGGTAGGTAGTTGCCACATCGCGTGCTTTTTTATAATAATAAATGCAGTAATAAGAGTAATAATAGCAGTATTAATTATATCATCTTCATCATCATCATCAGAAGATGAAGTAGAAGAAGACGATAACAAACAAAGAAACTATTAACTAATGAACTAGTAAACAGTGAGCTAGCATACATACCACTTGTGACCCTCACACTCACTGTTCCCGTTGTTAGACTGGTATCCCTCGTTCACCTTGTTGATGCTGTAGTTTGTCAGGTGCATGTAACGATTGCCGAGATTCTTTGTAGAGTATGAATACCTGTGCATTCAGTAATCAATCACCAAAGCACAATGAAGACAATGGGCCTACTGTTTTGTTCAGCCTACAGAACATGATTTGGCACTTTCGCGACTGTTTAGGCCGTTACAACAGCACGATATATAAGATGGAATTCTTTCGTGGAGTTATTAACTTCCCCAAAACACCATTATAATCACTCCAACACATATGCCTATTTTCAGTACATTAATCTAACATAATATGACGGCAAACTATTAACAGGACCCACCCTAGGTCCCTAAATATTACGAAGTTGCAGGGCTCCCATGTACCTCAAGGGGATGACCCCCAGATTTTGCACACCGTACGCTATATCGACAAAATGTCACAATATTTTAAAAACTCTAGATGTGATGAATAACATTTCTTTACTTGCTGGAAGCGAAGCGAACAAGGCCATCGTCATAGATATAGACACGCAGCGGGTCAAAGCTCGTCACGTAAACATAGAGTCGGAGGTCGAACTTGCTTCTGTTGATGAGGAATGGTCGAGAAATGTACTGCTGAACTATGATTGGTCGCTGCTTTGGCACATCTTTCCATTTGTTGATCACACATATGCCAATGCCCCGGGCAGACGCAGGCTGACACACAGACAGACTTATTTATAGGCACTAACAGACAAACAGAGAAATGGATTGTTAGATAAATAGAAGACTGACAAACAGACAGATAGAGAGATGGACTGAAAGATATACAGACAAATATACAAATATACTAACAGGCACTAGCAGACAGACAGATGGGTAGACAGAGAGACTGATAGACAGAAAGACAAAGAAACAGCTAGACATACTGATAGGGTCTAGCACACAGACAGACAGACAGACAGATACACAGATGGATGGGCAGAGAGACAAAGAAGAACGTGGATAGACACACATATCACTAGAACATAGCAGCCGGGGGCAGATCCAGAAGTTCTTGATGGGGGATGACCAAGGTATGGGGCAGAGCTCCCAGTTGGGGGTCAAGGGGCAATGCCCCTGGTGGGGGTCAGAGGCAAAGCCCCCCTAAAAGCTAAGCACTTTTTCATAAGTGACAGTCAATTTTGCTTACAATGTTACACATGATCACTTTAAATATGTACAAAAGTGAGTCGGCCTGCTACATTTATAGATGCCAATGGGGCTGCATCCCTGAATCTGCCCCTGACCGCAGCACATCATACCGGTTTGATAATCCACTTCTTCTTGGTGCTGCCCTCGTCCCAGGCCGACTTCAGGTTTGCCAGATCAGCCGGCAGCACGAACGTCTGCGGAAAGAAGCCAAACTCTTTCTTACCAAACTGAGCCAGAAGTCTCGAGAGATTACGCCACAACCGGTCCTTGCGTCCGAGCTGGAACGAACCGGGATAGTGGTTGAACTGTAACACATGCAGCATATATACAGTACAGCAATGGTTAACCGTAGGGGTAGGCAAATTAATCAGGCAGATAATCGTTGAAAAAAAATATAAAAAAAATTTTTAAAGTTAGTCGTTAAATTTTGATCAAAGTCACATCACTAAGAAAACACTATAAAATGAAGGACTCTTCAGCTCAGCCGGACATGTCATCGCCAAACTATAATCGTCTCAGTCTCCAAAGATCATTAACATTTTAGCATTTTTAACGAACTGGATGAGAAACACTCCCTAATTGTATCTCACTGTTAGAGATGTTACCTGATTAACACCACAAACAGTTTTCTCGCCAGATTATGGCAAACATCACTTTTTTGTGTGTCAGACACTGTCACAATCATTTACATGATTTAAGTGACCAAGAATGCAACAATACATTGTTACCAACTGATGACTGTTGAAAGTAGCTAGATAATTTCTCAAAGCCCCTCTCCTCTCCTCCTCCCTTTCTCCTTCCCCTCCCTTTCCCGCAAATAACCCTGAACTTAACCCTAATTTTTAAAACATTGTCTAAAAAGTAGAACTTTAAAAAAATTGCTATTGGCCAGGTGCAAACTACAGCCTTATGCACTGCAATGGCAAGCACGCTAACCACTGAGCCACTGCCACAGCTCGAAATTTTGTGGTATTTTAACTTAAACCAGAGGCAAAAAAGTAAAAAAAAACAAAACTAACACTGACTCTAACCCTACTGACTGTCGACTAGTCTCCAACAGGTGAAATGACCACAAATTAATGACGGCAAACAGATTATGGAACAGAAATAATTCAGTGACTTAAAAAACATAAATCACCAGCTAAAGTTCAAAAAATCGCTACATTTGTCGCCAGGAGCTAGGGAAAATTTTATTGCTGGAAAACCTCCAAAAATCTCCACATCCAGTGACAAAACCGCTAAATTGGCAACACTGATGTTACAGCTGCTGAATAACCTGGACTACTCTTACATTCCGAATTTTATAAATAAATGCAACATACCAACAGTTTCGACGATTTCAGATAATGCAATAAAATTACAGTATAATAATAACAGCTAGTTATGTTGACTAGTTCACCAGCACAAAACTGCATGCCATTACCATCTTTTGTTATAAATTATGGCAATTACAGCACACTATTCTTTTATGAAATGACAGGAATCTACAGGAGAAACAAAATACAGAAAATGATATGCTGTCCTCTGCCTGGACTTAACAGTTACCAATAAGAATAATTTCTCCAAAAAAATCATTCGCAAATTTCACAGATATACTGTTTACAGACTGCTTACAGACTACAGACTAATGGACAGCGATAGCACACTAACTATACAAACAAAAATGAAAATATTATGTGATATTAAAGTGAATGCCACATAGTCACTGCCAATCACATCTCAGGACAGTATTTGCAATCAAGGGTTAAATTTGTAAAATACAACAGAAATAACACCTTTTGATATTCTTTTAATGCCCGGAATTCTTCAGTCTTCATGTGTGCACCCCAATACCCAAGCCATGTGTGGCTCTCTGAACACAGCAAACATAGTATTAACATTACAGATATAAGCAATGCATTACCAAATCTGTACATAAACCAGCTTTTAGCAGGATCACTCTTTTCATCGTAGACGTTAAGGCGTTGGCAATGAATTGCTTGATGTTCACATCCAAAGCCTGTCATTGAAAGTTATGGCCTTGTTAATATCAATAATACAGACTACAGTCAACAGTATAAATTATGTCTATCATACATCATAAGACCCTTGGGACTTGGACCCCTATTATTTCATATAATCAAGCTCAACAATTGAGCCAATTTTGAGTCAAACAATGCATGTACCCCAGTATTTAAGTTGTAGCTCATATCTGTAAAACCAAGCAGCTCAGGTGCTGCAAACACCACACAAAATTTTCTAGGAGAGGCACAAAGATTTTCAATGCCGACCCACTTGTCCCCAATCTCCACAGAGCATCAATATTGTTGCAGACAAAACAAAATGTAGATCAACGTATACGGATTCCAAGTGTCCCCAGGCAGAACCCAAGAGGCCTACAACTGCTTGGCAAAGCAGTGCTTCTGATACAGAGAAATGATGATGATGACGATGATGATGATGATATGTGTTTGTCACTACAAACTAATACACGTAATCCAGTTGTTGTCATCATATTACGTTCTTTTTAACTGTACAGTTTTTCTCTTCACTGGTTCACTATTATCTATTATTATTATTATTAAAATAGGAACGATTTAAGTGACACCATCACTAGGCAACAGTTGCGGGGGCACTTAACAAGAAAAGCACAGATAATGTTGCACATCACGTGCAGACAGTTTAACTGTCAATCAGCAGAGACAGCGCCAGACTTCCATCAGCCAAATGACTGACGGAAAAGATGAGACTTGGTCTCCCGCTGAAACGTCAGCAGCCAGGAGGCGGCCCTGATCTGTGGAGGCAGTAAGTCTAGTTGTCATAAAACTTGCGCAGCTGACATGGGTTCGTTAAACGCTATTTGACTTCACTCCATAAAGACAACCGTGAGAGAACTGTGTGACATTTACTGGTCGTTGTGCGGAATCCAGCCCGAGCAATACACAGCTTGACGACAATCGGCGTCAGCTGACTCATTCTCCATTTCATTAACTGGCGGTACTTCCGCGGCAGCCGCTCCACTATGACATCAACAAAATTCACAACGATGGATAGTATTAACGCTCCGGATCTACACTATCAAGGGTGTTTAAAATCAATAATAATAATAATAATAATTGGGTGGGTCGGCGGTTGAGTGCCGCTAACGGCGATGCACGCGAGACGGCATTCTTGTTTCAGCGCATCTCTGTCGCATTTCAACAGTTCAATGCGGTACTCATACACGAGTCTTTTGTCGCACCCGACGTCGAGCCGGACCTCTAGCCATTCCAACATGTGTTTTTAGCTTCTGTTTTTAGCCCTTTGGCTTTTTGCACCATTTGGCATAAAAAAGTAACATTAATAACACTATGACAACAATTCATAGAGAATTAATCAAGGCTTTGGAAGCTGTGTTCGCAAAATGCTAAAGCAACGTAAACCGTTAACTAGAAGCCCATGGGCTGTGGCACTCAGATAGCATCTGGGGGGGGGGGAAGTTTCACGGGAGAATGTCACGGGGGGATTTTGGAGCGATATCCACTGGATTGTCCTGGGGCTATGTTTGGGGCACTTCTTCGAGAGTTGGGGCTAATTTTTCATGGGGAAATATCAACGGGAAATGTCCGGTGGTTGTCCAGGGTGCATGTCCGAATCCCCGTGCAGGATTACAAGTCTCTACATGCAGCAGTTATCATTTGTGCCACCCTGGTTAACACACAGACACACACACACAGACAGACAGCTTTTGACCAGTCAGGCTATGGCGCTCAGCCAGCCGAGCTAAAGTACTGCTAATGTTAATACTCACGTTGGACCATTTAACTGGTTTATTTTCCTCGTTATCATGACAACTTAGACCAGTCCCGGCCCACGACAGGATTCTCAGAGATGGCACGAGAAAAATCTTCACAATAACCTGCCTACTACAGATGCTGAAGTTGAAGTTGGGTAAGTTTAATGTGCCACCAAACACATTATAGGTGATCTAGGGGAAAGGTATTTATGGGTTAAATGACCCAACTAACAGTGTCAAAGCACTGAAATAACATAGGGTCTAAGGATTAGGCTTCAATTCTATCAGTTTCACCCCACCATGCTCACAATAATACAGCAAATATGCAGTATGCAAAAACACAAGAAATACACACAGATAAACACAAATAAATCTATGCACAGTGAAATGGGCCCATTGCAACAAAACCCAATCCAGAGAACTGTAAGAACTGCTCACCTAAGAGTGCTTACGACTGTGCACTGCTCCAGTACACAATACAACACAGAGTAGTTCTGATAATCTCCCCTCTTACCTCCAGACAACCATCATAGCTCAGGTGTTGTCTATTAAAGGAGACAAGGGTACTGCTGATGCTGGTCTACACATTATCATTAAGGGTCGATGCTTCATTTCAACCAAAGAGTTTATTCAAGAGCTCTCACGTGTCTGTCCTTCGAGTACAAAGTTGATGGTGGGCGGAACATGTGAGAAAAGACTTGGCATGAGGGCTCGGTGGGTGCCAGTACATGACGACTCATGACTGCGGAGACTGGATGACGATGACGATGACGATGACGGTGAACTAGTAATGTCCGCAGCCTTGCCGGCATCTACAGAGAGGTCCGACATCTGCTGATCGATGCCGTCCACTTCGATGATGTCTTCTGCAACCGTTACAGTACAACATACAGCAGAACTTAGAGCTAGTTGCACAAATGGGATCTGAATGTTAAGTAGCAGAATTGCAGTGTTTGGATTGTGGAAAAAATTGACTTGGGGTCGAAATATTCCCCATTATTCTTGATTTGCAAACACGCTGGGGCAGCGACACAACTCATTGCAGAGAAATAGATTTTAGTGCAGCCGGCTAAGCCACACGACGAACTACACTTGGCGATGGAGCATTTCCAGTGGCCGCTGCGTGGGCCTGGAATGCTCTGCCGGTCTCTGTCAGAACTGCTGAATCGTACATTGTAATCAGACGACAGATAAAAACTCTGCCGTTTCAGGCATCTTTCAACGACGATCGAACATGATTGTGCCAGTTGTTACTGTTGCTGTGACTGCAGACATGTGATATGTGACATTGTTGTTTGTACAGTTCCCCTGCAGCATTTCTGTGATAGTGTCACTTTAATCTCTGCATGTATAATAATAATAATAATAATAATAACTGACCAACTATGACTGCTGGGGGAGGAGGGAATGACAGATGATCTGATTCCCAGCAATGCACAGTGCACACGCTTGTTAACTGTTTACTCAGCGCCTCCGACTCGATCTCAGAAATTGGCGCTATATAAATCATGTAATAATAATAATAATAATAATAATATTAATTAAGCAAAAATGTTTGCACGAAACACTAACAGCTGCACTTTAACAACGAGTGGCCACCACATACCACTTAACTGTAGAGATATTGCTGTATCCATTCACAAGCAGAATAGTTCCAGCAAGTTGTAGTCATAATAGAGTCAATTTTATGGTTACATTTACATACGTGACAACATTTTCTTACCGTTTGCTTCGGAACAGCAGTCGCTGTGGATAATTTCATCATGTTCAATGTACTCAAAGTCTTCGCAATCCACTTCACTGCTGCAGTTTGCAATAAAAACAGCATGACACATAACTCGTAATAAAAAACATGTATCACATGTTGAAATTGAAAATGCATGGAGAGCTAAAAATGTAGAATCCATGTAAAAGGGCGATGTCATGGCATTATAATCACTGCTACAGTTATCTCACTAGACACACTTATCATAGTTCAACAACAGCAAAAACAATAATGTTGCATTTTATATAAAGAATGATGGCTGCTATCTGTCTGAGATGCTGGTATTTGCTGGGTGAATAAAGGTGATAAACTGTAATCAGAATAGCCTGATCAGGTGAGATGAGACACGGATTAAAGGTATTAAATATGGCATAAGTGATATTAAGGAATTAAGTAAGTAAACATGTAGTCATCCACCAATGTTCCAGAGCCGTGAATTGACAACAGAAAACTACCTGTCACCGAGACAAGTTTTGATCCATGGCACAACACAAGTGAATGCTTTGAATGATCGTAGTCAGCCGTATCAAAGCAGATTACCAAATACCAGTCACAGAAGATAAGTAAATAAGAACGTGAAAAATTTATATATGGCACCTAAGAAACGAAGTCACTATGCACCGCAGCCGCAAACAAACAAATTTGCCTTGAACAGTGTCCTAAAGCACATGTAATTATCCACCAGCTGACAGCAATCTGGTTTCACACTCAAATAATAAACCCGGTGAAGAATTATGGCTGTAGAGTCCTTGTGTAAAAATGGCAACAGAACACAAATCTAAGTACTATCTTTACTGCAAGTATTGGCAGTAAGTGGGATAAAGCAAGTTTTTCAAACTGAAACCATAATTAAGTAATAACAGTACAGCAGCCACTAGCTCCGTTATATTTTGTGTCAAATTATAACACTTTGTGCATCTCTTAAAAGCATATCTGTATCATTAAGGCACAGTGCTTAGCGACAACTGCTTTTTGGCAACTTTACTGCTTACTCATTTCTAGACAGACAGACAGATCTTTATTTCTGTTTAATGATAACTGATCACAGCACATCATGACTACTTACTTATTTGTGCCTTAAAACAGCCTCTCTTATTTACTAAGTTACTTACTTACTTACTGATACAATTTAGTGGCAGCAACATGAAAAAAACCCTGTAGGCCCTACTTGTTGTGAGCATAACAGCTATCAGTGCATTCACTGCTGTCATCACAGAGCACAGCTCGCACATTGTCGCCGATCCCTTCATTGTCGGACTGTTGACTGTCAATATGCGAAACTCGTGCACTGACATCGGACATTGCTTTCTTCAAGCTCTGTCTCTTACGTTTGTCGGCACTTCTCTGCGCACACTGTCTCTGTTGTAATGCACCGTCATCCACGCATTTAGTCCTACTGTTTCTCGCATTGTTTGGATCTTGTTTCAGTCCTTTCAGAACGTGGTAGAAAGTCCGTTCAGAATCGCCGTAACACATGTTGACTGGTGGTGATGCATACAAGGGTCGCTCGTAGAAACTGGAGCAGGCGTCAGCCGGAGTCCGCTCACAGATTAAATGCCGGGAAGTGTGCAGTTCCGAGTCTGTGACACATCGTCTGATAAAAGCCGAATCTGGTGGACTGCGGAGCGGATCTTGCGGACTTGAGCAAGTTTCATTATTGTCATTGGCAGAGATGTAATGTCGTGGAGGTAGTGGTCGTGGGTTTTCGACATGCTCCATTCTTAATCTTCCGTCACTCTGCACCACATCGATGTAATACGCGTTCTGCCGAATCCCCGTCTCAACATTACGAACTGCTTTATCTCTCGACTTCCTGCTTCCCGATGGCGGTTTTGTATGAACAGAGCTGGAAGCTGTTGGAACATATATGTCGGTGGTCCAGACTTTCTCCTGTAAGTCACCTTCGCTGCTGCTTTGCTTTCTTTCGCTTCTTCCATCAGCGGAGCGAGAATTATTGGAATAGACCTTTCTCCGCAGTTGGTGCTGTTTAGCTGAAACACTTGATGGTAATTGGGTGTCGGTACAAGGATCGCGCATTCCATTCCCAACAATGTGGATTGCCGCAGCATCTTGGACAGGAGTGACAGGTCTCAGACGAGGCTTGCAAGGGAACGGTTGGCAGAGGACTGGCGAGTAGCCAATGAATGGGACTGGTACGGAGAGAGGAAGAAGAGGTGGAGAGTTGTTTGCCGTTCCACGGACACATACCAACGGATTGGGACATTTCCGGTGCAGCAGGAAGAGCCGATTGTCACGATCGGCAGATGTCGAATGTCTGTGAATACTATTCGCTGGAACCTCGCCAGTGTTGGATATACTCGAATGAGTTCTAAGCTTCTGCGTCGCTTTCTGACCATGCATTACCCCGTATGAATTGGCAATTGCACACAACTCTGGCACAGCTGTCGAACGGTGATCTGGTAAGAGAAATTAAGCGACAGCTGCTGGCAGTTTTTCTACATCTGATTGCACATGTAGCAGCCGACACATACAAATCTCTGTCCAAACTGAAGAGATGTATATTCCGAGTACACGACCTGCAGACATTAACATAAAATATCACAAATACCTATACAGTCAGTGTTTATCATATGGCCCTGCCTCATACCGCCAACTGGCTACAAAATACATTACTGGCTAGAATCTTACCTAAGACCTTATTCCATCCAGTGACTGGGCACACACTGGGCAGCAAATTTGCTGGACTTTGAGTCCATGAGCAATATAGATCCAACTTTCAAACTCGCAGTCCCACTTTCGGTCTCGTAGTCCGACTTTCGAACCTGTACTTTTTAGGAAGTAGAAGTCCGAATTTCGGAACTCGAGAATCAAGACACTGCGTTTTTGGTATGCCGTTGTACTAGTGTTTCACAGCCTCACATGTATCCCTTTCGCACCACACCCGTGCTTCACTGCCTAATCTAATCTAATCTAATGATGCTTGGTCTGGCGATATCCCATATGCGGGGAGAGGGGGGGGGGTGTTGTCAGCTATCACTAGATCCAGATTAAGCGTGCATGCATTATTTATGGTTTCAACTTTGCAACACAAAAGACGCATATATAGCTAACGTAGCAACAATATCATGCAACAGCTAAATTTTACTATACGCATATAACCTGCAGCCAAACGTCATTCTATTGATGCTTTCGCAAAAGCATGCCACATATGATTTGCAGAAACCACACTACGCCTACTAGTTGACACTCGGTACTATGGATACAAAACTATGTTTACAAACAAAGTCACGTGACATTTGCTGCGGTCTATGCGAGCAGACGCAATTAGGGGATAGGGCTGTGCGAATCACATATTTTACTTGAGTATTCTGTCGATTAACGGTATCTTATGTCATT
>Ga0049105_1001323_pt1 | contig 10775 bp, 9 predicted proteins | sample WorMetvaBAHAMAS1_FD_61260 | JGI IMG/M metagenome (GOLD analysis project Ga0049105, IMG submission 61260) | Worm MetaG Olavius vacuus BAHAMAS.1 | ecosystem: Host-associated > Annelida > Digestive system > Unclassified | place: Germany: Marburg | collected 2013-04-09 | reverse complement strand
AGTCGCATGTAGAATTTCTTCATGATTAAAACGATATAAAAACTATAAAAATCGGTTAAGATTAGCCAAAGTTATAGTCAAAAATAAAATGTCACGTTTTTTTATGGTTCACTGTGTATAATAATGTGTGTATCTCTGTCTGTTCTGATCGTTCTTAAACTGTGTATTTTTTTTCTTTTTTTGCATTGTGTTTTAGTGTATTTGATTACCTTTTTTACTGTCATGTCACGTTTGCTACATTTTTATTGTGTACTTCGCGTAAGATTCTTATACTAATAATAATAATAATAATAAAAACAAGTAGGTCAGCTGTCGCAGACAGACTGCACTGCCGCATGGGCAAGCTTTGACAAAAATATAAGTGGAAGACGAATTGTGCACCAAAGGTTGTCAGTGCCAGAAAACTAGAAGTATTGATCTTTTTACACAATATCTAAAAAGCAGTAATCACGTTGAGTGTTGGGGAAAACGGCAAAAAAAACACAGCATTCATCAGTTCTGATCTCTGCACTGCAACTGTAAACATTTATTTCATCATGTTGTTAGCTCGGGAATTTTAACGTCAACTTGGGAAGTTTTGGCCTCGAACCTTAGGAATTAGAGAAAAGGACAGCAGATGCACTGCGAACTGTGTCGGCACTGTGTCATTTGCGCATGTGCTCAGTGTGCTGTCACACTGTGCCGGCGCAAGCGTTGTAACCTTGCAGAATGCACATGTCCTGACCTGGAAGGTAATTTTCATCCGCCATAATGTGCAATCATGTAATGCATCCAAACACCACAGTTACTTCAGTTAACTGTTAATGGACATTGTTAGTAATTTCATATTCCATTCTAATCATTGCGATGCAAATAGAATATTCATCAAATTTCATGAAAGCACTGAGCACAGCTGCTGAAAATTTACGTTTAAGGCAACGTCCCTACCAACCATTTCTGCACGGAGAAACAGGCGAATAAATGCCATACAACTTTGTCGCTGACGGTTTTCACACAAAGAAACTTTGTAGCAGACTTTCTAAAGAGAAGTGCAATTTACATAGAAAAAGGCCATTTTGCGTTTTTGGGGATTTAGGGACAACATACAATGTTCATCTTAGGCTCATTGGAAAGCACTTCCTATTAGTGTTAACTTACTTTTTTTGCTAGGTGTTACAGCTGAGGCGCTATAAGCGAAAATAGACTGAAAATCAGCGTTTTGAAAGGGAGTGGGTCAGTATCTGTCAAATTTTTTCACACAAATGAACTTTGTAGCAGACTTTCTTCAAGTGAAATGCGATTTTACAGGGAAAACAGCCGTTTTGCGGTTTTGAGCCCCCCTTTGGGGGCTTAGAGGCAACATACGATGTTCATCTTAGGCTCATAGAAAAGCGTGTAGTGGACTTCCTATTAGTGTTAATTGAACTTTTTTTGCTAGGTGTTATGGCTTATGCGCTAGGAGCAAATATCGACTTAAAATCGGTGTTTTCACTCCAACGGGGTCAGCTTGATGCAAAATTTCACGTGAAGGGGTTGCCCACCACCAAACATTCTTCTTTACACAAAACTAGGGTGAATGATCTTTCATGTGGTATAAGAATGTGGGCAGAAGTTTCTTTCGTTTTGTCACAAATCCCGCATTTGACAGACGGATGGAGGACAGATGGATGGACGGACAGACAGACAGCTTCATCGTAACTAAACTGTGTGACATGCAATGCATGCAGCGCGGTAATAATTATACATTTCTACACTTCAAAGGCAACAATGGTCACAGATTATACAGCACACAGTCGAGCTCCCTTGCGTGTCTGAGAAATTACTCTCAAAGCAAGCACGCCGTTAATGTTGATACACATTTGGCACAGCCAAGAGCAGAACTCAAGCCATGATGGTAACTTCACGGTAACACAACAAACACTGTGCTGAGCCACTAGGACCGATAACTTTAATAATATATACAACTTAATTCAACTAGAAAAATGACATGCACAAGGCCGACCTTATTGTCAGGAGATCACAACCGGCCAGTGCAGTGATCTGACCGGCATTGCGGAACGATGCTCCCATCACAACTGTTTTGTAGCCAAACTTCTTGTAGTAATTGTAGATTTGTGTCACGCTCTTGACACCTGTCAACAGCAACTGACACTGACAGCACGAACATGCAAACAAACACAAAGGTCGACTGTCACTCATGGACATGCGTTCTAAGGCTGGACTGCATGCACGCGACTTGAACATTAACAGCCCAGTTGCAGAACTTCACTTAAGTGTAATCTCCGTTTAGCAACACATGGTGATCTGTTGGTGCCTAGAGCGAGAACAATAACCTATGGACCATGTAGTTTTGCAGTCTCTGGATCCTGTGTCTGGAATGATCTGCCACCGACCCTGTGTGCATCACCTGGCACACTTGGACAGTTTCAAAGCACACTGAACTCAATACTGTTTTGTTCAGCCTATGGGACATAATTTGGCACTTTCGTGACTGTTTAGGCCATTAGAATAGCGTGATATAAATTTTCCTACCAACTTAACTTACTTAAAATAGCCACTTAACTAAGTACAACTTATCTTTAAGTATCTCTGGAAACTCCCACTCAAATTGTCTTGTTGCATACAAACAGTGCTCACAAAGAGCACCTGTCCACTTCTAGCACAAATTAAACACAGAACATTATTTTCATATCGTACCTGGGTCATCAAGGGATTCAAACTTTTTCTTGTCTGTGTTCTGGATGTGCCAGTCCAGAATTCGTCCGACAAACGGAGATATCAGTGTAACTCCTGCTTCAGCACATGCAACCGCCTAAAGTCAAACACATCATCGACACACTGGTATGGACGGCACAGACGATTTTATTCTAATACTTTTGATCCTTGTAAAATAGCTATTGGCAGATTAAACCGAAAAAACAGATGCTGAGAAGCACAGAAATATTTCTTTGAGGTTGCAAGTTTGATCAATACAACAGTTGTATTACTTCCATGTAAATAACAAACAGGTTGGTGCTGAGCTGCAACATGTGCATGGCCAACCTTAACCTCAAAGCAGCCACTATCTGTGTAATTATGTGGACAGTTGTGACTTGCATATCCATGCTAAACTTGCACACAACCTTTCTTATTAGTCCTCTTGGTATCCTGCCACAAGCGTTTATCAGACCACAAAGCCGAAATACAGTTTCCTGTCCTTGGCTTTAAACATCTCGTGCACTCTCTCATCTGTAGTGAGACAAGCTCACAGAGAAATGTAACAGAGAAGTAGAAGTTAAGAAACACACCTGACAAAATGAGAAAAGTAGTGTCATGTTACAATGTATGCCGTGCTCCATTTCCAGGATTCTGTCACAGTGTGCCAGAACAATAATAAATTATAAATTATAAAAAGTAAAATATGTTACAAATAAATGTTCATTTTATGAAAACTGTACAGACACTTATATAACCCGAATTTGCACGAGCTGCAACTGTGCTACATGTCAGTATCAAAAGAAATGTCTTCAGTCTATTCCTACAGGTGGTCAGCGATATGTATGTAGACTACAGATCATGTGGCAAGCCATTCCAGATGACAGAATCACAAACAGCGAAACTGCAATCACCATAACTTATCCTCTCCAGGGAACAATGAGCTATCGAGTGTTGGCAGATCACAGGTAACGGAGACCATTATCAGATGATGATGATGTGCAGTAGTTTGTCAGGAATAGCAGTGGCAGACCGTGAAAACACTTTACACACTGTCATCACTGTTGGTGATTTTAGTGACACGATAGTCAGTCGCACTTGTCGTATGTCTTGCAAAGCTACATTTACTGCTACATGAGAGAGAAGTGTCATATTAGCACAATAATGTGCCACATTGCAATGCAACATTTAAAATACATAATCACATGTAATCACTAAATTATTTAAACACTGCAGGCGTGTTACGAAAATACTCTTAGTTTGCAGTAAACTGTGAACTAATTCAGTCAGTGGAAACTGGAGATGTGCTTCAGAGAGGCCAAATCACACATGGCTCTAATCTACTGACGTGGATTTATAGACAGCAAAATTCAGCAACACGCAGAATAGCAAACATAGTGAAAAGAATTGTGGGCAGGCTATGTTCACTGGAATGTACTACCAGAAAAAGAAACCAAATATGAACTGACTGCAAATAAACTACAGCTTTACAACACTGATGAATTAGAAATGACCTACTTTCCTGCTTGAATTCCTTCCCAAGTTGACGACAACTTGATCAGTACTCGTTTCTTATCAATTCCAAACTGATGGTAGAAGTCTATCAGCTGTTTGGCTTTGTTTACCATTCCATCAACATCGAATGACAGTCTGCACGAGTATCACACATGTTCATTCACCAACACACAGCACACACTACTGTCCCACTACAATACAACAACTTCAGCCCTTTGCATACATGGAGACATCTATAACTCTCCCTCCCTTTTTCACAAAATCTGCTCCTTAAAACACCAATGACATGTACTCATAGAGAATTCCTCCCATGCACTTTAGCTCATTAAGATGCCATACTCACATCTCACTCAAGCTGTACCACTTTCTGTCAGACAAATAAACAGCAATTCGCAATTTGTTCATGCTGCTGGGCTTGCTTGCAATCCAGAAATTCGGGAGACAATGATACAGGAATTAGCTGCTGCCGTGTTTCGGAGACATCAGTGAGAAAAGACAGAACAGCATACAACCACTAAACCACTAAACCAGCTCACATTTCAGTGGGCAGTATATATCATTAAGCCACTGGCAAACGTTATGTTCCATCACTGACATCTATTAACGTGGTATTTCTTGACAATATAAAATACTTTTATAAGCCAAGCTAACTTGTGCAGATGATACTTTAAAAAAGACACACTTAAAATAAATATACAAGATTGGTTGCCTATATGGCTTCACAATTAGGCCTCATTTTCCATTCCATCTCAATGTTCACCACGACTATTAAAGTGGTTTGACAGTATGTTGGTATGCAAATGGAATGATGTAATTAACATGATAACTTCATGCACATATTCTGTATATAAAACAAAACTAAAATTGTTACAAATTTGACTTCGCTGCCTGTTCAATGTAAAAATGTAAAAATATAAAGATGAGAATTGCATGAACTGACATTGCAACAAAAACTACCATCAGACTTAATATTTCACTGTGTGACCCTCAGTCAAAAACTAGCATGATAAACACAAAAGTGACAATTATTATAAAACTATATGACAACACAGCATTACAAACCTTGCATCCACTTCTGTTGACACACGGCCTGGAACAATTTTGAGAATTTCAGTCCCAAACAAGACAACCAGTCTGTCCATCGCCAACGATACTACTGCCTCAGTGCCACTAAAACAACATTCAGTAACTATAGCGTTTGTACAGAGAGCCTGACACTGTTTTCCAGGAGTTTCCAGGTCTCTCAAAACCACTTTTCAAGAAAACAGAAACGTGCAGTCATTGCAAATATAACTTCACAAGCCATACCACTTACTGTAAAATACACTTACTGTAAAATCCGCCATACTGACCCTCAAACAGCTGATGAGTAAATTGCCTTTACATGTTTTCTTGTAAATGATTCAAGTATCTTGCAACCCAAGGAGTCTAAATCTGAATTCCAGGAACTCACTCAAAACAATGGTCTGTTTCAAGGCCTTTCCAGACCAAAAAATTTCAACTTTTAAATTTGAGGACATTCCAGGACTTTGCAAGGTCTGTATAAAACAAACCATTTATGTCTCAAGAAAACTCACAGCAATCAAAATACACTGTACATTCATAGCAATACATATACTCATAGCAATCAAAATCTTCTAGAAGTCCTACTCAGAAATTCACATTAGCAATGTTTATAGAAGTTCAAAACAACCTTGCATTGTGTTTAGCATAATCAATGGCATCGTTGATAAGCTGATCATACTGTGGCTTCTGAGAAGCAAGCAATATTAATGACGGATTGGTTGTAGCATCTGTAGGCTGATATTTCTTCATTGCTGTCACAAGCACAGAAAAACACACAATGAACACAAACTTTTTAATGAAACAGGAAATAGAGCTTACTGCCAGCTTACCACTGCTACCAGCAGCCGATGACTTCAACTGTCCAATGTTGCTACTTGCTACATGTGACGTTCCAAGAACTCGCACAAGTCTGGGCGATCAATCACGCACCATTGCTGAACTGCATCTCTGAACAGCCTACATCTCAACCTTCGTCATTCTAAACTTTTCTTCTGGAGTTTCACCAGTTGCTGAAAACACACCTGTTTTGCTAAGGACCAGTGACTAGTTTTCAGACTGCTTTATAAATTGACATTTACATTACATTTCGATAAACACCTGGTTCGGAAAAACAAAATATATGCGAAAATGCAAAAATGTAACACAGTACAAAGATTTATATCTGCTACACACTACAAATGCACAATACATATTGGCAAAAACCAAGGACACATATCACTATTAGCAAAAACAAGTACGCCTTGACATCACACCATTGAAATGTATGACTCACACATTATAGGTTTACTGGTTTGGTAATGACCTTGACCTTTGACCTCTGACCTTGAAAACCTTTTCAGCAATGGCCACTCACATGACGAATATTTGCGGCAAGTGTCATGGACATCCCTTCACTAAATACACAGCTATCGCATCACATGAAACATTTTAATGGAGGGACAACAGACAATGGACAACAGGTAGGTGGAAAAAGGACAGACAGCCAGACAACATACTGGTACCTAAAATATAATTCCCCCTGACATCAACTATAATAACATTAGTTACTTCTTCTTGTATACTGTGTCGTGGAACTGAAGGCAAGCTAGGGATGTGTGCTCACTGCTCACAGTAGTTATCAACCAGCCAAACTGGCTTAATTATGCTTCTGTATAAAGTATGTTTGGAAAGTAAGCATGACAGGTACTGCATAATGGAGAAAGTTCAACACAACAGAAGATTTCACCGCATCCAATTCACAGCTATAACAATGCTGGACTTAAATCAATCGAAAGCTACTAATTTAATCTTAAGACAATGACACATGCTCCAGAAACCGGCGCCAGAAGCCGGCGCCACAAAATCAATGCCAGAATCTGGAGCATGTGCCGCACCATATGGCATGCATCTGGCATCAAATTTTTTCTGGCACCAGTTTCTGGAGTCGAATAGAAACTGCTCTATTTCTGTGCCACGAATGGCCTTCTCTGATTGGTTGATGGATTTGTTTACATTCAGTTCTTCCACTGTTCGGGATTTTTTTTGAATTTGAGGATCGACTAGGGATTTAAGCGAAATTGCAACACATCTTAGTAATTTAAGAGGCACATAAAATAATAAAACTTACATAAATTCTAAAGCGTAAAACAATAAGCTAAGTCGTTTTGTCGATCGTGTTTTTTACAGACATTACAGTATTAGCAATTTTATTAGCTTGGGATCTTTAATGTCATCCTGGGATTTTCCCCAGAAACTTCAAAATTCGAGAAAAAAAGATAGAAACATTGTTTACATTCACTTAGGTTCACTTTTTCGTTTGGTTTGCTAATTTTTGTCCGGAAACTGTAGAATGGAGTGGTGTGACGAAAAAATGAATTGCTGATAAATTTTTCTTTGCAAAATACTTTTCTGTTTGGTGCAAAATTGAGTGATTATCACAATCGAATCACAAAAAGAGCTGCGTCTCGGTCGTCTGCCATTAATAATTTCAACGCCATAAATCGGCGCCTGTTTTTTCGTGCCATTCACTGGCAGATCCAGAACTCAACGTTAGGGGAGCCACATCCCTTCCTTTCCCTCTCTCCCCTCCCTTCCCCCTTTTCTCACCTCCCTTCCTCCTCCCCTCCCCTCCGCCCTTACTTCTCTCCCTTCCCCTTCTCTCCCCTCCCTTCTCTTCCCTCACTCCCCTTAGAAGTAGGACCTCCTTGATTGCAGCTAGGAAGTCTGGAGACCACATCCCTTCCCTTCCATCCCTTCCCTCCCTTCCCCCTTTCATCCCCTCACTTCCTCTTTTCTCCCCTTCTTTCCTCCTCCCCTCCCCTCTCGCTTCCTTCCCTCCCTTCCCCTTCTCTTCCCTCCCTCACCTTAGAAGTAGGACCCCCTTGATTGCGGCTAGGAAATCTGGGGGAGCGCTTAAGCTCCCCCAGCAGGTCCGGGTGGAGCCCAGCCACCAAACATATTTTGGTGGATTTTAGGCATAAATTTGCACCTTTCTGAGTGCCTAAACGACGAAGAATTTCCTGTGTTTGTTCTCACTAAAACAATGTGGGATCGAACTATTGGGAACTCTGCGTTCCCTTTGGGCCTTTTATTTCAGTGAGGTTGTGACGTCCTAAAAAACTAAAAACCTAAAATAACTTAAATATACGCCTGTATCACCAGTATATTTTTAATATAATCGCAAGCGAAGCGAGCGAAAAAAACTGGCTGATCTCCACGATCCACGGACCTTTAACAATTCCATCTGCAGCCGAAGGAGGGGGCCAGGCCCCGCCCTAAAAACATGACGGGGCCATGGCCGGATTGCCCCCCCCCCCTCCTGGATCCGCCAATTGTGCCATATGCAATCGGCACGAAAAACTGGCGCCAGAATCTGGCGTCGAATTTAGGGCGCCGATTTCTCGCGCCGATTTCTGGAGCGTGTGTTCGAGGCTTTATGTCAATTTCGCAACGTGATATTTGTCACTCAAAACAAACTCAGTGTACATACGCCACGCCCACTTTACCTTCAAAATCGCCGGTGTCTGCCACAACCGTCGTATATTGCTTTAACTGATCCAACGCTGACGATATCTTCCGGCTCTTTGCAACAGGGTCTCCACAATCTTTATCACCCATTTTCAAGTTATGACAAACAGTACTTACTAAATAATCGCAACTATTTTTATTCACAAAACTTCCTAAAAGTTCTCTCCTGCCGGTACTATAAATAGCCGAACGTGGTACCCGACCGTAAATACATAAAACGTAACGTAGTCAGTCCACAGTACAGCACTGCTGTTGTCTTCTGATGCTGCATATACAGCAGACACTACACTCAGACTAGTAGTGCGCAGATTACAGAAAGTTCAAAGTATATCGCTAATGGCTTCTCTGGCCATATATATTGTGGGAATGGGAAAAGCTTGTTGTTGTTTGTTAGAAATTGCTGTATTTGCGCTAGATTCAATAACAGCATTTTTGGCTTGTGCATGTGGTTGTGCATGTTTTCACTCTGAAACATGAAACAGGAAACATGAATGAAACATTTCTCGAAATGTGAGCAAAATGTCTTTTAATTATGCCCAACATCATATAGGTTTTGTTTATTTTTTTCAGAAGTTTCTACGTGCAGCGCCGTTATGATTTGTGCTACGTGTACCCGGCACCCTGGTTAACACACGAACACACACAGACACATAGAGAGAGCTTTTGACCGGCCACACTACATATATAATCCCAGCTAACTGATCTAAAAAACGATTAGTACACGACGAAGGTCCAAACTTCGTGAAAGTAATCCGGCTTACACCCGGTATAGACTACTACTGCAGTACTAACTCAAAAACACGTCAGGGTGCTCGAGTTGCACTAACCAAAAATTCACGATTAAGAACTATGAAAAGAAAATCGACAACATGTGAAATCTAAGAAATTAGGTTCTGTGGGCATTAAAGTTAGGTCATATACCTGGTCATATACCTGATGCGGCTGCACCAAGTGAAGCAGTTGATCCAGCCAGAGATCTATGCAGACTGAAGTCCATGAAAAAGCCCATCTTCTTGAGTAGTAATTTCGCCAAGCGGTTCTTGAATGTATTCAACGATGATGCTTCAACAGTATCTTTGTCCAGCTGGTTCCATCTGTTAACAACTCGTTCGCTGAAGAAATGGTGGCGTAAATCTTTGTCTGATCGGTGCTTCGCCAACTTTAAGGTATGACCCTTTGTACGACCATCTTTGCTGAGCTCGAAGAACGTGTCCATAGGAATTGACGAAAAACCTCTCATAATTTTGAACACTTTAATGAGATCAGCCCTGTTCTCTAGAAGAGCGAAGGAACAGGGCTTTCCCAGGTGGGAAAGATTTTGAATTTGAGACTGACGCAAAATCACGCAATTGTCTTGTAGTTGTCGAGTCGCTTCATAAACGATGTGACTGACGTAGCTTCTATAACAGTTTTGCAACAATGTTTTGAGACTGAAGGTTGAACAGGCTTGATAGGTTTTGTTTAAAAGGAAAATTAACTTTCACAGCCTAACGGGCCTAATATGGCAGCCTAATTTTACCATTCATTCTATACGTTCAAACCATAGCCTAGGCCTATCTTATAACAAGAAACTCATCAGGAGATAAGATAGCGAACGTGAACTTTCTTTACGATGACATCGTACACGCACTACAAAAGACAATAGACTGTTCCGCCACAGATCGACGCGGTTGTGTTAGAACGCAGGTTTACCAAATTCAGTGAAATAACGCAATGCAACGGCCATTACGCCATTCAAGGTTATTCAAGGTCACCGATTTTGGTACCAATCGAAAGCTGATATACGACTTCCTATTAGTGATTAATGCTAACCGTTTCCGAGATATAGCGTTGGATAGGTCCAAAATCGCTATATTCGGCTACCCCTCTTGTGTTTAACTTCCCCGACGAAGGGGTTCCCCTGGGACGAGCTCCGTAAAATTTTTATCGATAGGTCGGGGATGGCCAAGGTACCAAATGGCATAGAAACATTGCTGAAAATTTCAATCGCCTGAGTAGGGCGCACGAACGTTACA
>Ga0049105_1001322_pt1 | contig 10775 bp, 8 predicted proteins | sample WorMetvaBAHAMAS1_FD_61260 | JGI IMG/M metagenome (GOLD analysis project Ga0049105, IMG submission 61260) | Worm MetaG Olavius vacuus BAHAMAS.1 | ecosystem: Host-associated > Annelida > Digestive system > Unclassified | place: Germany: Marburg | collected 2013-04-09 | reverse complement strand
ACGTCAGTAAAGCAGTGCACGTATGGGACTGCAGCTGCAGCTAATCATTCTACATGGGTGACGTGGGGTGACACCTGAGCGGGCCGCCCCGGGTGACATTTGCCCTAGCTACGCCACTGAGAAAGCTTATCACTAAATCACCTCAGGAAACGTGTTAAAGTTTGCAGATGATACCAAGATTTTTAGGGAGGTGAGAGATGTGCAGGATAGTATCTGTATGCAGGAGGATTTAGATAGGTTAGTTGAGTGGGCAGATAAATGGTTGATGCAGTTTAATCTTAACAAGTGTAAGGTGATGCATGTGGGTCAGAAAAAATCCAATGTTTTTGTACACCATGAGGAGTAATTGGTTACAGACTGTTGAGGTGGAGAAGGACTTAGGTGTAATGATTAGCTCAGACCTTAAGTGTTCCCAGCAATGCAAGTATGCGTATACTAAGGCTAGTAGGGTTATAGGTATGATCAGGAGAACGATATCATATAAAGAACCTACAAGACATTGGTTAGACCACATGTGGAGTACTGCTCGAGTGTTTGGAATCCACATTATAGTAAAGATAAGGTACTGTTGGAAAGGGTTCAGCACAGATACACAAAGATGATATTACACCGTGTCCGGAAAAAAAGGTGCCACTTTATTTTTGCCTGTAACTCTGCGAAATGCTAACCGATTTTCAAAATTCTTTTACCATTACATTTTGCAGTCAATTTGCAGTAAAGAAGTCAATAAATATCCTACCATAAGTTACACGCGTCGCTACACTACCTTGTGAAACTTTTCTGCTCAAAAATCGTAAATTACAATACCCGAAAAAAGGTGCCACTCGTTTTATTCGTATATTCCAGATAATTTTGCATCTGATTTAGTAATTTTTGGCATGCTCCATCGCAATGGACCAAGCATGCAGGTGGGTGATTAAATAGTGTTTCGTTGCATGAACTTTTTACGATGGATGAAAATATTAAGGATACTAGAGGGCACTTGTGCAGGTTGCTTAAGACCCGGTGCACCAGGGATATTGCAATTTGCTGGATCAACGGACGGTGGATGCTCCTAGCATCAATGCTTTTAAGTCTAGATTAATATGTATCAGGGACAGCCGGATGGGCTTCTTCATGGACTAGTCCGCTAAGCCCAAGCCTTACTGGTTGGGTGACCTGCTGGTGAGGCTACACAAGGTAAATCACAAGGTAAATCACTAGTATTTATAACACCGAATAGAATTTTGCAGACAATTAAGTGTCGAGTCTGCTCGCAGCCTACATACTTAGCTCTAGCTCTCGAGATTTAATTTTTCAACATAAAATAGTGCGTCATGGTAGCCAACCCGGGAATTCTCTTAGTAAATTGTCTCTGGACGAATTCGATAAAAATGATATTTTTTGTTGTGCACTGGTGACCACATTGGGCTGTTGTATTCCAGCATGGGACGAACGTAAGTTACGAAAAAGTTCAAGAAATAATCAAATTAAAAGCCAAAAATTAAAAAATCAAAATAATTCGAATAAATTATTATTGAACAAAACGGATAAAGTAACATTTGTCTGTCCACATACGGCTTTTTACGAGTTTTTTGCCCTTGCAGTTTTTGTCCCGTGTATTCCAGTCTCGCGTTTTCCAACCTTACATTTTCGACAGTCCCGCTTCTTCAAGTCTAACGTTTTCAGTCTCCCCGTCTAAAGATCAGTAAATTAATGTTGCCAACATCAAGTGCGGGAACTCAGAACGGACGTGAACGACGTTAGAGGTCTCTACTTTCCGCATCGTAAACAGTGCGCCGCCCGTGGTCAACGCCAGCGACGCCGACATCAAAACTCGCGCGTGACGACGTTACATCATATGCACGCCGCTCAATAACTCGTCGCGTCCGCATCTAAATGTCCGTAAACGACTTTTGCGACTACTTTGCGTTGCTGTATCGGATTTAGTATGAATAATAACTGTCGTTAATGACATGTTGCTGCAGTCGGTCGCCGATAGACTCCACAGAGCAACGATCATTTCACATCGCGACGCATCGCAACGCTCCGACTACCCACAACGAAAATGCGGATTCTTTCATTATTAAGCAGCGTATTGTTCGGCGAATGCCGCATATTAGTGCGACGTAGGCGGGGAACAGCGACATCGGTTGATGAACAACTCGCTGCCGCCAGAAACGTTTCCATCATACATGTATGCGCTGTGTGTTATCAGTCGCGCAACCGTCCTTTGATTCCTATTCCAATCAATTGCCCGTCAGCGCAGCGACTGGGCTGTTACGTCATTGCTAATTCGCTGGCGGTATTCGATGATTGTCAACTATGTCCGTGCTTCCAAGTGCAGACACAGAATGCGCCATAACTTATGAAAGAATGGTCATCCACGCGTGGTATGTATTAGTGTTGCTCGCAAAATGTATCTAATGTCGAGAACTTGCAGTTAGTTGCAAGGTTAAACATCAAGGTCATGCACTAGGTCAACATATTATATACCCGCTAAATGCAGTAGCACAACAGCACAATGTTGCTTCTGACCATCCAACAACGTGCTTGCACTTATTGCGGCCGATGCTGCTGCTCTTTGTCGCCTGAGACTAAAGCTTCAGTGACGAATGGAATTCAAAAGTGTTTCCGCGCCACTCCGGACAGATTACGCATGCACACGGCTTATTGACACTGTAACCGCCTTGAGACTTCGCGGAATGAATAAGATCCAATTTACCGAGACTTCCTATGTGCACAGGAAGTACGACGTTTTTTACCGGAACGGGCGAATTTAAAAAAAGACCGACGCTACTAACACAACACAGTTGGTAGCCGACACAGAGTCATGCCATTTGTGTGCTCTTTGTTAACGTCCGTCACTATTAGCTGAACCATTCAGCGTTTCCTGCTTCAGTGTACGTTTACGTTCTTCATGAGTGACACTAATTGGAAAGTTCGGTGCGTTTACACTGTTTTTTTTCGGTTTGATGTACGTCGTACTCAAGCGTTGGTTACTTGCTGTGATACACAGCGTAGGGTGTTTTTCTTTTTAACTCTAACGCATTACTAACACAATTTATTTTATCTCTTTTTATGTGTTTCTCCGATGTTTTTGAGACGATTAATGGCTATGTGACTTGTTTCATTTTTTTATAACTTGAACATTCGTTGCGGAAGAATACTTTTGTTGCCAATCTGCGTACGTACGGTACATCAGGTGTACGAGCCATCAATCGCCCCAGTGAGACATGCAGAATTAACAGGTTAGTGCTGCGCTACACGACCCGTCATTGTCGGCCGACATTATAAACGTCAAAATGACGACCGAAATTGTCCACCGACACATTTGGCCGACAATGACGGGCCGTGTGGCACGGCCCTTAGAGATCGAGATATTTTGAACGTTGTTGACATTGGCACATTTAATAAATGTTTACTTGTCAGCCGGGGTGCGGTTATGTCTGGGAACAATGCGCATTCTGGAAAAACCACAAGCAGCTATAAATACATGTACATCTAAAGTACGCTACTGTTACAGCGCATCGTGTTTGCTGACGGCTTTCAGTCTTTCGTCGTTGTTTCTACAGATGTGTGGAGAGACTGTGCAAATGCTGCCAGGATCGCGAGAGGATCCCAGATCGCGGAGGTAGAGATGGACCACGTCAAGTACAAAACAGCAAGCAATACATCGGAGACAGCGCCCCCGTGTCGAAACTTCTCGACACACTGTTGCGTGGATACGACAAGCGACTGCGACCCAACTACAACGGTCAGTTCAACTAGAACTCTGCCAACAACAGTCATTTTGGATAGTAACAATGATAATATCAATGGTGATGATACTTATGGACCTGTTATCACGGCTGTCCGTGTAATTTGCCTAATAAGCGTGAAACTGGGCCTCGGGCCCTAGGACCAAGTAAACCAGTTTCATCGATTTATTTCTTTTGTTTCACATACATTATACACAGCATAACAGTTTCGTTCACGTTCACTGTCAGCGTCATCATCGTCATCATCAGTCGGACGCACCCGACCGAATCAGTTGTTTTCTTCCGCGGCTCTCTGTTGTCCATCGCTGTCTTTAGTTCGTTATTTGTCTGTTCAGTGTTTTTTTCCGGAGTAAGGTGATAAAGTCTAAGACAGGTGCTCCCCGTTGCTAGTGTCCATGATGTGGCTTTCCTTCCACAGAGTGTAGAACAGAATGCTGAATAGATATGAGCGATAAAGATGCGACGTCTATAGGTGGAGTTTACAAATTTAAAACATTTCATGGTCTGTTTACTCAGTAATCTGTCAAATAAAAATTAATGAAATATCACTAATTCGAGAAAAAGCGTGACATTCGTGTCTGTCAGTCATTGCTGTTAGCAGTGCATTGGAATGCGTGAACGTGGCGACTGATGCTGGCCGTCATCGACCGTCACAACACACAGTTGCATACCATCAAACACAACTCGGACAGCTGCGCTTCAGTCTTTGCGCAACCGAGTGTTGCGTGAACGTATCACTGTTGAAGTGTTGGTCTCTGTTAATTTGGCTAATGCCGTCACTAATTACGCCTTAACGACGTTGGAGACGGGATGGTTTCAGCTGTTGGTGCTGTCGTGGCTCCGAGATGTCGCCAGGTCACGCACACTGTCGCACACATCTTCAGTAGAAGCAACTCAGCTGCTGCTGCTGCTGCTGCTGTCGCTACACGCGCTACGCTGTGGTGATATATACGAACGACAGTGCAGTTAGGCGTAGGTTACGTGTTGTTTTTTTGCATGAGTACACCGGAAATTCCGAACAAATCGATCGTGCTAAATAAAATACGCCGTTTTATGTCCGCTCTCTGCAGTATGACCACCCAAAACCACTGCTTGCTTCGTCATTGCCGACATTATAGATGACTGTAAAAGTACATTTTGTCCAGAAAACAAGCGATACCACTAAATAGTTTGCAATAATAACTGCAAACCTTCACCGAATTAAGTAACATTTTACGTACACAAAGCGACATCCATTAATGTTGTTCGGATTAAATTTTGTAGGAATCCCTTCCTCCATTTTTTTCATTTTTCACAAATTGCTGTCACAATCTCACCAAGTTTGAAGTCGGTCAACTTCTCCGTCCCTGACTTATAACGTTTTACTGCTGATACGTTACGTCACGTCTTTGAACGTTCGACCTTGAACGTTTGTCGTGTCATACCGGCTGTCGTGATTAAACTCTGCGCCAATTTTACCAAAATCGAACAACCACGGCGGAGTTATAGCGATTTAAACAGTACAAATTTTGGGGCCGTAAGCCGTCGTGTATTTGAACGGAAGTGGATTTTAAGGATTCCTCTTCGGCGGATCCACAGTGCATCCACGTACCAAATTTCAGCAAAATCTGACAACCCCGGGCTGAGTTATTGATGATTCAACTAATCATCCCTGCCCGTTTTTCGAGTCCATTTTGTCAGGGCTAGTTTTCAGAGTTGTGTAGAGAGAGGAGAGAATATGAAACATTCATTAGAGAGCTTCCGACATTATATTAGTTTTCCGATATATTGCTCTATTTTGAAACCCGAGTGCCTCAAAAGATGACTGAGTGGTCGAAAATAGAGGCCAAATTTCGCACTTTTTTTACCCCTTTCTACTAAAAAGTAGGGGCGGGGTGAGTAAAATGCTTGCGTCAAGGTTACAAGTTTAGCGTTGACCTCATCGTCTGATATAATGTTCGTGAGGAGCCGTTGCGCGGGTCATTTTACCATCCAGTTTTTTTGAGGGGGAGCAATTTTGTATAATTCAATTTTCTCAGAGTTGGGTGAACCGAACTTTATCAACTTTGGAGATGACATGCACATCACAGTTGCTCCCCACCTTTATTTGTAGATTTCCCATATGTTACTCCGTTTGGAAGGCAGTGGGCCTCATCGGCAATTTGAGGCATCCTCCTTTCCTGGCAAAATTAGGGGATGTGTTAAAACGAAGAGCAATTATCAGCCTCTCCAAAGGATGTTCTATATTTTCGATGCCTTGCTTCATTTTGAAGCCACAGCGCGTCGAAAGCGACTGGGTCGAAAATCAAGGACAAATTTGGGATTTTTCTACCTCTTTTGCAAAAAATATGGAGGGGTGAGCAAAATGTCTGAGTCTATTTTTGTGTTATACCTAGGACCGAACCAATGACATGCTTTTGACGGGGTGCCGCTGGACAGTCTCGGGGAGTCTGGATGGCAAGAGTTTACGGGTGAAACATATCGTCGGGAGGCCTAGATAGCCTAATGTTAGACTAAACGACATGTTTACGGTTTTAGTACAGATTCGTAGCTTCTTACTGAATAGGTTACTAGTCGCTGGTGTCAAAATGCAATAATGAAAGGACAGAAAAACACGCGCTCATTACAAACTATACTCATGTTCACAGCTTCGGTGGAGGTAAGTTGCAGAGAGTAGACAAAGCAGTCATATATTAATGGATTTAATTAATTTTAGAACGTGTTTGTTGCAAGAATTGCGATTATTGCACTATGAGCGAATTTTGTAGCCTTTCGGCAGTTACTGTTAGCAGCAGCTCTGCAGCTATCAAGACAAACGGCAGTTAAACGTGCGTGTCTTAGTAAATGCTACTGTACGAGCACCGAGCGAGCGCCCACGCTCAGCGCAGAACGAAATGCAGTCACATCTCAAGCAGAGTGTTCGGAGTTATCTAGTTTGGACTGAGTACAACTCACTGCAACTCGCAACAATTTCAGGAGATTTGTGCCACAATAATTAATATTTGACCACCCGCGAAGCGGCGTGGTATATAATTTCGGTCTTATCCGTGTATCTGTCAGACGATAACTTTAGAAAGCCTTGACGTAGGAAGTTCATTTCGCTTATCCGGTACATCTCCAGGGAATACGTACGGGTCAAGTTCGTATGTGAAGGTCATCGGGCCAAGCAAAACGTCGAACATCCCTATTCTCGCAATGTAAAACTTTGATCGGCAATAACTCCGCTTCTATTATAGCACATAGAACTGTAAAATTTGCGTGCATCATGGGGTTTTGGGCTATGGCGGATCGAATGGTGTGACCGCCATCTTTGTAACGTGACCGGAAGTGACTACGCGTATCTAAATGCACGCATTCGCGGGTAGTGGGCCTCAGATTAGAAGGCAATCTTGTTTGCAGAGGCCGTCCAGTTGCCAGTGGACAAAGCGCCTGGTGCTCTTGACGCTGCATTACACCACTGGAGCTGTCTTCACGGCTTCGGAGCTCAGTCTACTAGACTACACGTCGAATTTCCGCGGTGCTGTTCACTTTTACCCTGGCACTTTTTTTGAAGACACGCGTAGACTGTTTGGCTTTTAGTTTTTTTAGTGAGTGAAGTCATTATTGTCTGAATTAATTTACATGCAGGAGATCCAGTGGAAGTTGGCATAACGATGCACGTCTCAAGTGTTAGTCATATCTCTGAAGTCAATATGGTATGTGCAGATTGCAATAGCTGCGGAGTTGAATTTCTAAATTGTACTTTGTTTTGGACTGCTTTTACTGAATTTCTGTTTTATGTAACTGATATTATTTTATCTGTCAGTAAACTGATAGATATGACTCAATATTAGGAACACTGTGTTGTTGTACGTTTTTAGCGAACGTGAACTCACGTTTACGTTCGCTACATGCTATCGCCCGTCCGTCCGTCTGTCGTCTGTCTTCTGTCGTCTGTCTGTAACGTTCGTGCACCTTACTCGGGCGATTGAAATTTTCGGCAATATTTCTACGCCATTTAATACTTGGCCATTAGTTGACATCCAAGTAAAATTTTACGGAGATCGTCCCAGGCAAACCCCTCCGTCGGGTTAAACACAAGAGGGGTGGCCGAATATTGCGATTTTTGACCTATCGAACCCTTTATCTCGGAAACGGTACGAGATAAAAGCAAAGTTAGTATTAATCACTAATAGGAAATCGCAAATGAACTTTCGATTGGTACCAAACTCGGTGACCTTGGATGACCTTGAACAGCGTAATAGCCCTAACCGCCGCGTAATTTTACCAAATTTGGTAGCTTTCGGGGCAAATTACGTGAAAGTAGTTAAAGATACACCAATAGTTTCTGCAGCGAAAATGTAGGCCAAAGAATCTAGTTTTTAGCGATATATCATTTATGGCGATATTGGCAGGGGATCACCGCCAGCGAGATCGTTAAAGTTAGGCTCTATCAGCAATGGCGCCAGTTATTGCAGCATTTCGGAGATTTTGTTAAGTCATCTGTAGTCATGTCGCCATTTCCATATCAAATCAGTGTAAGTAGTAGTAGTGTAGAGGCTTAACGTCCCACTCAACACATTATAGGTAATTTCATGGACGACTTTTACAGGTCATATGACCAAACCAACAGTGTCAAAGCAGTGTAATTCAGGCAGCAAGACACATAGAGACTAGATAAACAGGTAACGTTACACACAACTAGAAAAAGAAAAAGATAAAAGAAGGTAAGAAACTAGTTCAACAACTATATATGACGTCCCAACAAAGGTGGTAATCGCCATTCGGGTTACTTTAATAGAGCCAACTTATTGTTCAGTTGCGAAATTCGTTCTTCTTAAAGTTTGCGTTTGCGTCATTTTAGCGTAAATGAAGTAAAGAGGAGAAACTCTGTCTAAACACGTTGACCGCATGTTTATTCGTATCACCAGAGTGTATGAGTGACAGATAGAATTGCGATGAAAATGCGCGAGAAATGATTTTAAGACAATGGATATTTTCGATGAATAACTATGATTTCTCTTGTCAGCTGTGCAATTCTACAACGCGTTAGAATACACACTGAAAGCCAAAATAGATGTATTTGCATGAACTAACGCGTCAGGGAGAACATACTGTACTGTACAGGATCAGTGACGTAAGTGTGTAGCAGTGTGGTCAGTGTCAGCAGGCTTTTTACAATCAGGACACACTCACTAGTAAACAATACGTAGGCATATAACTCCTTCGTGGCCTGAATAATGGTCCATCGCTTTTCAACGCTGCTTGGTGGTGCGTGCGCTCTACTGCTCTTCGTGCCGCTGGTCTTGTTATCGCTGCCGTAACAACATGGCACCTGCGTGCTTGGCGAAAGATTTATAATGATGGGATTTGCAGTGCAGTTGGTGACGGAGAGGCTGAACTGGCTGCGCCAAATATACGGGCTTTTGGTCGCTTTGTCATGGCTTAACCCTTGTGGGCACATAAATACAGGGGGGGGGGGTTGTTGTAAGAAACTGGCAAGTTACTCCGGCCCTTGACTGGGTAGTTTCATTTTAATACAGCGAAGGTGGTGGGTGGTCGTGTCCATCCTGTAGTGTACGAAATGTACCAGCAATCAACGGCAAGTGTACCGACTTCAAGGGCGTCTTAAACCCGGGTTTTGCAATTGCCAAATGACTAGGTTTCCCCGGACTGAAGAGCTGAATATTGTACTGATTTTTACCGCTCTGCATTGAATGCAGGGCGGTCTAGTCATGAGAAAGCTGTCTGTCTGTCTGTCTGTCTGTCCGTCAGTCTGTCAAACGAGTGGATTGTGACAAAACGGAATAAAGTATTCTCCAGATTTTTTATACCATACGAAAAATCATTTAGCCTTTTTGAAAAAAAATGGTTGGTGGGGGCGACCCCTTCTACTTGAAATTTTGGGTCAAGCTGGCGCCGTTGGAGCGAAAACGCCGATTTTCAGTCGATATTTCGCTCGTAGCGCCTCAGAGGTAGGCCTAACAACTTGCAAAGCTGTTCAATTAACTAATAGTTAGTCCACTACGCGCTTTCAAATGAGTCTAGATGAACATTGTACGTTTCCCCTAAGCCCCCCTCTCCCAGGTGGGTCAAAAAGTCAAAACAGCCGTTTTTCGTCGATAATCGCACTTTGCTTGCAGAAAGTCTGCTACAAAGTTTCTATGTGTGAAAAATGTCAGCGACAAAGTTGTAAGGCATTCAATTCATTGGTTTAATTATCTATTCGAAAATGATTGGTGGGGACGTCCCCTTTTACGTGAAAATTTGGCGAATATAACCCACCCCCTTGCACAACGCCGATTTTTAATTTATTTTCGCTCGTAGCGCTTCAGCCTAGCAAAAAAGTTCAATAGACACTAATAGGAAGTCCACTACGCGCTTTCCGATGCACTACCGTAAACGGTTAGCTGTCGCAAGAAGACCGTGCGACTGCTCCTATTCGATATTCACCCGTAGCGCCTCAGCCACTCAGCCGTAACATAACGAAAAAAAGTTTAATTAACACGAATAGGAAGTCCACTACGCGCTCACCAATGAGTCTAAAACGAATAGTATATGTTGACCCGAAGCCCTTCAAAGGGGGCTCTAAAACGCAGAGTGTCCAAAATTTAAACAACAGTCTGCGTTAATTTCAAAACGGTACGAAATAAGATGTCAAATACTAATAGGAAGTCGCATACGGTCTTTCGATTGGTACCGACAACGGTGACCTTGAATGACCTTGAACGGCATAATTGTCTATATTTTGCTTTATTCTACCGAATTTGATAGCTTTGCAGGCCTGTAACGTCACAGTGATTGAAGATAGACCTATATTGTCTACAGAATATCATCTTCCCCTTTTGGCCAAAACTGACCCACCCTCCAGCGCGGTCTCTCTGAGATAGCTGAGCTACTTGTCACATTTATTATTATTTTTAAATTCTCTCGCGGCATTGTATTGTTCTGCCAACACTCAACAGCTAGCTATTCCACGGACAAACACAGGCTACGGAGATAGAAGCTTTGCTGTTTCCGGACCTTCTGTGTGGAATAGCTTGCCCACTGCGTTGCGAATGTCTGACTGTAGTCTCA
>Ga0049105_1001321_pt1 | contig 10783 bp, 6 predicted proteins | sample WorMetvaBAHAMAS1_FD_61260 | JGI IMG/M metagenome (GOLD analysis project Ga0049105, IMG submission 61260) | Worm MetaG Olavius vacuus BAHAMAS.1 | ecosystem: Host-associated > Annelida > Digestive system > Unclassified | place: Germany: Marburg | collected 2013-04-09 | reverse complement strand
ACGACTGACAGACTGTAGCGCAAGCAGCATTTTATTGACAACAATGCAAGTACAGTACGTGATAATGTCGGTAAGCAGGCATCACTCGGCGTGGCGTCACGGACGCCCGACTCGGGAGACGGTTCCATTTATCGCGCCGTAATGGTGTTGCCGGCGTCGATCAGCCTATCTACCGCAGAGCGTTTTATTAACTGTCAAACAACGACGACCACTAAGGCGGCTACAGAACGGTTGCGTTTAAACACACGGCCGCAAATCGTTCGGCCACTAACAACAGACGGCGACCCAGGTCAGCCGAGATGGCGGCTTCAGCTGTCACGTGACCTGGTATCGATGCAAATACGTTTCCGGCGGCTGACAGTCGACGACGCCTCGTTACCGCTGTCGAGCGATCCAGTTCTCAGCCGACTGTCGATGACTTGATCCGACGAGCAAGTCACGTTTCTAGTTCAACTAGTATCTCAGTTGACATTCCGTCGTCGGTGTCGGCATGAGGCTGCGTTGACCTGTGAATAACGTGAATGAAGCGGTGTTTTTATTTCTATCTATTAGCGTAACATAAAAATAGTTTGTTGAGAGTTTATGCAGAGCCGTCAGAGTTTACGTAACTACAGCACGTTTTCCGTCTCTCGCCAGTTCTTGTACTGCAGTAAGTAAGAGTAATAGAGAAATCAAGAGGTCTCAGGTTGAATCCCAGCGGCGGTCATCGTTTTAATAGAATGTCTTGGAAAGCGTAGGAGAGCTGGAAATTTTTCTTCTCTTACTTACTTACTTAATACGATAAATGGTAAGCGGGTGCTTAATAGCTGGCTTAACGCATCGCATTTGATCATCCAGCGTTATATTTTACATACATATAGTTTCATATATTCTTTACGAATTCATTTATACACTGTGTTTCAATAAAAAAACACCCACTTTTGTTTTCTTCTATATCTCCGAGGAAAATAATCAGATTTGCACAAAAATTTTAGCTGTAGCTGAGTATAATCTGAATTTACTCAGCTTCTGTTACTGAAATTTTTGTGCAAATATGATCACGTTCCTCGGAGATATAAAAAGAAACAAAAGTGTGTGTTTCTGTTATTGAAATTCACAGATGTGCTTCTCTAAATGGCTTGTTTTCGTGAAAATCGAATGTACGAGACAGACAAACGTACGGTCAGTCAGACTGACAGCGAACTTGAAATATGGCTAAACGTTTCGTCGCTTTGATAGGGTAGAACGCTTACTCGCGGGTATGGGTTAGCACCAGTAAGCTTACTACATCTGTCATCAGCTGCACAATAAATAACACGAGTTCATTTATACAAAAAATGATCGATTTTCCTTCCGCCAATGTCACGACAAACTCCTTTGCCGGCCAAACTTCGTCAGGCGCAGAGGGTGAGTGGTCGAGTCGACAGGTCTGGCCGCGGTCGGATGTGTATAGAAAATGCCGGCAAAGTTGTCTGCCTCATGAGCAGCCGTTCAACAAAAGCGTCAATCAGCCGAGATCGATACGAGACGACAGGCTCGCACTGTAGTCACGTGATCGCACTATTAATGGTACACAACTGTGCCATTAGAGCGCCGCGCAGCCGCCGTGTTGCGGTTCATCGTTAATGTCAAATCTGCATGCGCCACGCACTGCTCCCACACGTTGAATGGACAGACTGGAAGAATGGTGGCGATCACAAAGCCGTTAATTACTGGCAAATAAGGAAAAGGCTCATGAAAAGCGGCAACTGACAACGGAGTAATAATTGGGTCATAGTAGTCTTCATCAGTGAAGAACATAAATTCAATAGACTAAATAATTTACAGGCGTATCCAGTGGTGCAGGTATCCCCAGGGCGAAAACTCAAATATTTTGGTGTATGTGTGAATTTAAGGGGGGCAGTTTTTAAGGGAGAAGTTCGCTTAGTGTAACACAGTTGAGACGAGAATGACGAGTAGAAAAAGGTCGTCACAATATCACGCAACAATAGAGAAGGAGGAGAAGTTCATAGCGGAGCTTCTTTTTCCCACTTCTAGCCTTGACTACTCCTCTAAGTGCACCCCGCAGCGAGAATCCTCGCTACGCCTATGAAATAATTGCATGCATAACTGCATAATAAATTATGTAATGTAACTGGCAAACACCGTAGCAGTCAAGAACATTGTTAAAACGTATTGTTATTTATGTCTCGTGGACAAAGTCGAGATAATCGGCGATAACATCGAGCGGTCTTCCGATGATAATTCTTATGAAAATTCTGAGTGAATGTGGAACTAGAATTAATTATATCTTTTGATCTTAATTATTTCTTGCACGTTTTTGGAACTTTAAATTAAATTTCATAAATTTCATAACTATGAATCAAGTAGTTGTGTTTGTCTTGTGTTTCTTTTCTTACAGTTGTGTTGGTTTTATTTTCATGTTCATTCCAGCTATAAAACTGAAATATTCTCGATAAATATAATTCCAAATTCTACAAGTAGAACCGAACCGTAAACACGGCTCGCTTTTAACGAACGTTTACGCATCACTTCTAAAACTAAGACTAAGAAGCTCGAACAGTACAATAACGTGAAATCAGCCTGCTAAACAATAAACGTAAACATTACATATTAAACGTTGATAGACGATCTAAAAATTTAAAAAAATATGAAACATGTATGTTATAAAACACTAATTGAGATCATTTTTAAAACTTTTATTTATTATGGTATCTACTGTACTGCTGACGTTACTTTTATCAATCTGCAAAACGATGTAAAGAGCTAGAAAGTGAGGAAGCTTATCTGACCTACTCTATCATTTTAAACGGCAGAGACACTCACGATGGCTGTGTGGTGGTGAGAGTGTGGTATTGGTGGTCATCAGAGCGCGCTGGAACGTCATCGTCAGGCAGACTGACAGCAGCAGAAAGCGGACAATCATCGTCGTTTCACGGTTCATCAACTACGACTCGTTCCATCAACCGCATCTCTTTGACGTCGTTTGTCTCTGCAGCCCACAAACGCACACTACATCAACGAGTTATGCTATACCCGGCGTTTGTCTGTCTGTCTGTTTGTCCACTAGCAGCTTCACGTGAAAACTACTAAACGGATCTTCATGAAAATTTTATTCAGAGGTCTGTTTGTGGACAAAGAAGGTTTGGTTAAATTTTGGAAGTCATCTACCTCTGAATCCAGATACAGAATTTTTTTTGCCGAACGTTAGTTGTTCACCCTCAAAACGTGACCGAAATATTTCAACTTTTCTTTCTGTGCACAGGCAGAAAACGGTGCAGTTGTATCTAATTCTTCTGGCATAGGCTGGCTGTAACGATGATCTGTTCATCTGACTCTCGGCATAATTCTCTGTGCCTTTTTTCTTGAATCTATAGAAATTCTTCGTCGGTCTACAAGTTCCCAGCTCAACTCACTTCCAAATCGGACAGTCGTGTAAGGTTTGAAGTTGTTAGAAATATTCCTCGAATCGTGTTAACTGATAAATCAGAGATCAAGGTTATGCAGTTACGTAACTTACAGGCTGCTCAACGTGAAATCTACTTTTCGATACTGCATTGCTAAACCTTGATGCCACCTCAATGTTTAAAAACTGAAGACAAACAGACGAATTAACAACTGGCCAGCAAATGTCATGTCAGCCATTGTGGCTTCATACATTGTGGTTTGTCTGTGTTATCGTCAACTGCGTCAATAACTAAACCATCTGATTATTCGCACGCGAAAATATGACAGAACTTCTGACAGTTCATGCTCTTTCTTCAGTTAATTGCAGTTATCTACACTGTAAGACATAAGGCTGTACTGATGACTCGTGGGTTATTAATCATTCCAGACTCAAACAAACCCACACGCAGGTGCAAAAATTAGTGCACTCACGACATTTTATAAGGTCTAATAATAGCAGCCTGGTGGAGGCAGTGTCTGCACACACTTGCTTCATTCTCACGCCCATAACGTGGCTTCATTGGCCGAAGGCAAACAGAATATTTATCCATCCGCTGCGTCAACTGCACACACGCGTAACCAGACTTCTGAAAGCGCGGAGTTCGGGCAGTTGACAGGGTCAGCTGTCGTCTGCAGCTGCTGAACATTTCAATCAATCAATCATTCTTTATTCGCCAATACAATTTCACAACTAAATAAAAAGAAGAAATGTGGCAGGCTGCCAGAACAGGCAATAGCCCAACAAAGCTGGCCACCTTAAGACAGAAAGACAGACGGACGTAGATAAACCTGATATGATATAACACTACACATTACAACACAGAAAAATATGAACCGTAGTCCCATGATACTACTACGCAACAGAGACTGGACGAATAGTTTTTAGCATTAAATGTCTAATTCTCGAATCAAATAGCCCTTAAGTTTACACTTAAATGAAACACATGACGATAATACAGATAAATTAACAGATAAATTGTATTGACTACCTTTGAATTGAATACACTTTGTACCATATGATGAATACACAATGCACAAATGTAATTTATCCGATAATCTAGTTGAGTATAGGAATGAACAGAACTGTTTAAGTCAAAATAACCGTGAAACACACTCGCTAGCAAGTGACTATTAAACAAGCATTTGTGTACAAATAACAAAATCTAATATCTATCTATTATCTAATACTGTTATTGGCATTATTAATGTATTATACGTGTTTATCTTTGTTCGTACTGAACAATCCTGAGCAAACCTCAATAGTGTGTTGTTTAGTATTTGTAACTTAGAAATATGCGAGAAAGACGCATTAGCATACATTTCACTGCCATATAATAAATGTGGATAGACGAAAATAAAATACATAATTTCATAATCTCATATGTTAACTTAAATTTTAACTTGTAAAAATACCGCGGAATCTTAATGTTCCATTACACACATAATCTTTGTGTTCTCTCCAGCTTAGATCAGAGTCAGTCATCACTCCAAGGTATTTTGTAGATTAAACACGCTCCAAATTACAACTTCCTAAGGTAATGTTATACAAGCTGCCCGCATCAGCACGTCCAAAAACTGTAACATGATTTCTCAAAATTCAGAGTAGGTTTATTGTCATTAAACCATTTAGACAAATCAATATTGCCCGGTTGGCTTTACAATATGCATCACTAACAGTTTTATGATAAACAAACAAATTGGTATCATCGGCAAACAATTTCACAGTGCAGTCAGTGCAGCTGGTTTCAATATCGTTAATATACAAGAGAAATAACAGGACACCTAACATGGAACCTTGCGGTACACCACAGAAAACTTTCAAATAATGAGATCTGTTCCCACCTATACAAACCAACTGTTAGCGATTGCTGAGATTTGCTTGCTGTCAGCTGGTTTGTACTTACACATATAGCGAATTGGCACATGATGTGGATTATTTACTGTTATTATTACTAATTTGCACGAAAACGTGCGCCCGGCGTCGTGAGAAATAATAATGATCATACGGTAATTTATAAGGCGCCGTAACTTAGCGACAGTTTGATCAGACTAGACGAACCCCCATTCCAGGTCACATACACAGAACAGACCACCCAGACCGCTAAGTGTTGTGTGAGACTTGTGCACAATGTGCTGGAGAGAGCCAAGGTCAGAGTTCACAGCCCGCTGCTTCCGCCATTCGATTTACAGCCAATCGTCGTCGCCATGTAATCCTCAGACGTCCGCTGGCGAGCAATATGGCCGCCGGACTCGACGACGACGACGACGACGGTAATGACACGTAGGGGACGTATCTGTAACTAGCGGCGTGACGTGTCCGAATAACAACGAGAAAACACGCTCAGCTCACGCTGCTGCTGCTGCTGCTGCTGACATAAGCGTTAAACGAACCGCTGTATGGAGCATCCTTCTCGGTCGCCGCATTCACCGCTTTGCTTCTGTCGCGATCGCGAATTAATCCGCGATGTAGTGAGCATGCGGGAGTCGTACGTCAGACGCAGTGGAATGAGACAACCATCGAGATGTGGCCTCGGTTTCACGTCATCGACTTTCAACGTGAATCGACCGCAGGCTAAAACTGGAATCACGTTGGAGGGTCTCTGGCCACTTCAGCTGAGTGCAGGGTAGTCCATTACATGACTCATGACTCATGACCCATGACTCGGAAACTCAGGTTAGGGTTAAGACTAGGGTTAGTATTACGGTTAGAGTTGTGTTAGTTTAGTATTAGTACTAACTGCATTAATTAACACAGCACTAATTCCGTGACCCAATTTTAGAAATTATGAGTCACGAGTCATGTTTTAGCGAGAGTCGAGTGCAGCCACTTCGCTTTTGTCTCAGATCATGGAGACAAAGTCGTCAAAACCTGGCGAAAAAAAACAGAACTAGTTTCTTTCTAGTTACTAACAACGTAACGTCATCTGATCAGATCTTCTGCCGCACAGTAATTTAGCCATGCCTCGACTCTTAAAAAACAGAGCACCGACTAGCAGCCTGGCGCCCTGCATGAGTTAGTCGACTGAAGGCAGGCTAGCTCAAAGCTGACTGACCGACCGACACCGATGCGCAGGCATCGCGATGGCATGGAAATGAACAGCGCTTGCAAGACGTAATGTTCTAATCATCGAAAGCAAGACGAAATAGCCCGCGGTCTCAATCCGTGTGTCGCTATTTGACATCACCGGCCGTGTGTGTGTGTGCGTGTGCGCGCGCGCGAAATCACGTGACCATCCACAATTAATCAACGCGGCGGTGAAAATGCGTTAGCGTTGTTAATCCGATAGAATTCTTGGCAGCGCAATCGCATCTCGTGACGTATCGCGCCAGATTGCTGATCGGTTTGCGCCGGAAGCGGCGACGCTCACGTGATTCCATCGGTGCCGACCGGCGACGCGTGTCGTCGGGCGGCCACGTGCTCGTTATCTGATTACGTCATTCTAATCCGGAATCTATATATCAGGTGATGCGACCGACGGCTTCGTTTTGGCGCCGGTAATTTCTCGACGACGACCTCGCCACTTCTCGGCTCTCCCTTGCTATGTACGCCGCGAACCGCGCTGGCGAGTTACGCTAAACGAGTTCGGATCAGTCGCCATCGAAAAACTCGTCGCGACGCAACGACGACAAGACGACGACATACAACCGACGACATCGGTCGTGTATCTCTACGCCAGCGGTCTGCTTCGCGGTTGCGGCCGAACATATCACTCCGCCCATCATGTAGTCCTGGAATTAGACCTGCATTTTTAGACTAAAAACGACGCCGATGACCGGACCCCCATAAAAAACTTGTTAATAATGCCAATTTGCGTCTAATTAAGTAATTACTTATAGTTAAACCACGATTTCCGTTAATTTTTATATTATTTTTATTGTATTTTATGTCATTTTATTCTGTTCAGTGCCGCTGTTCAGTATTGTAAGCGGCGCTATACAAATTCATTTTGTGGTTGTGATGTGATTGTGAATTAAGGGTTAGAGTTACGGTCGGGGTTAGGGTTGGGGTAAGAATTGGGTTAGCGAGTCTTATGAAACGTTTAAGTAGTAATAGCGAGGGAGAAATGTCTGAGCAGAACGTCCAGGGGGGGGGGCGAATGGCCGCTTATATCGTTGCACCGAAGCACATTTCGTTGGAAAATCTCTGGCGTCACAATATTCAGTTATTGAAGAGCCAGCTGCAGCGATGACAATATGAGATCGCTGAGACGATGACCGCGGCGAGGTGTCCGAGAGTTCTTGCACAAATCGACTCTACGATCAATCACAAAATATTTTGTTGATTCAAAACGACAAAAAGGCCACTAACTATACCTTTATTAGATTTGCCGATTTTAACGAAGAAGGTTAAGTCAAAGTAACCCGGAATTACCCGGTTGCCCAGAAATTATAGCGCATTTCGCCTGCCCCTACCGTTCAATACAATTATCAAGTTCCCTGCTGCTGCGGATTATGTGGTATGCAAATGTTTTTTGCACTATGCATACATTCTATATTTTTACTGTCGGTATACTAACCTGCGGCTTTTCAGCTTTCCGAATACGTTCGAATTCACGATTTTCTTTATCAATATAGAGACTAAGATCAAAACTACTGCAAGATGCGAAAACTGAGTCTGGAGCGATCTCAAGACCGACATTCAGGTCTCGAGAACGTACAGATAGTTTAGGAGCAGCCACCAGCCACGCAGCGACGAACAGCACTTGCAGCTATAGCGTTAAAAAGCACACACACAAACAAAAACCACATGTGCACAACTGAACTTAAATTAAGTCGACAATAAAAATTGTTCAAATCCAATCAGTTAAGTGGTCTTTTAAATAGTGTAAGAAATCAAAGTAAATAACATCGGCAAACTATACATCAACGACTCTTTCACTGAAAAGACATTGCTACTATCTAAGTGTTTGTATGTAGTAAACACTAAGAAAGTGCAATATGAAGATGATCTGAACTTTCGCGGCAACGTTCTTGTGTGTATGCACACAACCGTCATAAATCTATTTCCGGGTGAATATTGATGATAAATTTGAGTTACTGGAGGCGTCGGCTTATTACCGTCCACTCGCCTCATAAATGATAAAGATGCTGGAAGGAGATTGGCGAGCTGCTACTCGTTTTGAACGTCGTCGATTTCGACCGCGTGATGCTACAAGGCGTGGTGTACTGTATAGCTATGGCAATTCTGTCTGTCCGTCCATACATCCGTCTGTCTCACACTGTGTTGAAACTGTTTTCTTAATCTCTATATACAGCACCCCAACTGTTCTGTACAAGACAGACACATAGTCACTGCAGAATACTGTGTAAATCGTATGTCAAACTGTCGAATAAAGCAATGCTGGCGATCACGAGTGATCTATCAGAGTCATACGGTAATGCAGACCTAATAAGCCTATTTTCAAAAATACAGCATCTGTTACGTAGGATGCAATCACTGACAATCAGAAAATTGTACGTGAGTTATTATGTAAACTACTATATCGAAATTGAGTAAGTGCGTAAGTGCGTAAGTAAGTAAGTAAGTAACATGAACGATTAATGTGTCCTGCAGTAAGAGTGTCACTTCTCAGGCAAACAGTAACTATGATAGGTTCAGTCAAGGGTAGAAGTGCCTAAAAAAGGTGTGTCTTCAGGCGGCTGCGGAAGACAGACGTTACAGACGTGATATGAGAAAATGTTTATGTTCTCGCCCACATGCTAATCACAAAAACTGGTGATATCACGTAAACGATGCAAACACAGACATATAGGGTGCTGCAAACAGTAAGCCACGTCTGCATTTGCTACGGAACAATGACATGCGATCAAGCAGTTCCGATGATCTTGAGTGACCAATTCGTATTATAGACACGGATATTTCTAACACAATACAACACAGCTACGCGCGGTTTGTAATTTTCATTCAGTCATTTGCCCTATTAAAGCTGAGTTGTATTCTGTATTGCCTACAGTCATTGTTGGTTAATATGGTTGGTTTAATTTTTTAGCTCAGCTGGCTGAAATTAATAGTAAAAAATTTGTCCGTCTGCCCGTCTGTGTGTCTGTCTCTGTGTTAACCATGTCACCTCCTGGACTATTTCCTTAGGCATTTCCCAAGACTTTAACCGTCCGCAGACAATTCCCATAGAAAATGCCCCCCTCCGAGTTTGCGTCAGCTGGGCGTCACGGCTCATGGGCTGTTTGTTAATCTCGTATTGTCGATCTAGTCTGCATGGCTGTGATTTTCTCATCAATTCAATTCTATCTTTTTCAGTTTTGACGTTACAATTCGGCGACACGTTTTTTTGTTGCTGCGAAGTAGACCCAGGACGGCTGTAGCGGTAACGGCAGTCTTCTAGGTGTGGCGTAATTATCAGACTGTAACGAGTCAAGAACGACGAGCGAGCGAGTGAGCGATCATCATTCACTGCCGTTACAAATCTCACTTGCTGTCCGCCGATCGATGCAACTCATTACGCGTGCTTCCGGAGCTTGCTGGACTTGCGGCGGCCAGCTGATCTCACGCACGTGCCGCCGGCCGCGATGACCGGACCGGAACGACGTCGACGCTGAGCGGGCACCTGCCTGCCGCTGCGCGCCGGCCGGCTGGCCGACACCGACCGCCGACGACGCCTCGCCGTCTGTATAGCGGCAGCGACGCGTGACTCGACCGAAATGAGATTATCAGATGCAATATTTGTCAACGTCGGGTCAGCAAAGCGACGCCAGCGAGTCGATGATAATTGTAGCGACTGTGCACGATACCGCGGCTGCACGCAACGCGCGCGCGCCACCTGGCAGAATGCACTAACGGATTTCCGGCGTCTGCCGAACAGCATTTTGCTAGCGTGGCCGGCGGCAGTCGCTCTCGGTGGAAAGAAAGGCTTTGCCAAGTCGCTGGACGAGCTAAGTGGCGCCGACTGCCGGCGGCGACGATCGACGTCGAACTGGTTCGGATGTCGTGGTGGACGGGGCGTAAATCAGAAGGCGGAAGTCAGACACGGCCGCGCTTGACTGAGTAAACATCGCATTGACTGCAGTCTGTCGGTATCTAGTAGGCATAAGAATTCACTCACGCAGAACATTTCCGGACTAAATCTCTGCCAACCTGGGCGAATCCCCTTCTTTCTGGCCGCAGTGTTTCTTCTTCACGTAGTCGGCACAACAAAATGACCTCCTCGAACAGCGACATCTCGTTAGGTTTTGTTTTGCTCTGTCATGCGTTTTGTCATTTTATCTTTATACCAATGTGCAGATCAAATGTCTTGTATCTATAGTGACAATGTAACTTTTATGTTATGTCTTATGTGGTGCTATAACCTATAACCGTTAACACGTACAGTGGGATATTGTCAATAGATGTTTGCTTTTAAAA
>Ga0049105_1001320_pt1 | contig 10784 bp, 6 predicted proteins | sample WorMetvaBAHAMAS1_FD_61260 | JGI IMG/M metagenome (GOLD analysis project Ga0049105, IMG submission 61260) | Worm MetaG Olavius vacuus BAHAMAS.1 | ecosystem: Host-associated > Annelida > Digestive system > Unclassified | place: Germany: Marburg | collected 2013-04-09 | reverse complement strand
ATAGCACAGACCACATGCCTTTATACAGTAAGCAACATATGTCAAACATCTTAGTGACTTTTGTGAACCTATAACTTCCTTGATCATTGGTGCCCCGTTCACACTGCGCACGATGCCGTACGTCGACGCACGCACGTGGACGTACGGCGCCGTACATAGTGTAAACGGGGTTTTAGTTAGTAAGGTTTAACGTCATACTCGACATATAGAAAAAAGTGACAGATTGTTGTAAAGGTTGAGCGTTCTGTCTTAACTACAATAAACGAAGATGTTATGTTATGTTAATTTCGGATGCGAGGAAGTATTCGCAACAAATTTTATTTTATACCAGTGCACTGAACAGGTCTACGAAGAATGATGTCATGGAGTTTTGTTTACTCTTGTCCTGCACTCTCGGTATTTGCCTCTGAACACGAGATTCATTAATCCGAACTCAGGATCCAAACAAAAAAGCGGCATGTCTTCATTTGGTTGTGGATTTCAGCTAGACTGCAGTTGACTGCTCTCAGATCACACGTACCGTATTACAGACGTGGAATTACTATGCGCATATTACAAATATGAAAATTTTAAAGAATTCACGAATATTTACGACTATTAAAGCATAAAGTCATGATTCTCGTTCTTGTTCACGGGAACAGCGTAATTTGGCCCATTTCACACATAAACATAGTTGTGTAATTTTATGACCGAGTCTTCCTAAAAGAGTCCCTATAGAAAATCTTTAACTCGTGCTCTGTACCTTTGCAAAGAATGTCAGATGTTCTTGAACAGTCAATCTTTTAAACAAGACATTATGCTGAGGACAGAATCCCAGACTTTTACGAATCTTTTTCATGTTTCGCCGTCGCCGTACATCAAGTCCGTTGATGTATGCAGTTCCTTCACTTGGCGGCAAAAAACCTGCTCAGACAAAGTATAAAGACACTATATGAAACTTTAAAAAATGTCTCAAATAGACCACTCCAGAAAGTTGTAAACACGGAAACAAACAGCATGAATGTACATGCGTGTATTACAATAACTACCATAAAACGCGTTGTAAAAATTACTGAGATTAATTTTGTTAAACGAGAGAAGTATGAATTGGCAATTTTTGTATTTGTGAAATCAGTCAAATCGTTAATGACAATTAAGGACGATACATTGAATGGGTAATACGAAAATCAACTAGATGCAATTAGAAGTTAAGAAACTAAAATGTGCACTAAGTGCGATTTAGGGTGGCGTTTATACGTAGCAAGTAAAAGTGAAATATTTCAACTAACGACATGTTTAAATACAACTCAGCAGCGCAACAGCAAATCCACGATTTTGACAAATGTTAGCCTTTCCGAACCACTGGTTTTGCTTGAAAAAAGTTCCTCAAAACACAATAAATCGTGGTGGAACCATTACTAACTCAGCATGCTAACCAGTAAGCATGAGCATTGTGGTTGTTTTGCCAGCTCCTTTGTGTCCGAGAAGTGCCGTGATGTCTCCTTCGTATATGTCTACGCTCACTTTGTTCACAGCTAGTCGTTTGTTATTGAATTTCTGAAACGTTAAACCGCACTTATCGATTTCACTAATCATCATCATCATCATTAAGTCTATTTCAGACAAAAGTCCATAGTTAGATTACAAAAATAAAAGAAAACAGAAAAAAACACATACATGTGCATACACGAAAATTCCTTGAAGTCGTTAAACTATAATGTTGTCATGACGTTCAGATTTAACACTGTGCCATACGAACTTTTTGTTTATAACTAACTATTGTCATTTTAAGTTTTAACTCATAACTCCACAGTATACATGTACATGTATGTCTTCACGGGCGGTTGTCATTGTCTAATGGACCTTTCCGTCCCGATTGCGGTTCTTCATTGTACATAGGGCCTACTCCTGTTTTTAATTTGTATCAATCAGACTTGTTTTTGAGACCAGAACATAGTGAGACCAAGGCCAAGACCAAGACCAGAGAGTGCAAGACCAAGACCGAGAACGAGACCAGTATGATTAATTCAACTGCACATGAAAGTAAAACTAATCGGTATGTTTTATTATCTAATTTCTATTATTGCTAATTGAACGTGCAGTATGACGGTAATCGTATTCGCTACTCGCGAATATGGCATGACCCAGTAATATTTCCTGTGATTGATCCATCAGTCTTAAGCGCAGCCAATTAGAATGCTCGAGTCATGACACAGTATGGGTCAACTCACGCCAGTCTAATTGTATTGCTGCGCATTACAAAATAGTTCCAATTAAAATCGCAAATAAATTAGCAATAAAAATAATATGTGATAAAAAATGGCACGTATGTTTTATTTTGCGAGTTGTATGAACATCATTTTGAACTCTCTGCTGACACAGCTCATTAAATATGATGTGCATACAACTCGCAAAATAAAATTGATACACGCTATTTTTTTATTACATATTATTATTTTACATAGGCTATTTGAAATAATAAACGATGAATAATCGATGACGATGACGATTTCTTCACTAGTAAATTATTCATAATGGCCGGATACGAGTTTTAACATAACACAGTCAGAAGTCATTATACTGAAGAACAAATCATCGATTTGAGACCACGAGACCAAAACATATGAGACCGAGACCAGGACTTCATAAGACCGAGGCCGAGACCAAAACCAATTACTGTATAAGACTGAGACCAAGACGGAGACCACACTGGTCTCGAGACCATTTAACATCCCTGGTATCAAGCAAACAAATAATCATGATGCGGTAAGACAGTTTGGTATACAAGCGATGTCTGTAACAGAAAGACAGTTGCCTTCTGTGTATGTGCTTATCCTCATCTCAAAGTGTCTAGTCTTTCATTGCTCCCCGCCTGCCTACTGTTTTTAGGCCGCAAACGCATGCCGTAGGCCTTTCGTTTTGCGTTGAACTTTCTGCCATCCAGCATGAAGATGCAATCAGTGAAACATGTAAGCAACTGTCTTTGAAAATGCAACGGAAAATAGCAAGGAAACCTTTGCATAATTGCAAGAATTGCAAAATGCGAGGAGTGGAAAGTGCAAGCACGCTGTACGTATTTTTGATCCATTCTGATTTCCCATCCGCCAGTTCATTTTCCTTTTATTTTCAATTCCCGGCAATTTCAGCCCTCCTCCCATGTCATATACATAATAATTACCTTGGTAAGATTGCGTATCTTAACGCCGACGTCCCTGTTCGACACAGCTGACTCAAAGTAAGCCGCTCGCGCGCCATAATCTGGCAAATCCGTCTCGTCAGCATTGACGTTTACGCGGTAGGAACGAGTACCAAACCAGTAATGTCTCTGCACAACAGACGTCACGATAGGTCCAATCACAGGACTACCGGCATAATCATAGACACTAGTAACTCAATCAGTACAATTCAGTAGGTCAACTGCTCAAAAGAAACCACTAAATAACAAGCCTACAGCGATACAATTTAACAAAATACAGCGAGAAGTGAATACAATGTGTTATGGTTAGAGATGAAAGAGTTAGTTAGTAAGTAAGTAAGTAAGTAAATTGATCGACCTATACACGGTGCGTTGAAATCAAAGTGTCACTAATGCGCAGCGGTCTTGGTAATTTATTGTGTTCTAACTGTTCCAGGTATGACCTTGCCTTTGCCCTAATATGACCTCTGCTGTTTTGACTCTTGGGGAATACTCATGGTAAGAGTCTAAGGTATGGAATCGCCACACATTCTTGTATAAAGCAGCGTTTAATAATAATATAGTTCAACTCTCAATTACAACTCGGCATCCACAAAACTCCTCAACTGACCGCTCACAACCGCATCATAGCTAGACGTGCTCTGCTCTGTCTCTGTACGTCGTGCTTGGTTCGTGTACTTTATGACATTTCTTGTAAGAATATCTGTTGATGGCTAATCAACCACTTTTACGTACTAGGCCCCGAAAGCTACCGAATTCGGTGAAATAACGCAAAATATGAGCCTTTACGTCGTTCGAGGTCATTCAAGGTCACCGAGTTTGGACCAATCGAAAACTCATATGCGACTTCCTATTAGTGATTAACAGTAACTTACCTCCTATCTTGCAGCGTTTCCAAGTAATGGCTGATTATTGGTCAAATTTTCGCTAGCGGTAGGCGGGTGCTTCACTTTAACGCCCTCGCTGGGGGTGACCCCCTGTGAATATCCGGATAAATTTTACCTCTCTAAAAACTTGAACGATTATCCTGCCTGATACCGAAGACCACACGATTGTATCTTCACTGGACAAAAATCAGACAGCCCCTGGCTTCAGCGGTCTGCATTGCCGGCAATGCGGACGCGCTGTAAAAATTATTAGCACAGCCGTAAGTAAACTAATTTTCGTACAATTATAACGACAAATATTAGGCAACACTAACTATTCTGTTACTTGCTAATCACAATCAGAAAATAGATTTGCATGTACTTCACCAGCAATTACACCATACACAAAACTGGCCAAAATACCGTAAATGGGAAGTAGAAAGGTTGCGGTGTTCCAAAATCACCAGGTAGCACAGCATCAAAATACCACGTTATAATGCTGAAAAGAATGATATCAATGGTCAGAGCTACCATTGTGAGTAACATTGTGAAATAACCATTGACAACGCTGTATGCGAATAAGTTTGTCCACTGCAAGCCAACGCCTACAAGTTACAAAACAGCAAATACTATTTTATACAGGCTATATGTTTTATCATACATAATTTAGGCCGATTAGTATAAAAAATCTGCGGTATGCGGAACCATACATCATATGCCAGTATTTATAGGCCGAGTGCAATAAAAAGCGAACCAGCATCCCGCTTAGTCTACCACATAACATTAGCACACGAACGAAACTAAATTTTGAAAATCGCCGAACAGAAGAAAAGCAGCCATAAAGCGGCGATGTTATTGATAACACTGGATAATGGCTTCGCAAACACTGAATGTGAAAGTTGAGCTCGCACCAGCCGTAAATGCGTTGCTACGTGTCAGCGTTAAACACAATGTTTTCAGTCCATTCCTAAAGGTCGCGGCCAGCAACGTCTGTTGTCTGCAGATGGCAAGCCATTCAGGAAAACGCGACTATAAACGGAGAAACTGCAGTCTCCATAACTTGTCCTCATCCGTGAAATAATGAGTTGGCGAGTATTGGCAGATAGCAGCTGTCGGCTGTAATTGGAAAATCGTTATTAAAACGGTTGTCGGCGTCGACGATACATTCAAGCGTTCGTCATTGTCATGTAAACAAGAAAACACGGTAAAAAATAGACACAGCTTTACCTATACTGGACACGCCCCCTCTGAACGCACAAGAACCAAATTTGGCATGAGGGGTCGCGTCGCCGATGAAATCATATGTTTCAAATTTTATCGAAATTGGCAAGGGTTTCAGAGCTGTGAGGAGCAAAAAATGGAGTCTTCCATTGACTTTGACAGTCGCCCTTACAACAGATCAGCACTCCGTGCTGCCTGTGATAATGTAGTCAGAAGAGTGAGCACAAACAGAAAGACACAGGAAACCTCCGTTATTTTTTCGAGCTTCCACCCTGTCCCGTTAAATAAGAATTCTAGCTGTGCTACGCATGCAACTGACGCTACAGACCAACGGGCAACGTTATTGTGCAAATTCACGAGTACATCTACAAATTCGAGTACACCTACATACTTTTGCCAGCCTTAGAAAGTAAGTATAGTTAACAAGAACGAACAAACAAGCACACCTGTCATTTCGAACTCTATTAAAGTGTTGCATCCAATCGAGGCGGCCAGCATTGGCACCAGCGACATACTGAACTTGGCCCCGATGGATAGCTCCACATACTGTTCGTCGGTTATAAAGAACACAAATGGTATCACGGAAAGGAAATATGCGATGATGACAGCCTCAACGCTTTTCTCCACTGTAATTTATACATCAACAGGTCACAAATTATCAGCAATGATTTTAAACAAAAAGAGGTTTTAGCGGCTGTGGTTACAGTTAGCCTACAGTTTTTTCCTGCCGAGGTGAGCATTTTAATTTTTCCCAACTCAAGCCACAAACAAATCCAAAGCAGTTACATCAAAATATCGTCAGTTTTACAGTGATCCCTCCCACAGAAACCGTGGATCGCTTTAGTGTGAAAGGATGCCTGAAAGATTCCTAAAGGAAAGGGTCGTGAGTGGATAGTAGTAGTAGTGTAGAGGCTTAACGTCCCACTCAACACATTATGGGTCATATCGGGGACGATTTTTACAGGTCATATGACCAAACCAACAGTGTCAAAGCACTGAAGGAAACCAGTTGGTCTTTCAGATAAGGCTTGAATCCCACCAGCACCACTCCACCATGCTACAATAATACAACTCTAGGCAACCGCCTCTACGCACTGCGTAAGAGTCCCAAGTGACAAACCCAATCTGCTGGACCAGTAAGAACTGCTCATGAGTGTGCTGCTGACTGTGAATATTGTGTCACACAGCCCAGCACAGAGCAGTTCTGATAGTATTCCCTCTTAACCTCCAGACAATCGCCATAACTCGGATGTTGTCTAGCAGAGGGGAGGGGGTGAACGTGAGTGCGGTAAGAGTCGACAAAGCGAAAGTAAGGTTCCCAAACTAAGGATTTTATTGACTGATTGGGTTATATATAACAAATGCATTACAGACTGGTCATATCGGGACGGGATTTTACGGGTCAAACGACCCAACCAACAGTGTTAAAGCACTGAAGGAAGATAGGTCCTCAGGATTAGGCTTCAATCCCACCAGATCCACCCCACCGTGTTACAATTATACAACACGCATAAAGTAAGTAAGTAAGTAAATGTTTAATAGCACATATCAAACGTACACGAATATTTTTTTTGTTTTCTCTTTCTTTTTATTGGAAACCAAACCAACCCTCACCATAACGAGGGCTCTAGACACCAAAGGTAGATGCCGAGGTGCAGAGATACAGCCTGCCTCGGGGCGCTTCTGATGAAGTTATGCCACTGCCCCCTCTTCCCCCTTCCCCGTGGGGCGCCGATAAATTAACGCTTCAACGGACATGAGTAATCATACCTGTTGAAAAAAACGCCGAGATGGCGAAGCATAAAGTCATCAGTGCAAGCCCATAGAGCAGCAGAAACACGAATGTGACGGACCATTCTCCGTTTGGAAGAATCGCAAGATCGAAGAGACTGAAATGTAAAACGGTCGTCATAATTCCTACGGAAATGATCATAAAGATGGAAAACTTGCAGTACCAGGACGCCCAATTTACCCATCCTTTCATTCCCATCATCTTCATTGTTCCCTAAAATATATATATAAGCAGAAATATATTACAACAAGATGCCGTGTTTGCAACTTGCTTGTTTAGAACAATAAACGCACACAGCAATAGCGATGTTTTCAAGACTTTATATCATACATTCCGCGTGATACTCACGATTTAGCCTAAAACCTGTATACACAGTGAACCATTAAAAACGTGACATTTTATTTTTGACTCTAACTTTGGTTAATCTTAACCGATTTTTATAGTTTTTATATCATTTTAATCGTGAAGAAATTCTACATGCGACTGTAGTAAAATTTATCACATCACCTTAATTGTGTGCGCACCTTACTTCGTAAATTTAAATAAAACACTTTTCAGTTAAAAACGCTATTATTCTTTGTTCATTTACGTTCACAGCAAAAGAAAACAAAAATTCATCTCCAATTATCAAATTTATAGCGCTGCCATTTTGACATTGTTTTTTGAGAATAGCAATCGTGTAGGCTAGTGTTCAAAATGTCCGCCTTCACCGTCAACACAGGCCGACAGACGACGCATCCACTCATCGATGGCGTGGTTTACAACGAACTGGTCCAGTTCGCACCACACGGTAAGGTGCGCACATAAATCGGGAGATGTTATAAATTTTATTATAGTCGCATGTAGAATTTCTTCACGATTAAAATGATATAAAAACTATAAAAATCGGTCAAGATTACCCAAAGTTATAGTAAAAAATAAAATGTCACGTTTTTTTATGGTTCACTGTGTATAATAATCGCCTACGACGCGACGCCTATGCTTTCGCGGCATAATACTAAACAACGGCGGTGGTATCTGTTAAATTTCAGCAGAAGGTGGGAGTTTTTAGTTCCAGAACCGAAACTGAAACAGTGCTAGATCAAAAACAGTACACAGAAAGCGAAAGAGTAAAATCGGCCCAATACTGTTCTATGCTTCATGAACAGGAGGGTCATTTATTACAAGAGTGGAACCCCGACACCTTGCTAAATACAGCCATGTAAATAGCAACCTCTGCTCTGAAAACCGAGTTAAATGAGTTCTCAATGACTTTCAATGATCGTACCATTTTCCTACCATCGTGCCTACCATTTTCAAGAATCATCAAAATAACACAATTATGACAGTGTATTATGGTATTCTGGCTTGCTGTCATATTCTGTTGTTGGTAGAAACAGGAATGCTATCTTTCTTTTCTGTCTTTATGCAGCCCACTATTCCGAAGATCCACTATTCCGAGATCCGCTATTCGGGTTAGGGTTAGGGTTAGGGGTTAGGATTATGATAGCATATGTTCGGAATAGAGGACCTTCGGAATAGCGCACCGGAATCGTTGTGCGTATGTGAGCATTCGTGTGAATTAAATACAGCCCAACAATACTAAATACGCGATCAACAAGCGAGCGTGACAGAATTTGTCACTTGTGTAAAAAAGAATTACTTCACTTTACTTTATAGTGTGTTTATAAGTGTGGATGAAATTGATGACCTGTTGTCCGCTGTACTCTGTTAGGCCCACCTGCTTCATTTTTAGGCCGCCCGACAAGTATCTCGGAACTTCAGAAGGCCTTAGTAGACCCAGCTATAATTGTTTTATCAGACTCATACAGGCCTACTTCCACACCTCACAGCGGCCGCCGATCAAATGTATGCCGCAGGTTCGGTCGTAGGGTATACTCGATCCTCCCACTTATCTCCTCATCAATCCACTAATTTTTAGAGGGGCTGCGGCGGGGGTTAAAAGTTTCAAATTTGGCCTCAAGCTTCGACACCATCGACACCAGTTTTCTTTGAGTCGCCGACTCGCCCTCATTTAGAAACGAAGCAACACATCGCTACCAAACTACTTATTTGGTGCAGCTCTGTGCTTCCCAAATTTAATGCAGTCTGGTCTATCCATCTGAGGAGTAGAGTTTGGAAATACGCCCCCATTGAAAAAAAAATTGCCAAATCTTTAATAACTCAGCCGATGATTGTTCCATCTCGCTTAAATTTGGTACAAAGTTTGATCATGTGACATCGACATTCGATCTACTGCAAACGTCCAAGGTCAAGGGGTCAAAGGTCAAGGTCATAGTCTGACGTACCGGCGGCAAAAAATTTGCTAAATTATCAATAAGTCAGCCGTGAAGTGTTATATTTAGCCCAAATTTCACACAGACTTCGATCACGTGATACGCGATGACTACAAACTTTCAAGGTCAGCGCGTGACGTAACGTATCAGCAGCACAAAAAGCTACAAGTCAGCAATTGATAAGTTGACCGAGTTCAAACTTGGTGAAAATTATCCCACAGCCAAGCGCAACACGTGACATAATATGTTCAAGATCATTAGATCTAATATGGAAATCGCAATAACTCCACCGCTAATTTTCTAAATTGCACTCAAATTGGGTACAGAGTTAGACCTCGGCACAGCCAGTCCCCTACTGCAAGTGTTTGAGGTCAAAATTCAAAGGTCAAAGTTACAGAATCAAAGGTCAAGGTCACAGCGTAACGTAATGTATCAGAAGTGAAAACGCTATCTAAAACAGTAATGATCGGTTGAGCGACTTCATGCAGACTTGGCACAGGCGTCGTAATTAAAGCGGAAAAGGACTGGCGTGGCGTCGGGCGGCCTCAAGTTGCAATGCTTCGCAATTGCCACATTTTCAGCTTTCTTTTTTCTTCAATACTGCACTTCTTTTTTAACACTGCACTTTTTGTATCCATATTAGTGTTTGTTTTTTTGCTTGTTTGTCTTGTATTGTATGCTGTTGTTATTGCAGCCTAACTTCTGTACGAATGAAGACTAATAATAATAAGCTAACAAGCAGGTATGCAGTCCAGAGATGAGCACGGGCTGGGAGGCCCGCGGGCCGCGAGGCCCGAGCACGGGCTGGGAGGCCCGCGGGCCGCGAGGCCCGGCCTGACGCGGCCCGAGGTCCGGGCCGTCGTTTGGCGGCCGCACTTTTGGCCAATAAAAGTCTGATAAATGAAATGAGAACAACTTTATGTAAGTAGGCTAGGCTACAACATAACAACTGTGTTTACGACAGTAACTTGGCACACGACTCTCAAAACACTGAACAGATAAAGAAACACAAGTTTTACAACCAATGTCTTTCATGTACAGTATAGCGCCTGGCACAATAAATATATCTTCAGTCAGCCTCCCACTAACGAAATTCACATTCAGTTAAGAAGTCAAACATCACAACTAAGATGCAGAAGTTTTGTTTCGGGACAACACCGCAGAGTTTCTGCTGTTACACTGACAAACCTATGGTGTGGTAGTCTCTGAGAGCTCCGATTCGATAAAGCCAGGGGCCTGATTTACAAAAAATCTCAGGAAAAATCCTAAGTTTAGCGTAAGTTTTTCCTAAGTTTATGTTAAGTTTATCGAAAGTTACAAAGTTAAGATTTTCACAGAATTTTACATTTAATTTACTATTGCAATATTAAGACTTACTAAGCTCTTCCTATATATATAGACAATTTTGTGAAAAAAATGTTACGTTATTTTTGAGGAATTGCATTTTTCTTATT
>Ga0049105_1001319_pt1 | contig 10787 bp, 8 predicted proteins | sample WorMetvaBAHAMAS1_FD_61260 | JGI IMG/M metagenome (GOLD analysis project Ga0049105, IMG submission 61260) | Worm MetaG Olavius vacuus BAHAMAS.1 | ecosystem: Host-associated > Annelida > Digestive system > Unclassified | place: Germany: Marburg | collected 2013-04-09 | reverse complement strand
AACTAAATAGGGTCGTCCAAGACACGCGACCAGTATGAGTGATCAACACTTGCATGGTTGTGACATAGTTGGCAAGCGAGATTATCAGAGGTCATTAGCCTACGTAAGAAATTACACTTATGTCTAGCAATGCAGGCGGTAGCAGATAAAAATGCAGGGTCAGGGCGGCCTCAAGACTGGACCATTCTTACAAGTTTGAGATCAGCCTCAATCTGTATTAGAATGAGCTGTCATTAAAAGGTGATTAGTTAGAAAGCAACGTTGATACACTGCATGCAATCAGCACAGAATACAGCGGCTCATTTAGTGAAGCCTGCAGCACAGTCTCTCTGTAATAGCTGAGCTACTTGTTATATATTACAGTTGTTGATGACATATGTAAGCATACACAAGAACACACAGCCAAAGTCATACCAGGTATGGCTTGTTCATGCCGAGACTGCCGAGGCCGAGGCCGACCTGCCATAGGCAGACTCCACCTTCCGTATCACTGACTCCAAACTGCAACCATCACACCCCATCACGCTCTCATCAGAAATCTCCCATATGAAACAACTGTTAACATACTACAAGTCGTTGCAGGAAGTACAGTTAACATTAAGAAGTAACAAATGAATTTTAAGTTGCAAGCCTAAGTTAATTAACACTTAATTGTCTATGCAAGTACTACAAGTACTGAAACAGTAACTGAACCAAGAGTTTCATGTTCACTCGTAAGAACTGCTCATACCAGTGTACCTATGACTGAGCACAACTGTGGTATACGATACAGCACAAAAGAGTGATAGATAAAAGTCGTACCTTATTGCCTTGAGCGTTGAACAGCACCTTTGTCACCTTCGGAAACGCTCCTGGTTTCCGCGGCTCATTGATGCACTCCATGTGACCCCATTCCCACAGGCGGACTGTACCATCCTTGGAGCCGGTCAGATCTGTCATGTAACACAGGCGGAGAAAATCAGCAGAGCATACTCCATATTGGGCCTGATAAAGAGAAATTTTATGTATTTAACAGAGGAGGTATTTGTTACATTATATAAAAGTCTGGTTAGATATTATTTGGAATATGCTAGCTCAGTATGGAACCCACAGAGGCAAGGTTTAATTAAGGATCTAGAAAAGGTCCAGATGAAAGCAACTAAGTTGGTCTTAACTGTCAAACACTTAACGTATAAGGAAAGGCTTCGGCAGTTGAAATTACCAACTTTGAAATATAGATGTACAAGAGGTGACATGATTGAAGTTTTTAAAATAGTAACAGGCAAATATGATAGTAACGTTACCTTCAGCTTTAAAAAACATCAAGATAGTAGAACAAGGGGGCATAACTTAAAGCTAGTCAACCATAGATGTCATTATGATTTAAAGAAATACTTTTTTGTACACGAATAATTAATGCTTGGAACAGTTTGCCAGGATCTGTAATCTCTGCTCGTACTATGGACTCTTTTAAATACAAGCTAGATAAGTTCTGGAGTAATCAGGATTTAATTTTTGATTACAAGGCTGAATTAAGGATAGGAAGTAGGAGTCTTATTAATAATTAATAATTCTGACTGATAATATACATATTGTATAAACTATGTTCTATGTAAGTTGGAAGACACAGAAGCTATGGCCTGCACCCTTGTCTAAAAACCTCTTTTGCTTTGCTTTGCTTTAACACAAAATCTGGTCAGTACAACTGAGACTGAAGTTGATTCTGTGGACACACTGGGCCACACTCCATGACGCCATGCTTGTCTGTCAACAGCTACTTCCAGTTTGTTCTTGGTCGACCTTGTCTGCTCTTGTACCCTGAAACCTCACCATATGATACCTGCTGTGTGGTATGTACTGGTGATCCATCCATAACACATGTCCACGCTTGCAAACTCGTCTTTCTCTCAGCTTACATGTTCCTCATGCTGTGTTGTCCAGTTCTAGCTTTGTCCTCTTCATCTGTTACCCAAGAGACGTCCATCATCCCTTTCAAGATATCTCCAACCAAGGCACAATTGTGGGTCCGCACTGGTCTGTTTCCAGTCCATTGTAAACAAAGGGGGTGTGGTCATTGACTCGCTGCTACTGTAATGATACATTTTTCATTTTTCGTATCTTACTGATCCAGAAGCAGATAAGTTCCAAAATTTAATCAGTTCTTCATGTCCCAGATACACCAGTGGCAAAATTATCATGAAGCTCTGTTCAGCAGCTTCTACGTAATGTGGCTAACAGACAGACAGACAGACAGACAGACAATAGCAAATATGATGATCACATATCATTTAATTTAACTATGAGCAACAACAGGAGAGATCAGTGTCAAACAGTAGAGCTTACAGTATGGCAGGACGGGATGAGCAGCAATCCGACGCACGCCAGAAACAGGACGTTTTAACAACTGTAACACACAAATATGCAGTTCATCACCGGCATTAACTGACAGCCTCAGAAATACAACTTCCTGACAGTATTCTGCAGAATATAATAACAGATTCAATACTTCTTAACACTTCTACCTATTACAAATGGCAACTTCGCTTTGTCCAAACACTTGGATTTCCTGTAGATGGGCTTAAGTGATTTGAATCGGTTCATGGGTGACATAAATGACATCTGTAGTATTCCCTCTTCAGCAATTTCTAAAGGGGAACCTCGTCCAATTTATGACAAATATAAAAAATGGGATAATTAACAAAAGATGAGAGACATAAAACCGTTCTACTTCCATGCAGTCAAATTTAACTGCATTCAGATGCTGTTACTCTTCTGTTTAAAACTGGCTGCAACATTAACAAGGTTGTTTCATTTCATCGGAATGTTTAATTAAGTGCTTATCTACAAAACAACACAATTACATGTATGAATACTGTTTACAAGGAAAACAAAAACCCAGTCATCATTGCTGTCTGTGACATCTTTGTGCCACGGCCTTGGGCCAGCAGTGAGCTAACACTCAGTGTCACAGATGGCAATACCACACAACACACCTCTTCCATAACCTGCCATTTACCTTCCTGGTTTTTTATTTAATCCACTCTCAATCAAATAACTTCAGATTACACTAGAAGTAATCAAGTATAAATTACTTGGGATTATATTGCAAACACATATCACATTTGCAGCAAAAGCAGCATATTTGCAGTCAAAAGTACAGATTAATTAAATGAAAATTACAAAACTAAAATTACAAAAAAATACACTCTCAATTCCTCGCAGACAAAAGGGTGTGAAAAATTGTGATAATGTTTCATGTGGTATGAAGGACAAACAGCACCAGTTGTGTGGCTGTCAGACACAAATTTTGACAGCTAATGCAGAATGACTACATAAATTACTAAATAAACTGCTAATCTACTATAATGTATCAAAATATACATATAAAATTACAGTAAAAAATAAATTAATTAACAAAAACACAATGAATGAATGAAAACATTTATTGCCTCAGAACATACGGCATAGATACAAACAGAAATATATCATAATAGACAAAAAGTAGTTTCACGAAGCATAGCTTTTATGAAGAGACTACCTGAAAATTAATATTAACACAAATGATAACTTGATACTGATAAGTTTTTGATAAGAAAAATAAACAGTATAACACAACAAGTTAGTGAAGACATAAACTGTGAGCAAACTGACTAAACAATATGAACTCTACAGAGAGCAATACATCTTCATACATATTCATATAATCTACAGAGAGCAATACATCTTCATACATATTCATATAATCATCCATACATACACAAACACAAGTAGTGCAGCAACTGAGACTATACTAAATACTGTATTCAACTTATTTTGCTAATAAAAAAACAAACAAAATAAACAATCTATATACAACAATGGTGATGGAAAAAAGATAGATAATTATGCAAACAAAAGCATGCTAATAAAAACTATTTGCCAATTTCTAACACAATTTGACAATAACGACGTGAAGACAACCAGAAATCAGACACGGGATTTGCGACAATAATGCATCGAACTGTAGTGACAATTCATGCATCACGTGGCCATCTGATCTGCTCACCCGTCGCATAAGATGTTTGCTGCGGTCGACAATGTAGCCAGACAGGCTGGGATTGCTAATGCCTGGGATGGATATTCCCTTTGTCTGGTTACCAGTATGCAGTGAATTAATACAGACACATTTCTATTTAGTGGCAGAGCATTCAGTACAATGTTGCACAGTAATGTTGCACTGTAATGTCGCACTATAACTGACACAATGTGCTACAATGAGTATATTCTCAATTGTCAACAAGGAAGCGTCTATGGCATATTAACATTTACAACACTCTAGACGAGATCAGCCAAAAATGCCATATGTATTTAACGTTTAACAGTATGTTATGTTACATTAAACTTAAACTGAATGACACACAGGCTACAGCCATTCCTGATGGCACAGTTTCAAAACGATTAGCATGGTATAAACAGCTATATATTTATCTGCAAACAAAATAACGGAGACTATTCAACAATTCACATGCTCATATGACTGAGCATAAGCACAAAACACCTGTCAATAAAATACGCACTAGCAGCCTAGTGAAACCAGCAAGTAATATATACAAGCAGTAGCAGCAGAATACTTACAATGGAGCTGCCTGATGTTGGGCTGCTCAGTCCAGCGCCAGACATACCACGGCCATACAGCCGACTGTCATACGGTGTCCGTGCCACTAGAAGCTCATCAGCGTTCTGGACGTTAGTAGGACTGTACATGCACAAACAACTCAGTCAAACAATTGGTCCAGAATACACAAACACATCTCCATACAGAATCTTACAAACAGCGGCAGTAACAAGTGAATTTGTGTTTGTCGGCTCATCAAGTCTGATAGCAGCCGCTGGAAGCTCGGCTGACAACAGTGTGTTCCAATCTCTGGTAAGTGAGAACCCTACAGCTCATTGCTGAAGCTGTGTCTTTTTTTGCCAAAGACATGACGTTACATATTTTCATTCCAAAACAAAAAGGTACATAAACATAAATTTGAATGAATGAATATTTTATCGCTCGAATATCAAGGAGTTGCAACACCGTCACTGTGGGTGGAATAAACAAAATGCCTAACTATGTCCTTTGCATTGAACCACATACCATCAACTCAAGGGGGCTTTAAACCCCCAACAACCCTCTATATCTGCCCTAGACAGATGCTGCAACAGGTTGACATGACATATCATCATCATCAACTGGCACAGGACAGCTATTTCAGGACTGTCTCTATAGTTACAACCTTGTAGTGTGAGAGAAATGTGTACTTGAGAGATGCAGTAATGAAAATGCTGCAGGGGAAACTTTACATAGTCACAGTAACAGATTACACACCTGTCTGATAATCTTTTTACTAGTTTTCTGTAATGAATCACAGTGATTTGTTATTTAAATAAGGCAAGCATAGATACTTCCGCTGTTTTGAACTTACACTGGTCGGAAGAATCATTACATAGACCCACCAGAAAATTGCAATCTTGCGCAGTGCAAGTTTTGCGCAATTTTGACGTTTTCCTGTGATCACGCAATTTTTGCAGTGGGGCACAATTTTCATGCAACTTTGGCTATTTTTGTCAGTTTTGAAGCGGCTGAGATACAAAGTTTAACTGTTGTGAGTTGTGATTGTTAGACACTGCTGTACGATATGTTTGATCAATATAAAAACTGGCTTATATTCTCTATACTACTGGATATAACAACAATCTTTGCATCACAATTCACTAATTAAAAACTCAAAATCACAAATCACTGCCAACTATAGCTAGTATGATCAGAAAATAAAACCATACACTGCTCAGGCCTGTTAAAAGTTATCAAATGCAAAACTTATGTATTAAACTGATAATATAACAGTACAATAGGCCTAGCATCAGTCCAGTGACTCACAAAGAACAGTCCATTTGATGACTTCAAATTTGATAATTTGAAATAATTGCCGAAAACAAATTCCTCTGAAAACACATTCATCTAAATTAATAGTGTGTTTTACTGCTTCACAAACAACTTCTGTTTTATTATATGTTTTCATGTAAAAAAATCTTCGCCAAAATCAAATTTGGTCAGGATTTTTATGTTTGTACACCACAACCAACCATCCAACATGCATGCAACTTTGGTGCAAATTTTGTCAAATTTAGCGCAACTGACCCGTCAATTTTTAGCTCAATTTTTCCGTAAATTTTGTGCAATTTTTCCATTTTTTGCCACACAATTTTCTGCGGGGACTAATTATAGCAACTGTCAATAACTGTCACAGTTGTCAGCAGCCCACTGACTGACGAATCTCTTACTTACTTTCTAATCACTTCAATGTCAAACTCGATGTCATCGTGGATGAATGGAGGCGGATGCAGCACGTTCGTTATGTCCAGTTCCAGCAGCTCCTTCTGTGTAGCCACCACGAGACTGCTGATGCTTGCCTGGTGAGCAGCAACAAATGACAATAATGTCAACAATTAACAGATCACAAACTGCCTTCACAATGCTGAATGTCAGTCTCAAGCAGTAACAGTAGTACACTGTGTCCTAGAAAAAAAAGAGACGAAAACGTTTCTTGTAATATCTCCTATAAAACTCGGGCAATTCTGATGATGCATCGTTTCCTGAATAAATTTGCTTGAAAACAATGCAAAGTTTCCCACCTCACCTGAATAATGTCTCTACACTACCATGTGAAACTTGAAATGCTCACTGCGCACATGCTACCATTGAGTTGTTACAGGAGGAAACTCCAGAATTTATTCCACCTCGACTGTGGCCTCCAAATTCGCCAAATTTTAATCCAGTTAATAACAGCATATGAGAAATTTTGCAAGAGAAGGTGTACAAAACATGCATCGCTGCTTTGGAGCTATCAACGACACTACTGCATGACGAATGGCTTCTGCAGTAACAACGTAGCCTAGCTTTAGGCCTAATTGCCCCACTCTGTTCTCAGTCGCTCCATAACCTTTAAAACGTACAAATTCTCCATTAAAATTTGACCTTCCTTGCTGAAACCCATGTTTACACCAAACCATTGACACCACACCGTCGTTTGCTACTAAGCAATGCGCATTCGGTATACGAATAAGTAAGTAAGTAAATTAATCAAAGAAGCAGACCTATCATTTACCACATAAAATTAATGACACGTACGATTCACAGACTGCAGAAAATACTTCTATGACAGTATCATCATCGCAAAAACTGTCTGAAATGTGATATTAGAATTTTTTACATTATGGAACTGAGAGAAAAATGGGTGTCATTTTATGATGTAGACCAGCGATGCACAACGAATAAATGTCAAAATTGGCACATGTCAATGTGTTCCAAATTTTCTTAGATATGTTTCTGCCAAATATTATTTGAATTCATTTACAGTTGGGAAAGTTACCACAAAAATAAAAAGGGTAAACTTCTTATTGAGACACAGTGTATATTGAAAGGTGGCTACATACATGTATAAATGACCAATAACAAATGAAGATGAAAAAGGAATGTAAAATGTAAAATCAAGACAATAAGCTACAACAAAACACTAATAACAAGCATTACAGTTGATTATAAAAATGAGAAACTTTTGAATTTATGCAACTAATACCTTTTTAAGTATGACATATTATATGTTATAATTACTTAAAGTTTCCACTGACCAGCGCTATGCAAAAGTTACATGACGACAATGATGACAACGAAGACGATGATAGTAAGTTTTGTTAAGAATACTGCGACGAGACACGACACAGATGAAACTAACCGAATGTGGTGAAGCTCTATAAAGACACTTGTTGAGCAGGTCAGCAGTCTAATGATACACGCATGCACACTACACGCTCAGAGGACACTGCTACATTCGGGTTATAGCCAGTGGTTAAAGTGCCAAATTTGAGGTGGGGGAATGGTACATTTAGGTTTGGGCCCCTGTCCCTGGTTGTGTGCATTTTCCTAGCATTGTAACAATCTGAGGTGGGGAAACGCTTTAACCCATAAATTGGAGATGGGGGAACGGCATTCCCTAGCATCCCATTACACTTTAACCACTAATTATAGCACACGATAACCATGCAACTTTTACACTACTTCACAGAACAAGTTCCTCTTGAATGATGCTTGGGAAAACACATCGGAAAATACACACATGCAGTACAGCAACAACAACAACAAACTCATGTTACAGCAGGTATGGTTCATTCCGTTAGCGGATGAACACGGGTGTGCAGGTAAAACTGTGAGATCCCTTGAGAACGCGTGCCATACCTGAGCGTCTTAGAGGTGCGTTCACGACGAGGCGCTATACAAATCACACGTTTACCTTACCTTACCTTACAGCCTCATTCCAGCTAGATGCCAGTATGACAGCGACTGATGAAATCATTCACTGTTGCCACTGTTAGTCCAGTTGATTTATACTTAGTTCAGCCGAGGTCAAAGACCTGGCCACACTTCCAATGCCAACTTTCTGTGTCGTAAGAAAACTGCCGTGCTTTTTACCAGGTCAAACTAATTCTCTCTCCATCTTCCTGGCTGTCTATTGTGCCCAAACAATCTCAGCTTCTTTTCCTTGACAATAAGGTCCAACTGTGCAGTGTTAGTCTCGTTGTTCTTTGATAATCTCCATTTAATCACCTCAACTTCTTTATTTAAACGTAAACTTTTCAGATCGTTCCATGCCACTTCCACTTTTTAAACTCTGTATTTCACAATCCATGCATCTCTTTAAACCAATCACTCTCATCATTTCTTAAAAGACAACTATATCAGTCAAACCTACTGCACAGTATGTAAAACAAAGCTACAAAAGCAAACAATAGATGGCCAGACCGTAATAATATGTATACTAAATGTATATAATAGTTTAATCTAATTTTAATATATTCATAGTACGACAGAGTTTTACATAATAATTTATAATTGTGCTAAAATGCTTTGTGCTTCTTTAAATAAAGTTTATTACTTGTCACATCACCTTTTCCTTGTATAAGTCATAAGTCTCGTCTCCTTAAACTACTGCATGCAGAAAAATCATAAACAGAAGACAAACAGAAATGACAGTCTTTCAACATGGGGACATGCAGGCATACAGAGAAAATCACTAGGACTAACTCTAAGGTCACAGTAATACCGCTATTCGCAACAGAAATATCAGGGAAACAAGGTTAGAACATAATTTAACCTCATTTATGCAGAAACACGTCAGCATTTCTTGTTCTTTGTGGATAATTTTCATCGCATCCGGAGCGTCACTGCCAGTCGAGGATATCGACGCCGTGTCGGGCTTGGTATATTCCAGCTGCAGACAGAGATCGCAGAATAATAATAATTCCAACATTAAACTGGTAGCTATATACTGTGATACATAAAAATCGTGTCAGACATCTCCTTAATTTGCAAATTTTACCACCAAAATATCTACAGTGCTAATGCATGCTACAAAAATCTGCAACTGAATTATCGAAATGCTACACATGTCAATATTACAAACATTGAGTTTAGGGTGCCATATTCACAACGGTACCTAGTATTAGGGTTAGCAGGGTTAAGGTTACCTTACTGTGACGGTTAGGGTTAGTAGGGTTAACGTTATGGTTATGTGAGGGATAGCGTTAAATAAGTACCGTTGTGAATATGGCACCCTAAACTCAATGTGAGCCGTCAATATTACAAACATTTCTAACTGATACCACGACAACACACTGGTGATGCTGTTGACAAACCACGTAATACCTCGGACATGGAACGCTGCTTCCGAAAGATGTAGCGGATGAATACATCCTGCAAGTAGTCCCGTGTAACCAAGTAGTTCCAGAGCCGTTTTGCTGGCCGTGTCGAATAATGCGACGAACTATAAAATACACATATTACAAAAATACCTGTCATAAGCTCACTGCATAAAACACAGCTGTTATTCCACCAGTACACAAAGTTATGCTTCAAAGTGTTCAGTTACACTTCAAAGTGTTCAGTTACACTCCTATGAGAAAAAATAACCAAACACTACATCAATATGAGGAGATACTTCCTGCCAGAAATTTTGATCACTATCTTAGCCAAAAAAAAATTTGACAATGCCAGAAACATTAACACCATACATTGGAAGCTGCTCGTGCCACGAACACACAACAGACTTGGCGACAGGAGTTTCTCGGCAGACGGTCCTCGACTGTGGAATGATCTTCCACCCGGACTGCGGCAGCCGGGACTTTCCTTCGATTCCTTCAGACGATCTTTGAAAACACATCTCTTTGGCGACTGAAGTGCCTAGTGACTCTTTCGACTTATAGGTGCTATATAAATAAATGTATCTATCTATCTATCTATTTGCTTGTTAATAAACTAATAACAAAACTATGAAAAATTAGTAACAATCTCAAGTACAATATTGCACATGTCTGTCTTGTCTGTCTGAACTGCGATGCAGACTGTATGTTTGAGTTTGCCAGAATCACTATTAATACAGCCATTCCTCCTCCTCTCCAACTAGCACGCAAACTGATTGACTGAGCAAGGTTTAACGCCTGACCAAATACATTATAGGTCATATCGGGGACGAGTTTTACAGGTCATATGACTAAACCAACAGTGTCAAAGCACTGAAGGAAACCAGTTGGTCTTGCAGATAAAGCTTGAATCCCACCAGCACCACTCCACCATGTTACAATAATACAACTCCAGGCCTCTATGCATGGCATAAGGGTCCCAATGTGACAAACCCAATCTGCTGGACCTGTAAGAACTGCTCATATGAGTGTACTGCTGACTGTGAACATTGTGTCACACAACCCAGCACGGAGCAGTTCTGATAATATTC
>Ga0049105_1001318_pt1 | contig 10787 bp, 6 predicted proteins | sample WorMetvaBAHAMAS1_FD_61260 | JGI IMG/M metagenome (GOLD analysis project Ga0049105, IMG submission 61260) | Worm MetaG Olavius vacuus BAHAMAS.1 | ecosystem: Host-associated > Annelida > Digestive system > Unclassified | place: Germany: Marburg | collected 2013-04-09 | reverse complement strand
TTAATGGTTGTCAGACCTTAGCCACATTGTTGTAGATATTACGCAGTTTTCAGCAGTTACTTACTTAGTTATGCCGTATGCGGCATGTCATAATAATGAAGTGATCTACTGGTCTCATTTGAAAGACATGGGTAGTGAGACGTTGAGCAGTATACACGGCTCTCTACAATGTCTTTACAGATGGTCCCATAGATTTAAAACATGACTTGGAACATCATCAGTAATAGGTTACTTTAATGGTAAGCTGCAGTTAAATGCAAGTGTAGCGTCATTTTTTTCTGGAGTGGTTACTTTCTCAGAGGTTAGTGGTTTGCCTGAAAACCGCAGATCAATTGTCACCTGACACTGCTGACATTGCCTGTCAATAATGTCAGCTGGTTGGCAAGGACAAGCGACAGCCAACAATCAACGTCAGCAAAAAAGTAAATAGTTTAGATCTATTCAACTTCTGTAACACAGCTCGGCTATATCAAATTACCAGCAACGGCCGAGCTCTTGTTTTGCAACTGGGATGTACTGTATGGCCATTGTTCATATTTAGGCTAATGTCGATGCCAAAGAGGGGACTGGGCGACTGGCTATGAAATGGTATCCATGAGGCTTGGGCAGAATGAAGTACTAAGGAAAGCAATAAGTTATTTTTTCAGCAGATGAATGAACAGCCTAATTATGCTGTATGCATGCAAGGCTTAACTCTTGTAAACTCTTGAGTTTAGATATAAAATACATAGTGCATGAAAGAAATGCATGGTTTGATGGCTGACAATGTTGGCACCGCTGACACATGGGGGGGGGCAACATTGTTGGGTGTCAGTGTGAGTCATCATTTGGTGTTATTTGTAGTGTTGGGTGTTGGTCTGCATTGTTAGCCAACATTGTTGAATTGTTGGCACCCCTTGTACACGGGTAGATGCTGTCGGCTGACAGAATGCCAAAATGGCACCTAACGTTGTTGGCCAACACAGCAATGTTGGCCCATGTCGTGGCTGTTATGGTAGACAACACTGCAAATAACAGTCTAAGTATGTTTTTAAAAGAAGTATTTACAGATGCCAGCAGCCTGGTGGAAACGATACAGAATATGATGCAGAGGTTCTGACTCCCTGTGCAACATTAATGCAGAAATGATGTTCATTCATGTTGCTGGCAATTTTTCTAATGTATTTCTTTTTGCCAAGGAAGCTGTCCTCGAGGATGTCCTCAAGCTGTCCTCACCCTCAAGGACAGCAAAATATTAGGCTATCATCATCAATCGACTCCTTTAAACGCAACCTTAAAACTTATCTGTTTTCTCTCCCCAGCTAGTCATGTTCCCCACCTTGCCACACCAGCGCCTCTGACTCGAGCTCGCTTGAATTTGTGCGCTATACAAATTTTGTAATAATAATAATAATAATAATAAGGACAAAATTTGTTGGCCTTAGCCTCGAATGCTGTCGGCTGACAGAATGTCGGCACCTAACGTTGTTGTCCAACACAGCAACGTTGGCCCATGTCGTGGCTATGTCATTCGCAGTGAAAACTGTGAATGACACAGAATACTGAAGAACCCTTAATTTTGGCGTTTGAGTCAATGTAATTATTTTGGACCCCGTAATTTTGGCATTTTTGCTTCCTACTACACTGAAACGCTACTGTATTCAAATTTTTGCGGCCCGTTATTTTTGCGAACTTGCCAGGCTCGTGAAATTCGCGAAATGAAGAGCACGTGAAAAAAACGGGTTTTACAGTAACAGCCATTACATTATGTAAGGTCACCATTTTTGGTACCAGTCGAAATTTCGAAAGCCCGTTGTGACTTCTTATTAGTGAAATATACTAATCTACATCCTACCTCACACGTGACCAGTTTCAAGATATGGCGGATTATTTGTCAAATATTTATTGTCAACAGCAAGGCCACCTTTTGGGAAATCCAGCAAATCATTGTGTGTTGAATGCCTCATGGGAATTGACGGGACTTTCTGAAACTCCAGTACAAATTCTGGGGACTGTTGCCGATTATGGCATTTTTAGTGTTTAATTTAATGCACTGCAATTACAGTACGTGCAGGACTGCCCACCGTAAGCCTGCTGAGTATTTTTAAGCAAAATTGAGTGACAACCCCGACCCAACTTTTAGTGTTTCTAAATTCGAGGTAAATTACCTTTCAAATATCATTATTGAAACATCACTGAACACTGAGCAGCATCAATACGAGTGACAGATGGGGACGGACAATGACATTCTTGTAGCAAATGCCGCACTTCACTAAGTTGCATTGTAGCCAGAAATGATATGTCGTTTTCTGCAGTACCTGTAACAATGTGCAGATGTCTAGGTGATCTGTAGTTTTCAGGCAGACTCACTGACAGCTTTTCCAGTCTCTCTTGTTGTCTGATTATGTGTACAACTGCCAACTGGCTTACAGACATTTGCCCTATTAGTAAATATGAATGCACATTTTAGCTCAGCTGGCTGAGCTACTAGTATAGCCAGTCAAAAGCTGTCTATGTGTTTTGTTAACCAGCGTGGCACAAATCAACCAGTGCATGGGACTTGTAATCCTGCATTCATAGACCTACTGATGCACTGTAATCACAGACTAAAAACTAGGTCAGTCTATCTAATGTACTGGGTTTATAGGTAAACATAAAAATGCTCATTTAGCTGGCACTGCTGCCTGCTGCTGCCACATTGTATTTGCTCTCAACAGGGGACACCAGCTGGGTGACACTGCCTATGGGCTGCTAGTTAAAATCACGTGATGTGTTTATGACGATTGTATGAAAACGTGTGTGAATCTCGAGTGAATTATCTGCCTTCATCACTTTAAATAACGGATAACGGTTTTCCTGGATTATCTGGGTTAGCCAGCGGTAACCCTACACACCTCGAAGGAGTTTTGTAGAAAGTACTGTTAATTGTAAGAAGAATCATAATTTTCACTACTGGCGAATTAAGTGCATAATTTCTGAATCAATGTTTCAGGTGCAAGTGCACAATTTTTAGTTTGTGAAATACAGTTAGGTGTTTTTGACTGCTTCTGTGGGATGCAGGTTGTCATTACCAACAGTGCATATACGGTATTGATACTAGGTTTATCATTCTGTCACCATTGTCTGACCTGAAGCAATGGCTGAACACAGCACAACAACTTTTGCCCTAGTTGTCTGTTAAATGTTGAGAATTTTCTCCGTACTTTGTAAAATCCTCTTTTTTACTATTAATAAGGACAATGTATTTTATGAGTACCTTACGTAAGTTGAGTAACAGATTACCAGAGGTAATGTTTGTGCCCTTTACTACACAGTTTTGATGATAAACTGCATCACATTGCTGATACTGTATATTACTGTCATGATAACTTAGGACAGACAGATATAGTGCAAGTCATCTTCTGTGTAAGTTACTGGGGTATAGTGGGTAATGGGTATTGGTATTCATGTGCTGTGAATAAATTATTTAGCAACTTCTAAAATGTAAAAGTTAAAAGTGCATAGATTCACACATGGTAAAGAAGCATATTACTGTAGGTGTCTCCTGGAAAGACAAGGTAATGAACGAGGAAGTCAAGGTGAGAACTGGATAACAAAGCATAGAGAATAGCATAGAGAACACTCAGTGAAAGAAGACTGCACTGGTTCAGTTGTCTGATGTGAATGGACCACCACTGAATACCATAGCAAGTACTATACTGCGAAGTACCAGGTTTCAAGAGAACAGGCCAGCCAATGACAAACTGGAGAGGCGTAGACTGTAGTCAAGAAGGATCTACGAAGAATGGATGGTACTCACCTGGTAAGAGGCAGAGACAGCAGCTCTCAACAGACAAGACTGGTGTCATGTTGTGGCCCAGTCTGTCCACATGCATGCAGGCTGAATCAAGATCAGGGTCAAAATGTAAATAAAGTGTGCAGTATGTGTAACTACTGTATATTCTATGCTTGTATAACTATTGCTACTCCTGTTGCAGCAGAACGCATCAACTAGAGGGCGCTGAATTGGATAAACCAGCAACAGCTATGACATACTGCTTCTTCTAGATTCAAGTGGCTGTTGTGCGTTTCATGCTGATGTACGTATCACAGCCTGCTTGGATCGTAGTAGTTGCAGTGTGAACATCACGACTCGACAACTGTTGCTTTTTCATGCAGCATATTGAAGTGGTGGTTTCTGGTTGATCACTGTGGCTGTGAAATGTTAATCAGGAAACCATATCACAGCCTGCTTTGATCATCCAGTTCCACATGGCACCTCATACTGAACTAGTTTTACATTGGTGAATTGTTGTATGTGATTAAATCTAATTTTTACAAAATTTGGCCCAGATGGAGGGCCACTGGTCATTAATTCTGCATCAATAACGTTACAGCCAACTCTGAAGGCACCTTATGCTGAACTGCGGACCAAAATCGAAAAAGGGCTTCGTGAGAATATAGATTAATGCGTATTCTGCTTGGTTGCCCAACCAATACCGGTATCTTAGGAGATACATTTTGACAATGGCTGATTTCGCAACTTTCGAACTTTGCCATCGAATATCACAGGTCCTGGAAGTCAGACCAGGTTCAAATTTTGGCACATATATTTGATGTACATCTACCCACAAAAGTATCAGTTTAATGAAAACTGATAAAAATGTGAATAGACAAACATGTGATGGATATCTAGGTTGTTGTTACATAAACAAACTAAACTAAACTTAGCTTAGCTTCGTAACTGTATATAGGCCATCACTCTAAAAGTGGAAAAAAAACAGAAAATTTTGTGATAGTATGGTATAACGAATCAAGCTTGCACATTTATATCATCCAATCGTCGCAAATCTACTTCCAGCTTCAGGTTTAGTGATGGCACTCATTTAAGAGGGTTGACCAGCATTTGCGCATCAAATTTTGATATCTCGGTCAAAAGCTGAGATATTACTACTTCCGGTTGCAGAAGATAAACAGCTGCCGCATTGCAATTCTATTTGTGGTTTTATTTTGACCCTTTTATTATCCTCGGTATGTTGTTCTGCATCATCCTACCAAGTATCGTACAGATCGAATCAAACCCGGCGGAGTTATAATGTCATATCTGTTTTTCAAGCTGGCGGCCATGGCATCATAAAATAAATCTACTTTCAGATTCGTGTATTGTGATGGTGCTTGTTTAAGGATGTCAAGATCTCTGCAGACCACATTTCGATGATATATCTCAATCCACAACTTAGATATTGCTACTTCCAGTTTTGAAAAACAAACGGCCGCCATGTCGGAATTCTACTTCCTGTTTGCAATCAGGTCATATACATGTAAACTGCTTTGGAGTGACGTCCTTCATAATACCACCAACATTAGTGCATGTGTCCATTTGGGCCAAATTATTAGCAATTTAGCATTTATCAAAAATCTAATACAGCAATGGCAGCCATCTTGGATTTGTAAGACAGTGTTACTGGACTACCCACAAAGCCACATTTGTGGTATGAAGAAGCCTACAAACAAATCTTGTCATCGTTTGTGTAGAGCTGTGTCTATGCACAGAGCAGTTAAACAGTAAAATATCATAGTTTAGCCAACGTACGTATAACTGTCTGGATACCCTTGTGCAATGCTGCCAAATATCTTAACAGTAAACACCTTAATTACTATGAAACATCTTAACAAAAGCTGCATGTGTCAGACATTATGTGAAAGCAGGCACTGAGTGATGAAGCCCATTTGTAAGTTGGTCCAAGTTTTACAAAGATGCTTAGCAGGTGCTATAAATAATCTGTATTGCAGCTATTACTGGTAACACTGAACAACTGAATAACAAATATTACCAGAACCACTTAACATTACTTCAAGTAACATCACAGTATATTAACGCAACAATACACAGATAACTAGTGCTGCTGCCATTAACTTGTCAGCAGTCGTGTCCCAAATGATGCCAACTAGTCCTGTGGACATCTGCAACACGCACACAGTACGTGAAATGTGTATTTAAATGCTAATACATGTGAACAACAGTTTAACTACCTATTAGTCTGCAGGCTGAACACTGCAGATACCAAATGCCACCATGACAGGCAGTAGAATTAGGGTAGAGAACAAAAGTAAGAAATAACTTGGAAGTCGGGATAAAGACAACAAAAGGCAAACAGGTACCTGAGTGCTTGGCTTTGTAAGAACAGCTGTGTTTGACCGAGTTAATGAGAAACAAGCATTAATGGTCAGTCTCGGACAATATGCCCCACCCTAAAACAGTGAACCAGCTTTTTAGCCCTATATGTCATCTATGGCACTAAGGTTTCTGTGATTAAAATTTCTTGCTCACAGTATAGCTGTGCTATTCATAAGCATGACGTGAACGAATTGTAATAAACTAGTATTGTCACCAGTGATACATTCAAGTTATCAAATGAACTCGAACTAAGTAATTATTACATATAATACAAATTAAAAGTTTGTGATTCATGCATAACACTAGGGATAAACTGGTGTTGATCAAGCTCGGCTAAAGTAGCAACGACATTAACTGTATTGCTGTATTAAACCTCTTACTTGTAAAATTGTTGCATAAGTAAGTAAGTAAGTAAGTAGTAGTTTCTTTATTTAGGTCTGACAGATGCAAACCAGACATAACATAAGACATAAGACCTTCCCCATGAGAATTCACTGCACAGCTATGAATTCTGCTGAGCAGTATTCTATGAAACAGATGTTTTCTGTCCTCCCCTCGAAATAAAAACAAGAAAACATTTCAGATTTCTCAATCAGAAGATTAACATGCTAAATCTTATTTCAAAATGCTGATAAAAATTAGTTGAGAGTACAGATCCAGTGAGATCCAAATGTGAAATAATAACATTTGCAACTGTCAGACCTACGTCAAGGAGTAAGCATTAACAGTGCAGGATTGTGATTGTTACAGAAAAAAAGCATATTATACATGTATATTCATACAAGCATTACAGAATTCGCTGCAGTTTGAACATAAACCAGTACATGAACAAGTCTTGCAGGAGGCACATCGTCTATGATCTTGGATATGTATTGTTCATCTACACAAATACCACACAGTAAGCAAGTAAAAGGCTAAAAATTGATGCTGTAATAACTGCTGCTGAATAAAACAGCTAATCAGTCAGTGTGTGTTAAAACTGAATCACAGTGTAAAACAAATTGATTCCATTCCAAATTAATGTCTTCTTCCTTGCAGCATGTGAATTTAATATCACACTATTCTTAAAAATGTCATTCACAATACTGACACAGCCTGTTCTAGGGCGATAATCTGTTTTAACCTATTAACACATCTGCCAAACACTGTGCATTTACCTAAATAGAGACCATAATTTGTGTGTAATCCACCACCAAACTGTGTAAATTCTTAAGACGTAGCAAACAGCATCTCAAGCATACAAGCTGCAAACAGCCAATATCTTACCTGTCGAACATGGTCTGATATTGTAAGACCTACAGTACCAACATGCACAGAAAACATTACATGCTGAAATAAGCAAACATGGTTTTCCAATGTTCAAAGCTTCAAACTAGAAAATTTTCAGGTAAATGTGAAAAAATATGTATGAAAAGTAACAAGCTATTACCCAAATGACCGACCCAGAGATAGTGGATGGTCAAACTTAAATGAATAAGAAAATATTAGTTGTAATTTTCATTCAACTTCCTGCATTTTTTCTGTCATCAACATGGTGTAATGCAAGTTTGTATGAATACCAGATGGGTGACAAATTTAACACTGCTTTGCTGCAACAGTTGTGCCATTTACATTCTCCAAGCTGAGGCCACCTAACTTTGCATAATGTCAATGAACTGAATGCCTCAGAAGACAGCATAGCTACCGGTAATCATCTGGGATGGATGAGACCAAAAGACATCATATGAAAATAACATAATGAATGCTAGCTGACAACACTGCAGCACAAGATCAAAACTAACAAGCAGCTGTGATGCTTGGCTGTCAGGGGCACAAACTGGGAGGGGATGCAATGCTTGGGGGTGGGAGCAATTTGCTGGGGGAGCAATTTTTTGATCCAATACAGGATTACAAGTTTCTAAGCATGCAGCGGTTATGATTTGTGACACCCTGGTTAACACACAGAGAGACAGCTGTTATACTATTAGCTCAGCCAGCTAAGCTAAAAACTATTTTAAAAACAAAATGCAGAAATGTCTAATGATCTTATTATTGATAACCATTCAGTCAACTAAATAAATCACACTGTATAAACAAGTGATGTCTGTTCTGTCTTGCAGTAATATGATAAGTGTATTAGCAGTAAATGAATTGATTTGAGTGTGTAAATGTTACCGGAACACTTGCTTGACAGAGCTGGTATATGCACATGTGACTGAGATCCACGCACTGGTGTCAGTGGAACTGTTATGCTACCAACATCAACAATTTAACACGTTCACAGTTTAAACAGCTCTGCTGCATGGTGTCAACTTATGTGCATGCATACATAACTGATGCCGTATTAACAGTGATATACACCGTGTCCGGAAAAAAAGGTGCCACTATACTTTTTGCCATAACTTTGCCAAATCCTAACCGATCTTCAAAATTCTTTTACCGTCACACTCAGCAGTAAATTTGCAATAAAGAAATCATTAAATATCCCACCATCATTCACCCATGTCGTTACGCTACCTTGTAAAACTGTTGTGCTCAAAAATCCTAAATTACATTGTAGGCCTATATTAAAAACGTTTAATGACAATGAACAATTAAACATTAAAATCATTTGTAGTGTTAATTTGCACATTTTAGCGTCAAATTAGTCAACAAGTCTGCATATCGACAATGCATGACTAAAATGATGTTCAAAATGTCCACGGCCAGCCTGCACACAAGCTGACAAACGACGACGCCAGTCGCCACTGACGAATCACTGCTGTGATGTCACAATGATGTCATCATTGGGCACAGCATTGCCAAGTAAGCAAGAAAAAATATTTAATTACCCACCTGCGTGCTTGGTCCATTGCGATGGAGCATGCCAAAAATTATGGAATCAGATGCAAAATTATCTGAAATTTACGATTTTTGAGCACAAAAGTTTTGCAAGGTAGTGTAGGGACGTGTGTAAATTATGGTAGGATATTTATTGACTTCTTTACTGCAAATTTACTGCAGAGTGTGACAGTGAAAGAATTTTGAAAATCGGTTAGCAGTTCGCAGAGTTACAGGCAAAAATAAAGTGGCACCTTTTTTCCAGACACGGTGTATATCTTTCTGCATGTGTGACATGGTTTCCGGTGTACTTGCATGTTAAGCCTAGTGTATGTTCCACAACACGTGACTTGGCAACATTGAATCATATACAGTAACTGGACGAGATGGCAGTAAATTATCTCCAGTCACTCACTTGTTAACACTAAAATACACCACCACAAGCATTGCCACATAAAATGTGGAACCATTTTCAATCAAGTACAACACTCCCCTGAGCTAAAACTAAAAAGGTAAGTGATAAAAATGAGACCCAGTCAACCTCGCCGCCTCACAGCTCTGTGACACACTTATCTTAGTTTTATGGTTTGGAGCTAACGTGAGCTTACGCCTGGCGTCTTATGGACAGTAGACCCAAACCTTCTGCATAACCTGTCATTATCTTCCCGGTTTTTATACCGTTACCAAGTCATACTGTTTCATGACAGAGATGTGAACAACTTGCACAAGGTTGCTACTTGCACAAGGTTGCTATTCGGTGCCTAACTAGGAGTTAGCTGTTTCATTTCAAGACCGATTCCCCAACCATTGCAACACCCATTACGCTGCAGAGATGAGCTAACTAATGACAGCAAAAAGCAGACATTTTGTTACTGCTACACCAGCATGCTATGATGCTACCCATTAAACGACACTAAACTCGCTGCAGCTGCAAGTATACATACAAGTCACTGATGCGTGTAGATGGTGCGACTGACGACGAAGACAGTGATGGCTCCGTGCTAACAACAATGCAAACAGCCACATCACCAATTTATCATCATCATCATCACATCATCACATCATCGAGGCAACTTGACAGCATTTATGACAGTGGTAAAGTCATCTGTTTGATTCACCGCATCAGACTTACAGAAACAAAAAAAAATTCACAGAAAAAAATAAAAACAATTCAGTGAATACACAAACTGCACACACGTGATACTGTACAATTTAACAACTATCTCACACAACTACAACTAGCAAATCTGTCAATGCGGCAATACCAACCTGGGTAAGGTACATGAAATAAGCCATGCTTCACGCTTTGTCATTTTTTCACAGGTCAATAGAATTTCACAAAAATGGCCACAAGATTTACACAGACATGAATAGCTACAGAATATTTCACATTCACAATGAAATATTTAGTTATTTGGAGAAATTGTTTTTTGTCCTGTACGTTTTTAGCCACACCTGCAATTAAACAAATTGGTACATTCAATAATCATTTAACATAGGCTAAGCCATTGCTTAGTTAAGTTTTCAATACCTAACCGTTTATTTGCTCAAAAAGATAACTGAAATTGCAACACAACTAAAAATAATTGCAACTGAAAATTAAAAAAGGCCTAAACTTTTTATAATAGTGACTTAAAAGAAAAAAAAACACTTTTCCATGTGTCTGCCATTCTATGTTGCTTTGGATGCCACTGTTCAGTTGTACAACTGATGAAGTTTTCATTTATTTCAGCCAGGGGCGTACGCAGGATAGGGCTGACGGGGCTAAAGCCCCCCCCCCCGAAATCCCCCGAAAAAAATTATTTACTCATTTAAATCCGGAGCATTTTATGTTTCGCAGTTTCTTCATCCT
>Ga0049105_1001317_pt1 | contig 10792 bp, 5 predicted proteins | sample WorMetvaBAHAMAS1_FD_61260 | JGI IMG/M metagenome (GOLD analysis project Ga0049105, IMG submission 61260) | Worm MetaG Olavius vacuus BAHAMAS.1 | ecosystem: Host-associated > Annelida > Digestive system > Unclassified | place: Germany: Marburg | collected 2013-04-09 | reverse complement strand
AATAAAGAAAGTGAGCACCTTATCTTCCGCGAATTTCACGGACGGTAACATCTTGAAACAGAACGCACCCACATACATATTCTACGAATGCTCGTGCATAAATTAGTCAATTGGCTAATATAATAATACAGAGGTTGTTTGTGAAGTAAGTAAGTAAAGTAAACTTATATAGCCCATTGAACAGGAATGTCTCTTATGCGCTGAGCGCGATATCTGCCCAAATAAAAACGTTTTTAACGCATGAAAAGTTTGATTGAAGTGGTTTGAAGCAGTAAAATATCACTATTAGTTTAGATGAGTTGGTGGGGGCCAATGATTGGTTGGGGCCACCACTTCTACCTGAAATTTTTGGTCAAACTGACCGCGTTGGAGCAAAATCACGATTTTCTATCTATCTTCGCTCGTACCGCCTCAGCCGTGACACATAGCGAAAAAAGTTCAGTTAACACTAATAGGAAGTCCACTACGTGCTTTCCAATGAGCATTGGCAGCTTTTACTTTCAGTAATGTGTCAGTCTCCCACAGTTCTGAAAAAATTGCGTGCTCCGGATGCTTGCGATAAACTGCGTCAGGCAGCCATTTTCATGTCTTGGGAAGAATGCTGACGTGGTTGTTTGTTGTTTCAGAGAATCTACTACCTATCACTGGAATTCTACATGGGTCGGACCCTCAGCAACACAATGTTGAACCTTGGCCTTCAGAGTGCCGTGGACGAAGCTCTCTACCAGGCAAGTCTCTAATGTAATGCATCATATGTTATAGATTTTATGACAGTTTGTAGACAGTGTCTCTGTGACATGACCGGTTGACAGGTTGATTGGCTTGATAAATCAAGCAATGATACTAGCTCATCTAGGTTGTCCTCAGAAAAGGCTTCAAATAATAATACTTGTTAATACTGAGGTTTACAGTCATAATTTTGTAGTGCTTTATTCAAAGCATTTAATGCAGATTTTCTGGCAATCATTTCTTGTTAGGCTGCATGAGGATAGTCTGTTTTTTATGTTTTACAAGTTTGTGTCCTGTTTTTAGTGGACCTCTAATCTCCTAGACCACCGCAGCTGCCGATCGGATCTATGCCACAGATTGAGTCCTAGGCTGAACATGATTCATTCATACGGCAATCTTGACCATCTCTCTCCTTATTTTTACACGGCGTCAAAAAGTGTGAAATCTGGCCTTGGTTTTTGAGCCCACTTGCCTTTGAGTCACTCTTGTTTCGAAATGGAGCAAGATAGCTGCAGTCTAAAACAGCAGCATTACATCCCAATGATTGTCCTGTGTTTTCCCCATATTTGTTACAGTCTAAAACAGCAGCATTACATCCCAATGATTGTCCTGTGTTTTCCCCATATTTGTTACAGTTCGATCTATGCACTCCTTAGAAACAAACGGAAGTTAGATGCCCCTTAAAATGAGGGAAAATTTGCTAAATTATCAATATCTGGGCCATGAATTGCTTGATTATGTTGAAGTTTGAAATACTGTGCCGCGGAATTATAAAAATCCACTTCTGGTCAAATCTAACGTGGTTGGTGGCAGCCAAATTGAACATATTTAAATTGCAATAACTCAATTGTGGATTGTTCAGTTTCACTAAAATTTAGCACGTCGATAACATGACAGCGATACACTACGAACGTTCAGCATCAAAGGGTCGTGGATCAAGGTCACAGCATGACAGTAAGGTATTGACCGACTTCAGACTTGGTGAAATACGCTGCATGTTACACACGTTCAAGGTCATTAGGTCAAATAGACTGGAAACAGAAATATCCGATCTGTACAGAGAAAAAAACCTGAAGACGTCATCTGATAGTTGATTATTGCTCTCTTTTAGGAAATCAGGGTCACTGAATCTAATAATGGTGTCAGAATTTTGACCAGAATCTGAGAAATAGCAGTTTTCTGCACTTGCGTGGTACAAATTAGGCCAAAAACACTGATGCTCCTTACCTTTTACCTACCTTTTCCTTCGGGGTGGACTACGTCCATCAATTGCGGCCCAATGCGCAACCCCGACATAACGAAAGGTTAGATAAATCAATTTCAAGTTCTTATGAGCTTGAAAGAATGCATAACCTCCATAGGATACAATCCTAATATGGAGTAACCAGCCATCATTGTGGCAATGTGCAGCCCCGAGATAACCAAAAGGCTATATAAATCTCTCTGAGGCCCCACAAACCTCAAATGAGTGTGTGGTTGAACTTGTTAAAGTTCTGTAATAACATAACTAAACGTTAGATAAATCTACTTAAAGTTCTTATGAACTTGAAAGAATGTGCAATCTCCTTAGGATTAAATCCTGGTATGGAGTAACAAGCCACCATTGTGGCAAAATAAATAAGTGTAAATACATAGGACAACACTATGTCCAAAGTAAGCTAATAAAAACTCTAACCCCCATTTTATGGAGTAATACACCATCCTTGTGGTAGATAGTATGACAATACCTGGCACACTATTGTGACTCTAGGTACAAAGTTAATAATACATTTAAGCTGAAACGTTCCAGCTGATATGCGAGCGTACTCTTGAGCCTCGCTCGTAACTTCCTCGCCCATCGAGGATGGGCTGAGGGAACGGTCCCAGAAGGAACCGTAACTTGATAGCCCACCACCACTGGTGTGGCTCTCAAATGGCTAAAGAAGCCGTAAACGACATGGATGCCGTAAATACACCAGTCGCATATAATTCCAGGAGCCCCGGTGTCAACTCCTGGGAATGCTCGCAAGTAGTGCTACCGCCAGAGTGCCCTGCGAACACACGCTCTGAACGGGGTCCCCGGAGATTTTAGCACCCTCATAGCCGGGTTCTGAGGGCCAGCCTGGGGGACTCTTGGTAGACTCCTCCCCTTTAGATTCCTAAAAACGAAATCTGCAGGATCCTCGGAGCCCGTAAGCCCCACCGCCACTACAAGGTGGTCCCCCGTCGGTGGGGAACACTGATGCTCAGTGATATATTCCTCTCAGGGGATATTTCCTGTACGTGTGTGTGCAGCATGGACTAACTTGAGACAGCCTCTGGCTTAACTAGTTTTGCTGTTATTTCGCGAATGCCACACATTGGCTGAATATCTAGTGCTGAGTGATTCATTTCTTGTTTATTTGAACCAAATTGCCTGGGCTCACCTTGAATACAAGTTAATTGTGAAATGAGTTTTTTTTTAGCTGGAGTCCGATTTATCATTGTTGTACCAGCCCTATACATCTGTTGCGTTGTATGTGCACTGACTGTATTAGGCTGCCTGACGATAGTTGCAGGCCTTATAAAGTACTGCTGTCCTTTTTACTGGACAAGACTGCCCCACTTCCATCGAAAGTATTTTAGCATGGAAAATTGACTGGGACATTTTGCCTCTCTTATTCTCAATTTTACAGGGACAAAACTGCAGAATGTCGCCTGAATTTTGGAGTTGCCTTCTGCCGCAGTCACCCCACTGTCTCTGAAATGACCTAAAATGTGTCGAGTGGGACGTTACACCTTGCTTAATCCAATCCAGTTCTGAGTTGCTCCCATTTCAAAGTCTAGTAACATATCAGAAATCGAAAATGAATGTATTAAGCACCGTTGATTGGCCTGTGTCCTCCCCATATGTGATACAGTTCGGGCCGCACTGCTTTGAGAACCATCTGGGTGTTTGACTCTTGATTGAAAAATTTGCCAGGAAAATTTGTGGAATTCGCTGTTGCGAACGACTGGCGGGATGGACAGTCTCAAGTGGCAATGCAGCACTAATTGCCACCTTTTTTGTTCGACTTTTGTGCCACATTTTGTGCATTGTTCCTTGTATCATTTGTGGTTCGTTGGTTGTTTTGTTAAATATTTTGATAATGTTGATGATGACGGTGATGACAACGATGCTAATGAGACTTATTGCACTAGTTTTACGTATCGTTTCAGCCCAAATGTGGGCCGGTCGTTCACAGAAAGAACTGTATAAGCCACGAAACAATTTCTTTATTTGCCGCAGTTTTTGTGCTCTTACTCGGCTGCAGCAAATACACCATTTGTTTCATGGCTTATACAGTTCTTTCAGTTACTGCAATAATCCATTAAGAGACAAGTGTGTGTGATTGGTACACGTCCCACAGTACAGTACTGTCAGCGATGCAGGATGTTGCTGTAATTATTATTTATGGACACCTGCTGCTGCAGCCCATGTGACTGCTGAGCGTTTATGCACCACAGAAACTGTAGCTAAAGTAATTGAAACAACCTGCTGGTTGTAGCCAGAAGGTAAACCGTACCATACTCCCTTATGAGAGCGTAGGCGGTGTGCTGGTCTCACTCTCATCGGCCTTGAACCCCTAAGTCTGTGATGGGTGGCCAGTCTGTTGCCAGATCTACCAGCCTCAGAGCGCTAGGGCCCTTGGCTTGGTGACAGAGGCTCACAGGTACCTAAGGTCACAGCGTAATGGTGCCCAGTTGAACCAACAACCTATGACTGTGAAGTTGTATGCCATACCAACAGCGCCACCAGGCCACCTGGTAGTAGCTGTGGCCCTACAAGGTCCAGTGAAATCTGGTCATGCAGATATCTCGAGGTGTTTGATTAGATTCTGGACTGTAGTGCAGATACAAGTCTCCATTGTGTGATGTTGACGATAGTGTAGCTGCCTTTGGACTACTCATTACAGTTTGGTGTCGTCAGCAGTCGGGAATTGGTGTGACTGTTGTTCTGTTCTCTAATGCTGGTGTTCTTACAACATTTTACCTGCCACAAGGAGGAGGTCACGTTTTTGGCTTCGTTTGTTAGTTGGTCAGTTTGTTCACCCATCAGCAGGATTACTTAAAATGTTGCAGTTGAATGTTTCATTGAATTTTTTGAAGTGGTAGACCTTAGGATACAAAACAGTGAATGGGGCTAGGAATTTTTCACTGCCTTTAACACTGTGAAGGTGCCATGCATATGTGAAGTGAAACTAACTGATGTTGGAAATCCCAGTATTATGGGGCATGTGTTTTATTTTTTTGTTGTAGTTACATTTTTTAGTTAATTAAAACTGACAATTCTAAGTGTCCGTTATAGTTCTGGAAGAGTTCGTATCAGTTTTTCATATATTGCTTGTATGCATATCTAAAACGTCACCAATCTCAGCAGCAGCAACGGATAATTTGTGCACAAATCAATACCAGAAATTAATAACAGTTCATTGTCCATCACTGTTCGTTGTGGTTCAGTTATCAAGTATACACAACATTTTTTTCATAACCTGCATTAGTTGTTATTATTGGCAGTTTTAGTTTGGTTTTTCTGCAGAAAATCCCAGTAATCACCATTATCAGCATCCATGATCAGCCTTGGTGGAGCTTTGCACTTTTTATTTGCTGTTTTGCATAATATTTATGCAAGTGTTGATTTTGTTCTTCCAGTAAAAATAACAATAATAGTAGTCATGATATGCAGATGAGGTTGTAACATCAGAGGTGGTGTTATCTAATGCTGGTTTCCCTCTCATAACTTAGTCCATGTAGTTTGTAGAAATCAGGCTCCATTTAAAATGTCAGTTACTTAGAAACGTTTATGATTGATGCGTGCTGCTTTAGAGGATTGACAAGTGTGTCTGGATGACTTCACTGCATACATGATAGGAATGTGATGAAGGGGCACCTGTCAGACGTGTAAACATGTGTCATTCTGAAGAGACGTGAGACGTGACAGACCACTGCTGTGTCACGTTGTCACGGGGTGCGACGTGTAAACATGTGTCATTCTGAAGAGACGTGAGACGTGACAGACCACTGCTGTGTCAAGTTGTCACGGGGTGCGACTGCTCTGCGCGCTGTTGTTTCGGTATTTTTAGCACAATTGAGATTCGTCATTCTTAGCCGTCAGTCGTCAGCTTCCTTGGCCTTGATACTGTCATTTGGGTGTCACACCCCAAAGATTCATTCATTGGGAACCCAGCCTAATTTGCAGTCATCACGGAGATATAAGCCTACTATTGAGCATACTGATACGAGCGGTTCTTATAGTTGAACTAGGGATTATGTTTGTTCATCTGAGTGTTTTTTTTCTGTGTTTTTCTAAACCAGGGTCACTTCGTGTTGGGGTTAGTTTTTGGCGTGTATTCTGGTTGTTACAAGTTTGGTTGCCAGTAACAGTTCAACAGCTTAACTGGAAACACTCGTCTTTAAAATGACCTGTTATGTCTCGAGTGGGGTGCTACAGTCTGCTTACTCACTCGCTCATAAATTAGTGAGTATTGGCCATGTAGACCAAATATGTAACTGTCAGTCAGAGACGATTGAACGTAATTCTTTGTCCGATTCTTCTGTGGTGAGAGATGCGTGGTATGCGCGTGGGAACTACACACATGATCTGTGAGCAGGCCGGGGAGTGAAGAGGCACATACATTATTTGACGTGTCAATCAATCGTCGGTCGTTTGTCTGAATTGTGATTGAAAGCAAGACTGTCAGCTGGTTCATGAGCAAAGTTCACGAGTGTGCGCGACGCCGACGGCGTTTGTCATGTCGTGTAGCGCGTGGCACCAATGAACTTGGCGCTGATTGAACACCGCGCAAACCATCGAACGACAACCGACCGGCGAATATAACGGGACCGGTAGGACTCGTCTGCCGGCGCACGGAGCCCGTGGGCGGCCGACCGCCTGGCTGCCGGGACGTTGCCAGGTCGTTGCATGTTGCTATGTATATCTCTCAGTTCAAACCCACTGACTTCTTCAGCGGCGATGGCGCCGACCAGATTCTAGGCGCACTTGCTCTATGGCTGCCGCTGCCGGCGCTGTATCTACTTTCGTTCATCGTTGAGCCGTGCTCGCCGGGGCCAGGTGGCTGTGGTCGCCGCGATAGCCGGGCTGTTCAGTCTCCCCGTTAAACCTTTTCCCGCTGTCTTCCCAGCGCTACTCATGACCTTTGTCAGCTGATACAACAAATAACAGATTGTTTTCATACGGTAGGTTTGCTAATTAACGTCAAAGTTTGTCAACACAGGCATCAGCATCCTGTCGTCTTCCCTGCTTGCCACCTGCTGACTGATTCTTCACTCTCTGACCATTTAACTTATTTTATTCTGCTCAACGTCTGAATTTGTGTAGTGTGTTTTACTAAGCCGGTTCTCGGTCGGTTTCGAACTCGCTTGAAATCTGTGCATTTTCGTTCATTTCATTCATCACAAGCCAAACCACACTAGTTGCATCCTCCAGCTAAACATTGGAGGACTGTCAGCGTGAGCAGATATTGCGATATTGCTCGATCACCGAGTTAGCACGTTTATTGGACGAAGACGAAGACTAAACAGATATGGCCAGCTGCATACCAATGATCAGATATGACCCTATGAACCACATCGTGGAGTCATTCCCAGTGTTGGCCAGACTTAATGCTACATTCTGCTGATTGCAGTGCGGTTGGCACGCTGAGATCAGTGGCAGTGAAAGCACCGCGAAATGAAAACCACAGGCTTTCTCAGTTACTATCAGGATTTATTCACTTACCGCCATTCACCATCTAGTGGTCTTTGTAAGTGATGTTTATCACTTAGGGCACTCTAAAAATCACTGAACTGAACTGAACTGAACTTACCAAGAGTACAGACGAATGCCATACAGCGCCGTTGTGGCGTTTAAATGGTGGTGGTCTGGCGCAGCTGGTCTCCATCAAAGAAGTTAACCTATACGTCAGGCCTGGTTAGTACTGGGATGGATGACCGTATCCGGGTTTAATTTCCATTCCCAGTGCGGGACATTTATGTCAGTCTGGCCATCCCTTCGCGGTAGGCGCAATGGTACCAGCCAAAGGGCGGTGACGCCTTGCGGCTGGGGAGTAAAGGCAGGTATGGTTTGTGTGTAGGTGGAAGGTAAAACTGTGTGATCCCCTTGTTACACGCGGGCCATATCTGCACGCTTTGGAGGCTTATAATAAAGCACTATATAAATTCATCTGTTTTGCTGTTTCCTTTAACTGAAGGTCTGGCACTGTCTGCAAATGTCATGGTGTCCTGATATGTACTAGTACGTACTTAACGCTGAGACTGGACTACTGCCATAGTACATGTCATATAAGCAATGCTGCACGTTACTCATTGCGTATCTGAGTGCTGCTGTTGCATGGGCTATTGCTTCCAAGAAACGACTCGGGGGGGGGGATTTTTGGTTACTTCCTGCAGAATTTCTGTGGCATGTCGCCCTATTTGGTCTGATCCTGGCTAAAATGCAACACTCTGAACAACCTGTTGCCACTGTTGTGTTGCAGCTTTGAATTCCACCTGTTCGTGTTGGCTGCTGCAGTTCATTGAATTGTTTGAATTGCGCCGTCGAATGCTCAAGTGTTCAGTTAGATTAGATATAATTAGACTTCAGACGACTGTCATCTTTTCCAGAACGGCTGGCAACACAATGAATCAGTTGTCTTCACATTCCAGCTCGTTGTTGTCTGTCTGTTGCTCTTCTGCTTCACGCTCATCTCATTTCACACAAGTCGGCTCAGTGTAATTATCACCACTCTTATCATCTGTCACTTTTCATCTCCAGGCTCAAGACAAGTGTTCCCCAGTCCATCCTTCCCACCACTGACTTCCGGTACCTCACCCACTGGACATAGCTCATAGACTTCCTTGACCGGGTTTTAAATTTTTAGTGCAGTAATGTACGTAGATACGTTTAGATTTTGTTTGTAAATTTTATTTTTACTTTTGCTGTTATGCAGTTGACAGCAGGCTTCCCGTCAGCTTTCGAGCATGTGTTAAATATTTGCATATCATACCATATCTACTGTGTGCATAGATTTTTAACCCTCTCCAGTTTTGTTTGCCATGTATCCGTCTTATTCTTGGATTACATTTGCTGCAGCAGTACCCAGCTACAGTTACTAGATGCTTATTGGTAATATGATGCACGCGAGTTACGTCTCTATGTGTTTTGTAATGATAAATGTGGTTGTTGAGGTAATTGCAACTGTTTGGACTGTGTGGTATTACTGACAGTTGGGCATGGACATAGAGGAGCTGGAGGAGATCGAGGAAGATGCCGGTCTTGGCAACGGTGGTCTTGGTCGACTTGCCGCGTGCTTTCTGGACTCTATGGCTACACTTGGTCTGGCAGCGTACGGATATGGACTTCGCTACGACTATGGCATTTTCACGCAGGATATTCGTGATGGCTGGCAGGTATGTTGATAAAAGTCGTAATACGTTGCTACTGTTTTCTTAGATTTTTCTTGCTGATAGTTAAAAAAATCTAAATATCAGAATAACATACATAGATACGTTATAGGTGATAATAATAAAGTCTTGTTTGGTACTCAGTTGAGAAACCTTTTCGGCAGAAATGAGATAAGAGATTTAAAAATATAATGTGTAAACTTTCTGAAGATGATATCGCCGTGGGAGCATGCGTTAGAGTGGTTGGCCATGAGTCAACTGCTGCTGAAGTGCCTGATCGTCAACATTATCTGTTGAAATATCAGTTTTCCATAGCTTTTGCAGTTATGCTTGACAGAGTCTTGTCATGACATCTGCTACATTTGTGGATTTTAGCTCTGAAGGTCAAAGGTCAAGGCCAACACAACCACTTTTATTCAACTTATATAACCAACTAGATACATTACCGGTTACCACGTGAAACTGCATCAAAATCTGATCAAGTTATAGACAGTTTTCTTATCAAAAAATGTGCGGCTTGTGTGTGTCCATCCACAAATGGAGGTATTTTTGAGACAGGTCCAATCATAGCTAGTCTTTGTTGTGCAGTCCTCGATAAGACTGTCGTTGCTCTTCCAGACCTGTAACTAGTGACGGGTTGTGACAGTAAATGGCAAGAATGCAGCAAAGACAGCACTTGTTTAGAGCATTCTGATGATAATTGCATTTATTGTATAGGACTGCATGCCCCGTCACTACACAAATTCACAGTTTGATATACAGTACAACAAAAACACTAAAAAACAAGCGGGTACAATATGAAAACTGAGAGACATCAAGGCAGTGCACTAAAAGGTGCCTCAGTAAAAACGAGAAACATTACGAATAATGTAAAAATCCTGATAGATCTGAGCTATTAACTATGGACTTAAAAGTAGCAGTTGCTTGTACTGTATCGGGCATAATTTTCAGTGAGTTCCAAGGAGCTATGATGGTTACTGGTATTTATTCATGAAGTTAAATCCGCTTAGTTATAAAACATTACTTCCGCATGATGGTTTTCCTTGCATGATGAATTGCAGCTGCAGCATTGAGTCATTATGTAGTGCTGCATGTTCTCTTGTAGACTGAAGAGCCTGATGATTGGCTGAGATATGGAAATCCATGGGAGAAAGCCAGGCCTGAGTACACGCTGGCCGTCAGTTTCTATGGTCGCGTTGAGCATACTGACAAAGGAGCCCAGTGGGTTGACACACAGGCATGTACACTGTGCATCTTACAATTTTAGCGCCAGTTACACACTGACGCCAGTTAAATTCGTCAGTTGACGAACCTCTAGTTATCGGTTAAGTCAGTGGTTGCACGAACGACTTCTGGCAAGTCGTGGTTAGTTAATCACGTGATGATCCAGATGAATCTGGTGTTGGAGCTTGCTATTCACTGACAAGTGTGATGTGACCTGGTTGCCATGCACTGCTGTATACACTGCAACCTAGGAATCGTTATGCCATGTCATCCGTATTGGTGCGAGTTAAAAAGTTGACGAATGGACTGATGAATATGAAATACTGCTTCAAATAGGTCAGATATCAACATTTCTGGCAACATATCCAACACATTAGTTCCACAGCAGTCGCTCTAGAATCAGAAAACAAATTGCTTTCGTTAACATTTTTGCCGCGCC
>Ga0049105_1001316_pt1 | contig 10792 bp, 8 predicted proteins | sample WorMetvaBAHAMAS1_FD_61260 | JGI IMG/M metagenome (GOLD analysis project Ga0049105, IMG submission 61260) | Worm MetaG Olavius vacuus BAHAMAS.1 | ecosystem: Host-associated > Annelida > Digestive system > Unclassified | place: Germany: Marburg | collected 2013-04-09 | reverse complement strand
AGGTTAGTTTATATTGCAATATTTTACAATGGAACAAAGTTTAGTATTACATTTGTGTACTTAGTATTGTTTTACTGGTGTCGCGAATAAAGAAATTAGTCAGGGAAAATTATTTATTTTGTCTGGAAAAGTCAGGGAAAAGTCAGGGAAAATGAATTCTGCAAAGTAGTAGGAACCCTGTGGGATTAAAGCCTGATCCTTAGAACCTATCTTCCTTTAGTGCTTTGACACTGTTGGTTAGGTCATTTGACCCGTAAAAATCCGTCCCCAATATGACCTATAATGTGTTTGGTGGGACGTTAAACCTTGCTCAATCCAATCCAGTCACAGTTCTGGATTGTGGTGCTTGCATTGTTTGCCTTCCCAATGAGACAAAAATAGTTCCTCGTCTTTTTATGTCAGACAGAAGATGTGCAGTTGTATCTAGCTAAATTTTACTACAGGCCGTGGTTGGTCTGTCCATCAGATCTGTCCCGCTACCTCTCGCCATCCTACTGTTTGTTTTAATCTGAGATCTATAAATCCTTCTCTGATGTCCATCACTTACTCACAAGAATGACTAACTGAGGAAAATTTTTCTTGTTTTTTTGATGATTCTCGTTAATTGTTGTGTCTCTGAAATGGCTGTTCTATTTATTATCAGTATTGTTATTATTTGGTCTGGTGAGGGTTAAACCTTGATCTTCATGAGAATAGTCAGATACAGATTCCTTCACTTTCACCTCTCACACATGGCAGTTCGTCATCTTCACCATCTTAACTATCACCGCTTGCATCTTCTCTCACTCGTTCAGTCTTTCATTCTGATCTTAAGACTTGGCTCTTTGGTAAATCTTTTCCACTGTGGACCTTTTCCTCACCTACCGAACTGATTCCATGGACTCTCGGACCATTTATCGTTTTTTATTCTGCTCAACGGCTGGATTTGTTTGCTTGGTGTGTTAGACTAAGCCGGTTCTTAGTAGGTTTTTGAACGCACTTAAAATCAATGCACTTTCATTTCATTTCATTTCAATTAAACTAACATACAACCCCACTTTGACCAGATGGCCGGCTCAGTTAACAGCCAATGCCTTTAATCCAAGGCCAACTCAGCCTTCCATCCCTCTGGGGTCGGTAAATGAGTACCAGGGAAGGCAAAGGCAGGTATGGTTTATTCCATTAGCGGATGAACGCAGGGTGTGCAGGTGAAACTGTGAGATCCCTTGAGAACGCGTGCCATACCTGAGCGCCGTAGAGGTGTGTTCATGACAAGGCGCTATACAAATCTACGTTTACCTTTAACCGGCTAAGTCAGTATGCAAGTAGTTCTGGCAACAGGGCCTACTGATACGTAGAACTTGCTGTTTCTTCTTCAGCGGTGGTTGCCAGCATCACCGGTATTTAGTTTGCCTACCCACGGAGGGATGGATGGCCAGACTGAGTTGTACTGTTTGTTTGTTGTTGTTGTCTGACTTGATGAGTTACTGAGCTGTTGCTGATGTAGAACCTTGCTGTGGTTGTTGCAGATGCGGTAGTCTGTCCTTGCCTGTGGGTCGGTACCAGCCTTGGTTCAGTGCTCGTTGTGGCGTTTGGAATGCCGCCCGATGGTGCCCGAAACACCGAGCCCATCTCTGTGATGCCGAGTGGTATGTTGGACACTTGACAGCTGGTAGTGCAGTAGTGATACATTTGCAGTCTCATCACAGGTACCAGCCAGTATTCGGACCTTCAGCGTTTCTGGACCTCAGATCTGGAATGGATTGCCCGAAGACGTTGTTTCGGCGCCGACATTTTCAAGTTTCCGGCGCCGACTTAAACCCTTCCTCTTCCAGCAGTCATACCCTGATACTATCATCTAACTGTGTATAAGACACTATAGTGGTCCTTGTAATGTTTATCACTTAGGCCACTGTAAAAATCACTGAACTGAACTGAACTGAGCAGGCATCATGGTAGTGCTTAACCTGTTGTAAGGGCGACTGTCACAGTCAGTGGATGAACTTTCATAAAAAAACTTCTCAGTTTAAACCATAGTGTAAGGGCGACGTAAGTCACGCCTCTAAAACAGCAAAAATCACTGTGTTTGACCCCGTGATTTGCAAAACTCCAGATGCGCCCTTACAAGACAAACTGCTGTACTGAACATTTGTAGTATATACTGATAACTGGCGAGAATAACTATCTATTATTATTATTAGTAGTAGTATTAATATTATTATTACTGTATATATTGTACATTATTATCTGTGAATTTATGTTGCAGGTACCGTGTTTCGGTTAAAAGGCAGCATTATGCACGTGTCATTTGTGGACCTGAATGGCATACTGATTCCGCCGGTCACTGAGCCGTGGAAGGACACGCATCGTACAGATGATGCTGCAGCGTCGAGAGATAAGAACTCCTGCAACAGTATGTTGTCATTGACGTTTGATTCTTTACTCTTTTCACTCAAGTGCAGTCGGAATTAACAGTTCACAGAGTGTTATGAATGGCAGTAATGTGATAAATATTTGTTGAATTGCCTGTTGTAAGGGTGACTGTCACAGTCAAGGGAAGACCCCAAACTCCCTTGAAAATTCAGGTAGCATATTTGAATTCACCAACCCCGTAAACCCTACTGTACGTGCAAAAAAAATCCACGATTTCTCGCACAGAATTGAAATGTACAAACATTTAACATCTAACGTCAAAGTGGTACACCTGCCCGGGATGGATTCGTTGTTGCAAACCCAAATTATTTATGCCAGCAGTGTGAATTACCGTATAACACAAGGGCTGTTATTGATAGAACAATTTTGTTTGAAAATATTGCGTTCACTCATATCATTTCGATGTTAGGAAGGGCGTACAACCGTGTAATAAATATCACTCCAGCAATATTCAGAATATTGAATGAGTGGTAGTCAGCATTGTCAGTGATAGGATGTCAGAATTCTGCAACTGCGCAGAGTCGGCCTACATACACAGAATTGGCCGTCATGAGCAGAATTCACAAAGCGTGGGCACGAAAAGCTGTAAAATTTTGCAGATTTTGTACAGCAGTTTTGCTCCTAGTTCCTCACTGACAGCCGCTTCAGCCGGCACAAACCATTCAGCTGTAAATGTAATAAAATAAAACGACACCAAAAAGTAAAAAAAGACATAGAAATGCATACAGTATGAAACTATAAACTAAGTAAATCTAAGCTAGTATACTAGTTTGGCAAACAGAGTCGTTAAGCAATGACACTGATAATTTTAAAGTGGAAAAATCAGCTTGAAAAAGTGCGCAGAATTTACGAAAACGGTGCGCAGCATTTGCAAGTTACACGCGCAGAATTTTCAGCTTTTTGGCACAGGATTTTGACAGCCCTAATCATCATCATCGTCATCGTCATCATCATCAGTCATTAACATTGTTGATACAGGACAACATTCGGCAGGAAGTGTAAAAAGCGGACTGTCTCCCACGGCAAGTAGTGCTGCGGACGTTATGTGTGATCCACAGTTTGCTGTCATCTGCTCTGAGAAGCAGGCCCGGGTATGACTATGATCATTCGCTTTTGCTTTGTAACTCCATTTCATTCTGTTTCACAAATGCTGTAAGTAAGTAAGTAAGTAAATCGACTTATACACGGCGCATTGAAATCAAAGTTTCACTAATTCGCCGCGGTCTCGCCAAACAGAAATGCCTTTAGAAGTCGTTTGAAGTGTCCAAATTCAATGTCAGTCTGCCGCAGTGAGGCGGGTAGACTGTTCCAAATTCTGGGATCCACAACCGAGAAACTCCTGTCGCCCAGTCGAGTGTTTGTTCTCGGAACAGTGAGGACGTTGGCGTGAGCGGAGTGAAGCTGGGGTCATCCAGAGTCTGCAATCAGCTGACAGTCGTCGACCAGTTACGATGGAGCTTGACCTAGCAGTAGAGATGTGCGGGAACACAATCAGTATTCCCATTCCCTCTGGTCAGTTTCCATTCCCATTCCTGTGTATTACTATTTTTATTTCTATTCCCATTTAAATTCTGTTACTTTGTCCCATTCTCTCCCAAACCACTCCCAAAAACCATTAAGGCATCAAAAACAGTTCAGTGGCAGATTAGTAAAAAATAGTAATATGCAATGCAAGTCTAACGACAATATATCAGCTACAAAGTACAAACACGCAAGTTCTCTAGTGAGCCACAAAACAGTCAAATCATGCAAGATTGCTGTGAAGAAAGGGTAGCCCATTGAAAAATATAATGCCAAAAATATGATTAACGCGACTGACGAGAATTTCTTCCAGACTATTATTCCCATTTCCTGTCCACCATTCCCATTCCCATGAATTCAGTCTATGCTTCCCATTCCCATGGGAATTCCCATATCATGCACACCTCTACCTCGCAGTGACTTGTATCAATCGCTGTTGATTCCTGCCACTTGACTGCATCGTCTTCAGCCTCGTGAAGTAGTGGCAATCCACCTCTAAATTTTGTTAATGGACTCGTGACGACAGTTTGGTTCATGGTCCGCTGCTGGCCACAGTCACAAGTCGATGATTTGGCAAGACACCATTTGTGCAGGTTTACATGACACGGGCCTTGATCTGTCTGGAAACCATTAAGCAGAGACCGTGTGGGATGAGTGAGATTATCACAAGCCTGCCGAGTAGTGGGCAGATAGTTTTTGGTACAGTTGACGTCTAACGAGTGGAAATTATTTTGCAACATATTTGAATGGTATGTAGTTAAGTGAGTCAGCAAAAAAACTATACAATTTTGGTGCAGTTAGGCAATAACCGTGTTGCATTACGTTGGTGTGATATGATTTGTCTGAATACTTTGCTTCCTGCGAAAGTGTGTAAACTGTCTGAGAACATTTGACAACTTATTAGATTTTGAGGTCAAAATTATAAGAACGTGACTCCATGGTCAAAAATCTAGGCCACAGGGAGACCACAAATGGCCAGGTAAGCACTTTGGGAGGCATTTTTTTCACCTGTCTCTGGAATGCATCGGCGTATTTTAATAAAAATTGGCACAGTAACTCATTACCGGGTCCATGTGACACTGATGACATCTTCAAGGTCATTGGTTTAAAGGTCAAGGTCACAGACAACATTTTTGAAAATGCACTTTTTTGGCTGAGGCATATCGATTGACGGTTTACGATCGAGTTTTACTAATTTTGCTCTGCACTTGGCTTTTTTGTGCTGTTCTTGTTATTTCAGCTGTTTATTTTGATGTTGTATGTTAGACTAAACTGGCGTTTGAGTGCGTGTCAATTTCTTGCACATTTTTAGCAAGTCATGACATCACTGTGATCACGTGCAGGTTGTGTCGCTCCCGTCGCAGTCGTGTTTCTCCAAAGTCAAGATAACGGAGATGTCAACAGTCGCAGCTGCCGAAGTCATCCCTGTGAAAGGTATGATCTACTGAGTTGCACACTCATCATCATCATCATCATCCATGCATTTCATGGCGACACAAGTCTCAAACAAAACTTCAGGGCCGCAGTAAATGTCACGTATTAGACTAGTGTCAGTGCTGCTGTTGCCGCTAGTGTGCATTGTTGTATGATCTGCGAAACAGTTCCGTCTTCAATGCATGCTTGAAAGTCTGCAGTGACGGCAGTGATGTGATCGCCCCTGGTAGCATGTTCCAGACTCTCGCAGCAGCAGTGGGGAAGGCACGGTCGCCGCTGATTTTGTCCTGTCTGGAATTGGTTCAGCATGGACCACATCTGGCGAGGAAGGTCAAAGCCTGGTGGTTGAGATAGTTGGTTTCGACACTAAGGTCTGGCGGACCATGAAAGTTGACCACTGGTCATCTTTCCATTGATTTGTCACATTGGTGGATGTCATGCCGGACCGTATTGGTTCGCAGGATTGGAGCCATGAAGGAATGAACGTGTGTGTAAACTGAAGATTATCCTTGACACTGACATTTTGCAGTCGTGCGATATTGAGCAGACACAAAAAGTTAACAAACTCTGAAGGTGAATTGCAATCACTCCAAGGGGTTGAAAGTGACTGACTGAACTGGCTGGAAACTGCGGTGACTATAGCAATCTTGAAGTGAAAACAGTATTATAAATCCTATTTGTGCTACTGTTGTAATATGATTTTGTGTTTGTATCTCTGAGTATATTTTTACTTTTTGTGTAATGTGTGTGTGTGTTTTTTTTCTTTTTTTCCTTTTTCTCACAAGGTGGCCAGCTTGTTGGGCCTATGCCTGTTCTGTCAGCCTGCCACTTGATTTATATATGTTCAATTATTGCATTATATTGCTATTCGTGTTGTGGCGAATAAAGTTTTCTCTCTCTCTCTCAGTGTATTAAATGAAGATGATGAGTGTGATATATTATTACACACATACGTGCCTGTTTTCATGGCTATCTCCATGTTTTTCCACGTCATGGAGTCACGTTCTTACAATTGCTAATAATGCCGGCACACAGTGTTTAAAGTGTGAATTTTGGGGGCCCAGAAACTGTGTATGGTCTGAGGGCCGTTGCCACTCAGTTGGGGCCCCTTATCACTTGATCACCATCCCACTACATCTAGACCAGGAAGCTGTTGAAATGCATGTGACAATGAAAGTACTGAGCTGGCTTTGACTTCCTAGGCGTAAAGAGACTGCAGAATAGCGTTCCGGCAGAAATGAGTAACTCTGGGGGCGGGAATGGTCTCAGACAATTTCTGGGGGCTATGGAGCTCAGTTCTGTCACACGCCGGCCTACTTTAACCACTACCAGCCCTCTTCAACCACATTCTGGCCCACTTTAATTACATTTCGGCCCACTTTAACCACTTTCTGGCCCACTTTAATTACATTACGGCCCACTTTAACCACTGCCAGCCCACTTTAACCACTGCCAGCCCACTTTGACCACTGCCAGCCCACTTTAACCACTGCCAGCCCACTTTAACCACATTCCGGCCCACTTTAACCACATTCTGGCCCACTTTAATTACATTACGGCCCACTTTAACCACTGCCAGCCCACTTTAACCACATTCTGGCCCACTTTAATTACATTCCAGCCCACTTCAACCACTGCCGGTACACACGCCTCTGACGTCACATTTTGTTGCCCGTTGCAATCTGTGCTCTGTTGACGACGCTGCTGGTGCCATCAACCCATCACTCTGAGCATTTCTTCTGGCTGCAGCACTGGCATATGATGACAATTTCTTTGAGAGACCAATTCTGTGCCCATTGACTGACAGTAACCTGATAGATAGGTGATAGTATGGTAACTTGTCAGTGCAAGCTGTGCAGTATTACCTCTGTTAATTTTGTCGAGTGCCACCACAGCCGTTAGTATAGTGATGCTGTAACTTAATTTTTAACTTTTAATAATAAAAACCATAAGAACGGCAATAACCACAACAACAACAACAACAACAACAACCACGACGACAACGACGACGACGATGTCGACGACGACGACGACAACAACAACAGGCTTTAACAAGTTCTATATAGTTACTGTAATTGCGTCGCTGTTACAGACACCGTTTGTCTGACGTGCTATTTGCTCAATGGTCACATTGTCGTGTTCACGGTGCCAAGCCTGAAGCCGCTAATCGACATCGATTTTGTTCCGTCGCCAAATGTCAGGTCAGTGACAGTGTCGAAGAATCGTCAAAAAAATCCTTGATCTGATCCAGATGCAGAGGACTTTCACAATTCAGTGGCATCTTCTTTGTTCAAGGATACGTCACCAGTAAAGTTTTCACGAAGATCTGATGTGTAGTTTTTGCAAGAAGTTGCTAACATACAGACAGACAAATGCCTGGTAAAACATGACCCTTTTAGCTGAGGTAGTTACATCGTTTTGAAGAACGTTTAGGGTCAATTGCATGAACGTCATTGAAACATTAAGTAAGAGTTAAGTTAACTGCGGTGGTGGTCTGGGTAGTGGTTAGAGCGTTGGCTTTGAGCAGCAAAGTTAATCTACGTCGGGCCCGGTTAGTACTGAGATGGGCGATGTGTCCGGGTTCAATTCCTGGTGCCGGACACTTATTTCAGTATGTTACCAACGAGCCACCCAAAGCCAACCCTGCCTTCCATCCCTCCGGGGTCAGTAAATGAGTACCAGCTTCGACTGGGAAGGCAAAGGTGTGGTTCATTTCGTTAGCAGATGAACGCGGGGTTTGCAGGTAAAACTGTGAGATCCCTTGAGAACGTGTGCCATACCTGAGCGCCTTCAAGGTGTGATCATGATAAGGCGCTATACAAATCCACCTTTACCTTACCTTACCTTACCTTAACTGCCTCCTTAAGTTATACTTGAGCGAAGGAGCAAGCCTTGATGCCATCTGTTGAAATGCATGCCCTAGGCTTGCCTCATGCGGCATCCCTCATGCTTCAACAAAGTCTGAAGGTGGATTGCAGTCTGCGATGTTGAAGGTGACTGACTGGAGTTGCTGGAAACCGCGGTGACTACAGCACTTGTGAAGTGAAAACGTAGCATATTAAATGAAAACGATGAGCGTGATAAATTGTAACATACGTGCAGAGCTGTTTTAATATGGCCAGTCTCCATCACAGCATTTGGTCTGGTTTGTGACCTTGAACTTTAACCTCTGATGTTGATAACCTTTTCAGCAGTTCCCACTCAGATGTTGAGTATTTGTGCAAAGTTTTATTGAAATCCCTCCACTAAGTATGGGAGATACCACGTTCTACAAAATAGGTGTGGACAGATGGACGACGGCCGGACAGACAGCCTGAAAACATATTGCCTCTGCCATGGATTCTTTGATGACGGACACAGAAAGTCATTTGATGAAACGTTGTCTGCCGCACTATATTTTGAATGGCCAGATCGGATGGCAGGTCTAGAGATCATTTTGGTTATGAGAACCTCTCTGTTAGTTAATTTAGTTACTGTTATAGTTACAGTTAACTGAAAGAGCACTGGTATGAGTCGCCAGTATGATGTGTTTACGGTTCTTGCAGGGTGGCACGAACTGTGTGCTTCAGCAGCTGTTGTAATGTTGTCTACTTCTGTTCTCCGTCGGAGCTGCAGAAACTGACTCTCTCTGCTGAAGTCTGGTGAGTCGTGATCTGTTGTCTTCATCTTCTGTTCGCTTCCAATCGAATACGGTTCGATTTTGTCGTTGCATTAAATTTGTATTTTAGCATTTACTATTTGAACAGTTTTCTTTGTGTTTGATTGCTGAAGTTAACCACTTAATCACACACGTGCAAGTCGATAACGTGAATGGTGAATTACTTTTAGCATAGTGTTGTTTAATTGCGCAAAGAATGTCTAACTGTGGTGAAATTTCAAACACCAGTCACCAGTTATTATAACTGTCACACGTTATTGTAACCAGTCTTTCTATGTGGCAGCCAGGTATGGGCCTTATTTACTCGATGTTCAACTGCTAAATCTCTTCCAAACAGGTCCATGTCTTGCACTGCTGCATAGATGGGGCATTGCCAAATCAGCTGTCTGTGAAAGCGGACTCTTAAGCTTCCTGGTTCCTGATGGAGTCCCTTGAATAGAACTTTCTTGGCGGCTAAAACTTCTTTGTTTCTGTTTTAGACCTGGTTACATTAAGCTAAAGCACTAAACCTTTTGCAAAATTTTTGCAAAACTTCTTTATTGCACATGTGATCACAGCTTTTTGCCTACCTGTTGTGCCATGTGACTTAACCGAAATATCTCAGTAATATTACACGAAGCTTTTTTACAGCGGTTGTTGTGTGTGTGCAGTGATAGCTTGAGCGAGATGCTAGGAGACCTGTTTCTACCACGTGATATGCCCGAGGCTCCGAAGCAGGGCTTCTTCAAGAATCTTTTCAACATCAACTCGGCCGTTCTCGACCGCGAACAACTCTGTAAGTACCACGTATGCATGTTGTAACACTCAGCTGATCACATTTCATCCTGTCATCGTAGTGATAAAAGTTTTTCTTGCAAAGCTCTCCGGAGTAAGAAATTAACCAGGGCCCAAATTCACCAACAATCTTACGACAATCTTATGACAACTGGCGAATTCGCAGAACATTTACGACAGTCTTAAGACTTAGCTTAAGACAAAATCTTACGATCATCTTTTAGATGTCTTAAGACAACTGGGCCCAAATTCACAGATAGACCTACTGTCTTAAGATTTATCCTAAGGTATGTCATAAGATCATCTTACAACATCTTTCAACGTATTATTTTGTCTGTGGCCTGCGTTCTGACATGCCATGTTTTATAAGCGAATAAACGATAAACGATCAACGATCATAACTTTTGTCTTAAGATGATCTTATGACATATCTTATGATAAATCTTAAGACAATATCTGTGAATTTTGGTGCAGATTGAGGTCCAAGCTACTCAGTGATAAGTTTTCAGCTTCCACCAACTCCAGTACACACATACATAGGCGATAATGTGAATGATGAATTATTTTTAGCATAGTGTTGTTTAATGGCGCAACGAATGTCTAACTGTGGTGAAATTTGAAACGCCAGTTACCAATCTTATTCCTGAAAAAGTACTTTCCACTTTCCACTTCGATAAAATTTGGCAAATTGCAGAACATGAGGTGCCATGACACTGTTTTGGTAAATTATTGTTATTTTCAGTGTGGTGTGGTTTCACTACACTAGTGCAAAGAATGTATTTAATTGTGGCGAAATTCAAAACACTAGTCTTACTGCCGATAAGATTCTCAAAATTTTAGTACAAATACAAATACAACAGTTATTTCTATTGTGCCCCCTACAGTCTGACCGATGGCGCATTACAGAAGTCAGCCAACACGTGTTTCACAGCCATAGGCAGACTGAAATAAAAATGTTTTGAGGGAGCGTTTGAAACTGTCAGTGGAACAAGT
>Ga0049105_1001315_pt1 | contig 10792 bp, 4 predicted proteins | sample WorMetvaBAHAMAS1_FD_61260 | JGI IMG/M metagenome (GOLD analysis project Ga0049105, IMG submission 61260) | Worm MetaG Olavius vacuus BAHAMAS.1 | ecosystem: Host-associated > Annelida > Digestive system > Unclassified | place: Germany: Marburg | collected 2013-04-09 | reverse complement strand
ACTGATGACTGATGACATAAACAAAAACGGCCTCCCAACCGTCACACATATATCAAAATGAAAAATATTGAACTTTATTTTTACTGTTAACAAGCTTCAAGTCAGTCACACCCCACTCCCTGTGAGCATTGCTCGAATCAGTACGAGTCAGTCAAAATTTATGAATTAATAATAACTAATCACTGTAATCAGACCGGAAGAGCGTCACAATAATTACGTCACTCATCACGTCAGCTGAACGATCGTGCTAATTACCGGTCATCTACAATAAGTAAGGAAGCAAAGTGAATGTCAAAACACGTCACTGAAATCGACAGTCCTCTGTAGCTGTCTGTGAATGGACTGCGAGTCACAATTACAGTTACAACAGCAGTACAGAATTACAGAATTTGGTCGTTCTGCGGAATTTCCTCGAATTCCGTGAAATTCCGCGGAAACATGGAAATTCCGCGGCTCGGCTCGAAATTCCGCGACCCGCGGAAAACTGTGGTCCCTGCATATAATGCAGTGAGTAGCCCCATAGCTGTGGTATCGCAGTGTAAGCTGTTGTTTAGCTGAGTGCTAGAGAAAGGTAGGTCATTACCGCTCAGTGAGACAGTGTCACTGAGCATTGCAATAACTTTACTTTTACTTTTAGACAATTTGCAACTAACTTCCACTGAGAACATTATGACATGACTTAATTGTGTTACTGCAGTACTTACATTTGAATTTCTTTGATTTTTTTATCTTTTGCTCTGTATAATACAAACAGCTGATTGCATTTGTTGTGAGTGTAATTTACGAGAATGAAACAAAAAATACATGTTAAGAATTGAACAAATTAGCGTTTTCACAGCATTGCATAGGACAGCGATGTTTGCTGCTTTCTGTAGTCACACATTTGTTCCGGATGCAGCATAATTAAGCTTAAATAACTATTAACATGTAACAAGTGCATTTACGATGCAGTTGCATGTGTGCTGTTTGTTTGTAAGTTGTTATTGCATGGATTGGATGTATTTTTAGCATCAAAACAAATTCTCTGAAAGCAATCAGAAGACAACAAAGGCACGGAACGATTACCTTCTAGCACTGGTCTCTGCTAATGCTGCGATACGCAAGTTCTTTGTCGAAGACCAACCGGAATTTATCAATGTATGTATTGCAGTGGACTTAGTTGTTCTGCAGTTTTGCAGATGCTAAAACCATTCAGCTGACATTACTCTCTTTGTTACTTACAGCAGATCTCATTAGTCACAGAAGCATTTACATATGAGTAAAATGCTTAGTAACTTTGGTGAGTGCTTAATTATGTATGCATGTGAACGCAGTTAAAATTTTGGACAGAGGCTGTTAAATAGTGAGCTGTGTTCAGTGATATACTGATGCTAATAAAATATACTGATAACAAATTTAAACTCAGAACGAACTCTGTGACTTGAAACATGACTGATGGTGATGTATTTAGGTGATTACGGCTTTGAAATTAGAACTTAGTATACTGTTGTAATTTCAGCTTTATATAACTGTTCCTACCTGATTTATGCATCATATTTTTTGCCACTTGATGCATAGCTGAATATGTTTAGTGCTTGTATACAGCGAGTAACGACTTCTGTTCCAAGTTTTCGAAATGACTGTGGTGTCCATTGCTGTTGTTGTGGGCTTGGAAAGGCAATGGATTACAGCTATCACGTTTCACTTGCTCAAGTCATGATGGTTGGAATATCTGCGGAGCAGCACACATGTCGTGGTGAGCAGGACTCGCTCGCATTGCTTTCTTCAAAGACGAATGATCTCAACCAGCGGGAAGACCGGCAGGCATTCCTACAACAGCATCACCAGATCTTCTCGTTACCAAAAAAGTTCGAATTTCAGCCGCATAAAGACGACAGCGTATGTGCATCGTTGTTACATTTCTGTACTGAATATACAAAAATAATGCCATTTATTTGATGACGAAAATGGAAACTTTGCAGAATCTTTAGAAAAACAGCCGTAATGTGTGTATTTGCTTGTGATGCAAAAACTTACGATGTGCAGAGTTGCAATGAAGCAGATTCAGGATGTAGATGGTATATCTTACATATGAATAGAGTAGTCTGAGGGTGCAGGAGAGCAAGCATGCTGCTGCTAGCCAATGATGTCCATAGAGTTGTGCAGAGAGTTAAGTATAACTAGAAATTCGTTGTGTGGAATGTGGTATCTGCCCCATAGCCAAGTTCACACTGACCGAACTGATCCTGTAAAAATTTCTGTGATTCGGATATTAAATGAGAGTTATATTGCATATTTTTCATTATATATGCATGATACTGCCATATTTCTACTTTGGTCTAAAATCTGATGTCACCATCGTGTTCCTCGACCCTGATTCCTATGAGACGTGGAAATTTTGGCGATTTGCATACGTTTAAGGCAAATACAGGATTATTAATATTTTCATGGATTTTCAGGACCTCTTGGTCTAAAATGGGGGTAATTGGGGGCAAAATGGGGGTAGGGGTGGTGAGATGTTGACCCCCAATGAACCCCATTTTTTTCAATCAAGAAATGCAACCATGAGAGTGCGCACAGACAGATACACTGACACACTGACGGATGCAGACCTGTTTTATAATCTGTCCCATGCTATATGCTATAGCTATGGGGCAGATAATAATATTTTATATAGTACATTACTGTATTCAGGATAGGAACATATGTGGATATGTCTCTTGTAGTGATACAACAGTGTGTAGTGTGTATTTGGTGTACGCACACTCTTTTTGTAGGAGAGTGAAGTGATCGCAGATGGAGCAGTAGGTGACGAGCTTGTAGAACGATTCCGAACAATTACCGATCGCTTGCAGAGCCTTAAACTGGAAACAGACGAGGTCAGTCAATCGACCAATTGTCCTCAATTGCTAGCAACTCAAGGAACTTACTTAGGTGCTTTCCTTTTGATGACAGTAGTCAAATGTGATATGACACTACCTGCATGTGACAACTGAAGGCCTATCTGTTCAAAATCTGATGTGCTAGCAAAGAGAAGAAACGTTAACCACTGCCTGGCATTGTTGTGGAGTTTCCATGATTCTGGCACCGGATACTAAACTGCAAATTTACTTATTTACTTACTTACTTACTGCAAACAGTGCTTAAGCTAATATTCAGGGCAATGTTTTTGTCATGACAAAGTCATTGCTAAAGTTCACTGATTCATCTAATGATTGTAGAACAATGACAATCAGCTGCCAACCCTCAGACAAAGCCAATAGACTTGTGTCATGAGCTTTTAAGTCTTCTTACATCAGTGCCATGCATTTAGTATTACTGAGCCTGAAAGCTGACACTTATTTTGCCATTCCATAGAGGGTAAAATGCTGAGTCGACCTAGGCACTGTATTTAAGGATGTGCAGTTTTTTTTTCTATGGGACATGATATAATCTGCATGTGTTGGTAAAAGAAAAAGGAATAGTTATTGTGTTCAGTTAAAGACAGTTTTCACTAGTGTGGTCAGCTGAGTGCAATAGTAGCAGTAACTGCTGGTGTTGGGACAGCTGTGGAAGACGCTCGACACAACCGACCGTGCACTGTTGGAGCGGATGACAAGCCAGGATGTCGATGTGGCATCCCTCTTCCAAGCTGACAAGGAGCAGCAGAAACCTGCCGTTGATGTAGAGAAGCAGAGACTTGAGCGCTTCGAAACCGAAGCATTTTACCTGAGCGTGAGTGCAGCTGTCGCTTATTTTGACTGTTGCAAATGGGTATGTTTTTGGAGGCAGTTTTTGTGGCTTATACAAAAGCACATTGTGTAGCAATGCCAGTGTTATCACAGAGCTAAATAAGTAATCGTGCTTCACAGAACGTGTCAGAAACCCCTTCATTATATGGAATAACCTCTGATATCTTATGGTCTACTGACTTTGTCTAGGCTTTTTCTTACTCTAAGACATCAGGGTGATTCTGTACGTCGAGGAGGGGGGTTTCTGAGGCTGTGGCTAGGGTATATGCACAAAAAAAGAAAAAAGAATAGCATGGCTTCTCCACGGCCATAATGCCCCACATTACTACCAGAGACCTTTTGGTTCATCCAAAGGACAAAGTAAGGAAAGAAGGCACAGCTGAGTGCATTTACAGGATTCTGTGCAAAAACTGCCAGAATGTTTACATTGGAGAGACAGCACATACTTTTGGAGTCCGTATGAAGGAACACCAGAAGGAAGTGGAATTACACGAAGGCAAGAAATACACCAAAAGTACCAGGAAACAATCACAGTCAGAGCAGAACAAATCTGCAGTCACACACCATGTCAACATAGAAAGTCACATTATTGACTGGGAAGAGACGACAGTTATCAGCTGGGAATTTGATCGAACAACACGGTGCATCAGGGAGGCCGTCAAAATCTGACAGGAAGGCCAAGACGTCGTGAACAGAGACGAGGGGGTCTTCCTGCTGTCCCACGTCTACGAGACTACGACGACTTACTACTACTCTCTGTAGCGACTTCTAGCTTAGAGTTTTCAGTTAAAAAGGCGACAGTCACTAATTTAGGTAAATATTTGCATTGTTTTAGTATTAATCGTTAACACATTTGCAATTGATGTTAACTATGACACTAAATGTCTATGTGCAGACTGAATTATCACACTAAATGTCTATGTGCAGACTGACATAGATATTGATGAAGGTTATTAAAAGGGTCATGTTGATACCAAAGATTACTGTTACAGTTACTGTTTTTATGCTTTGATGCTATTGGCTGTATGTAATGAATGGCATCCTGTGTACAAAAAATACACTACAGCCATTTCAAAGATTTCCTCAGAGAAATAGGTACCACTCGATGTCCCCAGTAATCGCAGAATGATTGTTAAGTGTAAAAATGTCTGTGTTATGTGTATAATGTGCATGTTTTCTTACAGAAATTTGCCCAGCATCAGAGCCTCGTCAACCTGATAGCTCGACTGCAGGCCAGGTGCACCGTAATTGAGAAGGCGTTGGTTCGCTGCAATGGAGGAGAGATGAGGTAGGCTGCTTATATCAGATTATGTTTATATTGTACAGTTTTATTTTTATCTTGTAGAAAACACAACAGCATAAATTTATTTATGAACATTTGTATTCATACTTTTTGCACATTATTGACCTCTGCACTTTCATATATGTGATAATTGGACTGATGATGATACAGCTTTTATAGTATGTCACTGAATTTTAACGGAGGCATTCTGCTTCCGGGCTCTCCGTGCATGTATATGTGCGTGATCACATACTGAAAGTTTGTTAACATGATATCTTATAAACTGCCTGTGGTAATTTCACTAGATTTTGAACTTGGGGGGACAAAGATGAACTGATTGTCATATCAGCTCTTTGGGAGGCATATTCTTACATGTCTCTAGAATGCATGGACATATTATAATGAAACTTGTCACAGTCACACATTACCAGGTCCACATGACGCCAGTTATAGTCACCTGAACGGTTACAACTGCAGTGCTGACTGTAGGCAGTACGACTGTGACAGATTATGATGTTTGTTGGAAAGCAGCATTTCCGTCAAAATGTGAAACTGTAAACTGCCCCACAATATCAGTGACATAGCATTGTGATAATACAGTGCAATAGAAATAAGAAAACATGCAGTTTGTATTTATTTATAGTTTACTAAGACAGATGACTTTACCACCTGGATATTTGACATCCACACGGGCCAACTCAGAATGGCTATTCCTCTGTTATTAGATGCAATGAGTACTGGCAGTGGCCATGCAATAAGCTGCATATTCGCTGATGCAGTAGGCCATATGGCTTTGTGTCAAGGATTGTCAGTGTGCTTGCTTACTGACTTGCGATGTCTTAGGATGAATAGCTGCTTGTGTAATATCTTAGTACAGCCGTTTATGTTATTGTCATAGCTGTTAGTCACTGTGAATACTATTTTGTGTTGTTAAGTCTGACAGATACACTGCGTAGAAGGTAAATTACACTCAGTGATATCGATGTCATTTTATCAAACTTGTCGGCTTACATGTAAACTGCATGCGTGAAAGGTGGGCCAAAAATGGGCTGTTTTTAGAAGTTTCTAACACCTGTTGTATATGTTGACATAGAAAAGCATTCCATATATCAAAATTTGGAGTTTTTATGTGTTGTAAAACTGGTATTTTGCAAGTCACCAAATTTAAACATTCTTTGCACATGTTCAGTCACACATCAATACACGATAAAATAACAGTTTATTTTTGTTACTTCAGATAAGAATTAAACATTTTGATGTATGGAATGTCTTTCTGTGTCGCCATGTACAGACCCACCCTCTGTTTAAGCTTCATGCTGCCATCATGTCTTTTGCTCATCTTTTCAAGTGGTCTGCTATCTGTATTTTCATGTTTTTCTGTTAAAGCATGGTGAACTCGATCATTTTCATTTATTTAATTATTTCTGTCGCTTCAGCAAGTTAACATCATGGAGACTTTGTTCTAACGGTGTACTTAACAAAGGTGGATAACAGTGTGCTGTAATGCTTGAACTTGCATGGTCTTAGAGGGCAGGTCTTTTTCTCAACAGGTGTATGATATATTTATGTATTATTGACATTGAAGGCAAGTTACGTAGGTCACGTGCAGAGTAGTTGTGCTGGCTTTGCATACGGTTTTCGTTGGGCAATTCAGTATCTTGTATTTATCGAACAGTATTATTAGAATGTTACATAGAACAAGACCGTAGTGTAGTGTTTGCACTAAGTTGTGCTTGTAAATAATTGCACCTCATGAGCAACGGATTGTAATGCATTGCTTGCTACACCAATCTCTGAGTTGAGAACAGAAGGTCACAAAGTTTGTATTTCGTACACGTGTTCCTTGTGACCTTTGAGGTCAGAGGTGATGGTCACCAGTCCTTGCAAGCCAGCTTCTGCTACAGCTATATGCTTCACCTTTCATAGCTTCACTTTGATCTTCTGTGTCTGCTGAGTTTCTGCGATTACTGGTAAACGAGGTAGTTATAAATTTCCGGAATTAGGCTCTTAACGAATTCATTGCCATCTTGTCTGTTGCTCATCTTTTCAAGTGTTTAACTGTCTGTATTTTCATGTTTTTCTGTTAAAGTATGGTGAACTCGATCATTTTCACCTATCTAACTGTTTCTATCGCTTCAGCGAGTTAATATCATGGAGACGGTATAGTGAACTGGTGGCTGTCATCTTATAGCTGCCGATACTCTTATTACTGTTACTAAATGTTATGAATTAGTGTTTACACATCTTATAAACATTGTGCACAGGAATATATATATATATATGTATGCCGATGATTATTATTTTTTTAAATTTGTTGTAGTTGTTAATCATTTTAATTGTTTTGATCAAGATAGCCGATACCCATAGGTTGAGTGTAGAGGGCCAGAGCTGACCCCAGTCTCGAGGCAGTCAGCTGGTAGGTGATATTAGTCAAAAACCCAGCAGTAGGCTGCCGTTACTTTCTGCCAGCCCCGTGGTTGCCTTCCCAGACTAGATCATCACCACCCTAAGGCCATTACCAAATTGTACTGCTTACACCGAGTCGACAGTGATTTAATTGTAAAGTTACAGCTGTTCCCGTGAGAGATGTGGCAGTCTACAGTGTTGAACTGTGATCTGTGATGGTGGTCTGTACTTTGTGCTCTTACAGGCCTGCATCTGTGATGACCAAACGAAAGCGGCCGCTGGGAAAATCCACTCTTGAGTCACGGCCGAAACTGTTCGGTGGAAGCATCGAAGAATATGTTCAGGTTCGACATAACATGAAATGCAAAGCTAAATCAACTTGTGAATGCATGTGTTAATGTAGTCAACACTATTGCAGAGAGTGATTATTACATACACTTTCTACAGTTATGCATTTTGTGATGATGTTCAAGAATCTGACATTATTTCTGCGTGGAACTCTGCCCCCTGTTGCCGTACTCTGTTCAGATTGTCACTGTGAGCTGTATTTGCTTTTTTTTGGGTCAGTGGTCTATGAACAGCACAACCAACTGTACCTTGTCTGTGGAATGACTTGCCTAGCAGTGTCTTCACTGCACCATCTTCGCCATGTTTAAGTATTGCTTATTTTCACCAGTTTAACCAGTCATGTAATGTTGACTGTGATAACTTGCAAGTGTAATCTGAAGTCATTTCTGTATTTTCTCCATATGTTGGTACCAACAACTGAAGATTTACTTATCTTAGTGTAGTGTTTGCACTAAGCATTGTCTAAGCAAATCTGTTGTTAATGTATTGTTAGTTTTCTGTCCATTTTTGTTAGCAAATTTATGTTTAATTCTATGTGGCATATTGCATAGAAGCATCTCCATGTATGTTCAGGTAACTGGTCAGGAGATTCCTGTCATTGTCATCAGCTGCATCCGAATCATTAACCTTTATGGTAATTTGCTTGTGTTTGTCTTCAATTTCTTATTATGAATACAACAGGCATTTTTGAATGTTATGATAAATTTGATTTATTATTGTGAAACAGTTTGGTGTAAATAGTAGTTGCAAAGGCTGTTGGTGATCTAAAGATTTTGATCATTTACTTGGAAGCAGTTTATCACTTTTTTGGTTATTATGCTTGAACTGTGATGTTAAAATCACAAAAGTTAAACATTTTGTGTGCAGTTAAACTTATTTTGTTTGCATTTGTACGATACATCAAGTTTTATTCAGTAGCTTTAAAGTGGATATTTTACTACTTATTTGGAAAATTGCAGTTATTGTACTTCCTAATAATTGGCTTACTTTTTAGAACTTTGGTAGGTTAATTGTTCCATTAAAATAGGTCATTTTTTACACTGTTAGTCATATTTTAGGAAGAGCATCCAACCTGTGAATATGCCACTCCAGTAATATGCAGTTCTATTGCAGCTAAATGTGAGGAGGAGCCATTACAATCAGTTATATGTTGATGTAGGCATGCACCATCAAGGAGTGTTTCGAGTGCCTGGGCTTCAGCATGAAATCACTGAATACAAGAACCAGTTCGAGAGAGGTCAGTTGCTTAGTCGATTGGTTGGTTGACGTTTCACTGATGCAGATGTATGTGCATTTGTTTGGGGGTCATTTTCTGCAATCGATTCATTTATTTGTCTTAGCTGTAGTTGCAGATAATCTCAGTAACTAGCACACATATTTTCAATATATGTTTGTTAATCCGGTAACAGTTTTGTCTCTGTGGTTGTATTTTTCTAAAATTTGTATTATTCCTGTGTATATTCTTTTGTGTATTTCTAATGAATATGGCTGCAAACCGTAACGGGCAGTTGTGTGGCCTCAGAACATGATGTTGTGGTGCAAAGAAGGAGTGACTGGAGTGACCTGGTGTGTGACTGTTAGCAGCTGATGTGTTATTATTGCCGAACATATATTTTAGTGAAATGGACTACTTTTGTTATTCGATTGTTGTCTGTAGTTATGATTACTTCCTTCTGCTTACTATTGGTTGGTGACCTTTTTCATAGATCCCGGTAACATGTGAATATAGTAGACAGCATTTTACTATAGAATTGTCGAGTTATGTCAGCAAAGAGTTAAGTGTTAAGTGATAGAATGTGATCTACTGTTGGTAATGTCTTGTCGGTTCAGGGGAGGAGCCACTGCTGTGCAAGGCTGAAGGCCGTGATGTAAACTCCGTTGCCGGAGTCCTGAAGCTGTACTTCCGTGAGTTGCGAGAGCCGTTGTTTCCGGTGCAGATGTTTGACCAGCTCATTGCTTGCAGCAAATATGACGTCAATGGTACGTGTGACGGTTATCTCTCGATGAGAGTTTGATGAACATGCTGTCGCATACCGTATATTGTATAATTCGTATAATGATACCTGAATGTTGCCTCCACTACCAGGTTCAGGGCTTGGGGTGAGGCCTGTAGCCTTTCTCCTTATACTGTATATTGTATTCCTTATGTGTTCAGTATATAAACGATGAAATGGTACTTATCAGTTGTGGTGAGGAAAGAAAGGGCCCACAAACATTAAAGCAAAAATACAAACTATTATAAACCTAATTCATGTACTGCTTACATACATATTCGTCATTTGACTGGCTTGATCCGTTGACACTGCACATAAAATGTTCTGCAAAGCACAACATATAGCTCATTTAGCTTGTGCCTAAATCCGCCACTGTCTGTCGGTCTTCACTCTGTGAGTGAATGAGTGCAAACAGTGTAACGTTCCACAAGACACATCATTCGTCATTCTGGAGACCAACACTCGACTGCATTGAGATGGTTGAGTGTTAGCACTTACCAAACCCATTTATTGACAGATGGTAACAGTCTAACAGAGGTAAACCAGTAAGATGGCCAGTAAAGAGAGGTTAAGCATGTGTTTTTAAGGCAATAAATACCAACAGCTGTTAGTTGACTTTTTAAACGGTTTGTATTTTTCAGATCCAGATGAGTTGAAGAAGTGTATTCAGCGAATACAAGAACTGGTGTTACCGTTGCCAAGGCCCATCGTTGTTGTTGCCAGATATCTGTTTGCTTTTCTGAATCAGTAAGATCACTACTGTGTGTTGTTGTTGATGTTTAAAGTTACATTGGCAGTTAAGAATTGATGTTAAGTTTTGTGTGGTTTTTATTACAAGTGTAGCTGCAGTTTGTATTAGTAAAGGTAAAGATAGAGTGTGCCTTGATTCTGCTGGACAATAGGTGGAGTGCTCATCTGCCTTTATTAGGCCATTGAGCAAATTAACATATATACTACCAATTCTGATGTGTAGCCAGTACAACCCCAGACTTGCAGTCACCTTTCTAGCTGTGGCTCGTCACTGGCAGTTGGTCAGTACCAGATTATTACCG
>Ga0049105_1001314_pt1 | contig 10793 bp, 8 predicted proteins | sample WorMetvaBAHAMAS1_FD_61260 | JGI IMG/M metagenome (GOLD analysis project Ga0049105, IMG submission 61260) | Worm MetaG Olavius vacuus BAHAMAS.1 | ecosystem: Host-associated > Annelida > Digestive system > Unclassified | place: Germany: Marburg | collected 2013-04-09 | reverse complement strand
ACAAACGACTAAGCTACACAGTTGGTCGTGCGCATAAAATAAAACTGATAAAACAAAAATGATAAAAGATTACTGAATATTGAAGGCTGATTGAAAAAGATAGGTTTTGAGTTTTGATTTAAAACAACTGCAGTCTGAAATTGCACGCAGGTCTGCGGGAAGAGTTCCACGACGCGGGACCAGCATGTGAGAACGAGCGTTCGCCGAACTTGGTATAAAGTCGAGGTGTAATGTAATCGGTGGATTCTGCTGAGCGCAGGCCAGAACGTGTTACTGTTACACAGCGAACACAGGGCGGTGATGCCTTTCGGCTGGTCCATAAGTGGCACTAACACATCACACAGCAGTGGAAGCAAATTACGGTGTGTTTTATGCGGAAGATCCCATATGGAGAACTCTGTCCTGTGATAGCAGTGCTTCTTGCGGGCCTTATTTGGTAACACGGGGCAGTTTCTCCGATCGGCTTTGCAGTCTTGTATCAAGTACTCAACAAACAAGTACCAGTACCAGTACCAGTACCAGTACCAGTGGTGCAAGTACCAGTACAAGTACCAGTACCTTACCTTCAAGTACCCCAGTACCAGTACCAGTACTGTGCATAAATTATCGGCACTCAGTTACATTGCAGTCGCAAAAATTCACTTTAGTACGCGTGCCTTAACTTTTCTTTTATCACTATTATCTATCGTTTCTAAATTCCACTCTTTTCCCGCATCCCCCTCTTTTTTAGCTTTCCTTATTTTTCTTTTGTAATTTATTTCCTCCGTTTTCTTACATTCCCTCAATGAATATTAAACGACAACATAAGGAAACGACTGTGCATGCAAAAACAGACAGGCCTATAACTAGCAGTAATACAGTAGGATGCAAACGAGAGCAAACAAGTGGCGAGGCTCCTGCCTATATAGCGCCTACCAGCCGATAGGCTCCGCTGGATTAGATCTCATCTTATGCCTCTTTCCTCTTGCTACGCCTCTGCGCGTAGTCGGTCATATTACGGGACTCCGAGATCAGTTCGGTGTTACGCATGGATACGCCAGTAGGCAGCTGCTGCAACCGGGAGGATATGCCTCAACACCGGCACACATGGGGTCTTCTAGCGAGATGTGCGTTTTTTTAAACTATCATTCTTTTTTATATCAGTGTAAAAAAATTTGCCACTTTAAAACACAGTGTAAGGGCGACATAAGTCATGCCTCTAAAACAGCAAAAATCAGTGTGTTTGACCCCGTGATGTCAGTGGCGACGCGAGGGTGTTTGCCGCCGGGGCGAACGTCTTTGTCGTCGCCCTCACCCCCACAGTCAGATCTCAAACTGATATTGGTTACAACGATGGCATTAGTGTGGACTGTGAACAGTACGCAAACATGTGGGTGTTTTTTACGTAATGCAATGAAACTTAGGTTGATTTTTGATTTTTGTGGCCGCCGTTTGCACGGACACACACGCGTAGTCGAACACGCCACTGTCGAACTGCTCGGTCAGTGATGTTCTGGTCGAAGCAACGCCACTCCTCGATGAGACGCTGTTTCAAGTGATCGACGTCGCGAATCCTGCTACGGTAGACGCGTTGCTGGAGCACGCCCCACACCTCATAGTCCACGGGATTTAGGTCAGGGTTATTGGGCGGCCACAGCAACGGTGAGATGAAATCTGGTGTATTGCGAGACAAAAACTCCACGGTGTCATCATTACTCGTAACACTTCGTGCAGTAAGTAAGCTGATCGGTATTGCTAAGGCGACTTTACCATATTGGAAACTTCTGTTTTTGAGTTCCATTTTTAAAACAGCTGTAGCTCAGAAACTGTGCGGTGGATTTTGTTGAAATTTGCAACACGTCGGAAAGATGATAATTAAAGCCGCTAAGAGGATATTTAATTCTGATAAGATATGCCGTAGTTATAGTGATTTGAATTTTGGCGTCACTTTTTTGGAACACAGTGTATTTGTAATAGTTCATAACATGCAGTGCGTAATGTGCTCTATAAATGCGCTCTACTTACTTACTTACTTACTTACTGACTAACTAAGTCAAATGTTATCCGATTTTGCTAAACTTTGGCAGAAACATACCGGAGGGAATTTGCAGTAAAGCATTTGTTTACAGCCCACCACAGCTGGTTTGTGCGTTGGAGACATATCTTGTACACCCGGACGCGATTTTATGGCAGGCATTCTCCGCGCTTGCGACACTGTAGCGCTTCTGACTCATGTAGCAAAGCAGCTCATTGTCTCAGACCCGTGGCCATCGAACAGTCCCGCCGATCTCGACCTGAATCCGGTCGACTACAAGGTCTGGGGTGTGATGCAAGAGCGCATCCAGGCTACTGCATGCCGATACTCAACGTTGCTGACAGCGGCGCCGGAAGCAAACTGAGATTGGTATGGCGAGTCTCTCCTCGCCCTTCTCTTTCCCCTCCATTTTTACTCCCTCTCCTCCCCTTCATCCTCTCTCCTCTTTCCACTCCTCTCCTCCCTTTCTCCGTTTATTCCAGCTAGGCGGTCTGGGGAAAGCTGTAGCTCCCCAGCGGGGTCCTAAATCGAATTTGGTGCATTTTAGCCTTAAAATCTGACTTCTGGTGGCAACAACTTTAATGATTTGCCTGAGAATCCACTGCTCAAATTTCATCGGACTGGTATGGCGACCGCCCTACCTGCCATACCGCTTCCGGTGCCACTGGTTGCTGATCTGAAGCCACGCCAGTGATTGCCGGGTGGTCCGTGGTCCGGTCTGCAGCATAACGTATCATGCATCGACGAGGCGATCGAGCAGTGACATGGACGGCTGCACGTTTGTGTGAGACCTGATGGGCCACACTTCTAGCGCTGGCTTTAATACTCCGCCCACCTTGATTAATTGTCTTTTTTCATATTACTGTCAATGTTGCATGACAGTTTTTCGATGTGACAGTGAGACTTTTATTAAGGAGAGTTCAAATACCGTACATGTATTATGGTTTCATCATACAGAACTAGGTGTGGTGGAATGTAAGTTACCACAGCTATAAAAAGGTGCCTTTTTATCATAAACACAGCGTATCATCGGCTACGTGCTATAGGTTTGGGCGTGAATGAATAGACATTGCCACGACAGACCGGCGAGAACAGCTCTCACGTAAGTTTTTTAAATCAATCCTTCAACCTTCATCTTGCCTATTTACCCTCCTACCTAACCCACGGGATCCCTCAGTTACTACCCGACTAAGATCTGCAAATAAATTCCCACGTCTCCCCAGCCATTCTAGAAAATATCAGACATTCATTTCCTACGCTCTCTCTCTCAATATCAATCTGCATAATTATCCAAACATCTATCTTAGTATTTTGTTTTTGTTTCTTCAGTTTTCTATGATTGTATCATTGTATCCATATATTTGTTGTTTACTGTATTGTGATTCATTCGGACTGTATTCTTGCATGTGCTTGGTGTGCTATTTGGTCTTATGACCACCAGGTTGAATAAACGCTACTACTACTACTACTACTACAAAGTGAGTAACGGCATTGTGAAGGCCTGTCATCTCGCTACGTAGTGGGTAAAAAACGCGAAGTAGGTCCGAGACCGATTTTCTCACGCAGTTACGTGCGCCGCAAAAATTAGTGCACGTAGTAAGACGTAGTAACAGATCATTGGACGTTTGTTGGTTGCGAGTTTTCAGTTAAATGGTAAGATTTACCGTTATTTTTATGCATTGTAGGCTAATTGCAGTTAGGCCAAGCAGTCTGTTCGGCAGTCTCGAGAAGCGTCGTTAACCTCCCAGTGGGTTCCGGAGTAGAGCCCCTCCAGCCACAAACGACTGTTTCCGACTTTCCCACAGTCTAACAAAAAGTTCAGCTACCGTAGAGACAGCGCCCATATGCGGTCATTACGCCGTTCATGATCATTATAGGTCACTAATTTTGATACCCATCGAAAGTCCGTATACGACTTCATATTAGCGAATAACACTAGTTTACATCATATCTCGCACCGTTTACCAGTTATCGCGCAGTATTTACCAAAGTGATGCCTCTCGTAAACGCACTCGTTCTAGGTATCATTCGAATAGGCCTATCCCATAATCACTCACTTCTAAAACCGGATTCTTTGAGCTACATTATCGTCGCAGAATCGTTTGGTATGCTTTCAACCAGTTTGAACACATTCAGCACAGTAACGGCCGTTCAAGGTCATTCAAGGTCACCAATCTGTGTACCAATCGAAAGCGCGCGTGTGTGACTGTGTTAGTGAATAATACAAACATACACCCTATCTTGCACCGTTTCCAAGTTGTTGCACATTATTGATCAACTTTTCGCTGTCGACAGGAGATTTTGTCACACACTTGTTCGCGGTGAATCCCTAAATTCAAGACAGTAAAATTCGGCCTCAAATAACTAGAAACAGTTGTATCGTGTTGTGCAAAATGGATTTCGATATCTTGAACCATTCGGTCGAGGATCGCGACTAATTTTATTTTTGTCCCCTAATTATGACTCACCGTGTAGAATTATACATTTAATCATTTATTTACAACGGTTATATAAAGACAAAACATTCAACGGAGAGAATAAAGAATAAACAGAATCGATCCTGGGGCACAGCATTCCCGTTCTCCTCATCCGAGGCGAAGCGGGCTCCCTCTCTAAAGCAACTAAGTGCTGTAAACTTACCATGCGAGTTTCCACCAGCAAACCATTTCTCTGCTTAATGAGCTTATAAAATGACTTTCATCATTTACTGGAACCGAACGCTTTGCGGTATAAAGTTTTCTGTGATTAGGCTTGGATCGCCGGTGGTGGAACTCAATGACTCAGCGATATGAGGCGGTTGGGGGCGGCCGGACCCCTGTGCGACGTCTCCAGGAATCTCTGTCGGCTGCGTCTTTTTCAGTTGTAGGTACTCCTTCGTGGAGTGTAGAAGGCATTACAGATCGCAACTGTTTCTTTTCTGAGCGCGCGAATAACATATGGATGCATTGCATAACAAGGTGCTCAGCTATCGCAGAGAGACCCCCGCTGCAGGGTGCGTTAGTTTTGGCCAAAAGTGGAAGACTGAAACTGGGAGATAATACTTTACGGACACTATAGCTCTATCTTCAACCACTGCGACATAATCGGCCTGCAAAGCTATCGAATTCTGTAAAAAAAACGCCGTTCAAGGTCATTCAAGGTCAGGTTGGTACCAATGGAAAGCCCGCATGCGACTTTCTATTAGTGATTAATAGTAAAACTGACATCCAATCTCGTACCGTTTCGGAGTTACAGCAGCTTATTGTTCAAATTCTGGACACTTTGCGCTCCCCCCCCCCTTTTGAGGGCTTAGGGACAACGTACGATGTTTATCTTAGGCTCATTGGAAAGCGCGTAATAAAGCGCGACTTCCTATTAGTGTTAACTTTTTCGTTAGATGTTACGGCTGAGGCGCTACGGGCGAAAATAAATCGAAAATAGGAGATTTCGCTCCAACGCGGTCAGTTTGACCCAAAATTTCAGATGGCAGGGGTCGCCCCCACCAATCAGTTTTTGCACGGATAGTTAGGTCAATGAATGCCTTACAACTTTGTCGCTGACAGTTTTCACATAAAGAAACTTTGTATCAGACTTTCCTCAAGCGAAATGCGGTTTTACACCGAAAACGGCCGTTTTGCCTTTTTGAGCCCCCTTTGGGGGTTTAGTAGCAACTTACGGGAATCTTAAGGCTTATTGAAAAGCGCGTAGTGGACTTCCTATTAGTGTTACTTGAACTTTTCTTCGCTAGGTATTATGGCTGAGGCGCTACGAGCGAATATCGGTTCAAAATCGGCGATTTCGCTCCAACGGAAGCGGTTGACCCAAAATTTCAGGTAGAAGTGGTCGCCGCCACAAACCATTCTTCTTCTCAGAAAACCTTTCTAAATGCTTTTTCTTACGGTGTAAAAATCTGGACAAATCTTTCTTCGGTTTTGTAGCAATCCACGCGTTCGACAGACAGACAGACAGACAGAATTCTCATAGCTACACCGCGTCTGCATTACATGCAGCGCGGTAAAAAGACGAAGTCGTTCAACTAGGCCAATGCAGTCAGTAGATGACAGTCGAAACCGCAGGAAAATCCCTTACGATTACTGCATTGCACGGCAACAATGCCCGCCCGGCCAGCAGTAGGCCTACCTTTAGCCAACCTATGGGATGGGCAGACCAGTCGCGCCAGATTGAACTTTTGTAGGTAGAATGCGTCAACACTCACCGTTCGATGCCAATGTATTATGCCGGGTGGGCCATAAAAATCCGGACCATGTTTCAAAGTTTGTAACTCCCGTATATCATGACGCAGAAAAGTGATCCATATGTCACACTGTTTAATGTTTTGTCTTAAGTAAGAGCGTTTCTTGAATGTTGTCGTTGTTAAATATTCTTTGAACTAGTCTGGTAAAACCATACTACGCTAAAATAACGATTCACCCATTATTCACCGTTCACCTGTGTTCTCCAACGTATTGGATTTCACCGAAGTGAAGTGATCCATATACTACAATGTTTTATCAGTAGTAAGAACTCTGTTTTTTATTTTACCGCAGTTAGATATTCTTTGCAAAAGAGCAGTGAAACTAAAGTGCTAAAAGTGACAAGTCATCAATTACGTGTCATATATTTCCACGTAACGGAGTTCATGGAAGTGAGAAAAATTGCATTATCACATATTTTAAATAACTTCTGAAAAATTAATGGGTACAGGCCTCCAAATTTTGGAGTTATTCGGATTCAAACATGGGTTGTTTGCGTATAATTTGATGCAATCTGCACGCTAGATTTCAGCAATTCGCACAAGTGGTATCACTTTCGTTTTTGCCAAAAAGGGTGTGGCGATATTGCAGAAAATTCCTAAGAGTAGGCCAATCCTCCTCAACTGTGCAGGGACGGTATAAACCTTCCTACCTACTGAGAAAATTTTCGGAATCAAGGTCGTTTTCCACATTTTGCTCTTAGGGAGTGTCATAAATTCAGAACTGCCCGCACTGGAACTGTGCCTGTGGGCCTTCTGGCGACCAAGTTTATTATGCATTTGCTTCGAATTTAGTCGGTATTGTAGAGATGTGTACTCTCCAAAATTTTATGTATTTTGGAACAGGGTGTCTAAAATTGTCATCTTGTTAAATGTCACCTTTTCAGGGAGATCTCGCTCTGCACTATTAGAATTCGACAGTAAAGTTGTATAGCCGATTGAACGAAACTAGCCTGTCCCTAATACGTTTATGCGTAATCGACTAAAATGAAAAGTCTTTAAAAACAGCGTCTTATTGATGTTAATTTTCGCAGATTTTCAGGAAACAGCCTAAATTCCAGGCATGAGGGCCGGCGTATACGGAAACGCATGTCGGCCGTTGGTTGACATAACAAGTTAGGTATTAAGTTTTCTGCCTGCAGACCGTGTTCGATTTGTGTAAAAACAGTGGGGAGTCGAGCGAAAATCGAATCTAAGGCGCCGAGGATGCCCGCTCGTTTAGATTCCGTCTCGTTTGGATCGCCAGTAATATTGATGGTGCGTTTTCCAATCTCCTCGACCAGTTCGATCGCTCGGAAGTGCCAGGTACCTGCCGTTTCAATGGCCACCGGATAAAACACATGGGCCGTGGTGAACTGGTCGTATTTGGTTGCCTTGTTGTCGGCTGTCAGATAATGGCCGCAGCACCTGCCTGTCTGGCTGAGTTGGCCACATGTGCTTCTACATTATGTGTCTAGCACAGTTATTATTAATTAATTAATTTATGTATTTATTGTTGTTATTATTATTAAGTCGCTCTAAAAGTAGTCAGTAGGGCGTACAGTATCATGTAAATATGCGTTTTGTTTCGCAACATGGCCAACATTCAAATGCTACTGCTCTCAACCGACGACGATCAAGAAACGTATTGGGAAATACGCGTAATTCGATCTTGTTTTCACTTGTCAATCCTGCATTTTTCCGTCGCTGAAATTTGAGTTGTTATACTACTAGAACAGCAGCAACAGCAACGACAACAATTAGAAAACGTTGCAATCAATTGCGAATGCATTGCAACTTAAGGCCGCCCGAGCCACGTAGCCAGTCCCTTCCCGCTTTAATTACGACGCCATGCCAAGTTTGAAGTCGCTGAATCTATCCATTGCCGTATTATAGCATTTTTGTTGTTGATACAGTAATCTTTACTCTGTGACCTTGACCTTTGACCTTTGATCTACAACATAGCAGCGTATCGTCTGTGACGTGATGAAACCACATTTGAACGCAATCGATTCGAGCAATCCGCGTCGGAGTTAATGCGATTACAATGTTTGACCTTATGACCTCAAACAATGCGTTACGTGTTGCGCTCAGCTTTGGGATAATTTTCACAAAGTTTGATCTTCGACAACTTATACGTGCCTAAATAATAGCGTTTTTATGCTGATGCGTTATGGCACGGCACGCTGTGATCTTGACCTTTGACCCGTTGACCTTGAAAGTTCATCGTACATCATGCGTTATGTAATCAAAGTGTGTACGAAATTTGAGCAAAATCGAACAATCCCTGGCTGGATTATTGATAATTTTGCGAATTCTTGCACATGTCATCTCATGCTGTGACCGTGAACTTTGACCTTTAATCGTAAACTTACAGCGCTTCTCGTGTCCTGTGATTAAACTTTGTACAAATATTGAGCAAAATCGAATAATCCACGGCTGAGTTATTGACGATTTAGCATGTTTTCGAGTGCGATTTTAGGGGGTGGGGCAGAACTGACAGAGATGCGAGGACCCAACGCTTGAAAATGCAGCAAGGTATCCGAAATCTGAAACAAAAGTGCAATGCTGCAATGACCGCCCTATGTCCTGCACAAGTTTGGTGAAGTTTAGTCCACGCAAGTTTGGTCAGTTCTGCCCCACACAATCTTGACACCAAATTTCGCACTTTTTTACCCGTGAAATTTTCTGGGTAGAGGGCATAGCCTCCTCTCCAGACCACACCCCACCCCCTCGGCGCCTTCGGCGCCTCGACCGCCTACTGCTTTTTTGACAAATCTAACATCCGACAAGCGATTATTACTTTTTGTCAATGACCATGCATTTGTCGGACATGACGGACGGACAGACTTATGTCGACAGCAAAAGTGCTTCCTAACATAGTTAGGTACGCGTTGAAAACTGCAGTTAACGCTTTCGTAAACCGCCCGACGACGCGAGAAGAGGAACAGTATACCCTCACTTTAGTACTGGCAGGGGTACTATCACACGCTGGCACGAAAATGGAAAAGTGAAAAATTCGACCCCCGCTCCCTCAGAAACCCCTAAACCGATCGTCATCTAAATTTGCAAGGGTGATTAAGTCGGGGACCCTACCCCTATGCAAAATTTCATCACGATACGATTACCCCTTACGCACCCCAAATATGCGAAAATGCGCATCAAGTGACTCGGCTAGTTTTTGTGGTTCTTCCTTCCGCCTACAGCCAAGACCCCTACACCGATTTTCACGATCAATACGTCAAATGACGTAGCTTCGCGCAACGATGTGCTTCCTGGGGGTCCCGAAAACAAAATGTTAAATATCGACCCCATTTTTCTCCCAAAACGCAAATTTTATCGCCAATTTTCGACGGGACTTGGAAATTTCACGTCAAAAAGGCCGTAACAATGGGGATGCTCACCTGTAAATTACCCTTAATCGTCATCGTAACCCAAAGGAAGTTATATAGTGAATAGTCAAGTCTGGGTCAGGGAATTTAAATATGGGGTCATCGACGACCCCCTATTTACAGGTCACGTGACCCAGAAAAATTTTGGACCAAAAATCGGCTAAAAAGCTCTTAACAATGGCGATGCTCACCTGTAAACTACCCTTAATCGTCATCGTAGCCCAATGAAAGTTATACAGTGAATAGGCAATAGGCAAATCGAGGTAAAGGAATCCAAATATCGAATCACCCGGCGATCCCAAATTTACAGGTCGGGAAGGAATCACGTGACCTACTTTTGAAATTTTGGGACCGCCTCCATATCTCGGGAACGGTTGAAGCTATAAACGTCAAATTTGGCAAACAGATTTATCACCAAGGGTACTAACGAAAAAAATGTAAAATTAGGTCAATGGAGTCGAAAAGAGGTCACGTGACCTACTTTTAAAATTTTCGCACCGCTCCATGGGAACGGTTGGAGTTAGAAACATCAAATTTGACGCGTGAAAGCAAAATGCTAATATCCGTGACGATCAATAGGTCAAATCGAAACCGGACGTAAGTCCGTTTTCTTAAATCAGAAGTAGTAATAACACAGCCATGGATAGAGCTATCTTATCGAAATTTGGTTTTGAGAGAGACTTGAACATTGCTAAACGAGTGCTGTTACTAAAACCGAAGCGAGGGGTGGATTTCCAACTCCATACAGCCGCAATTACTAGAAATCACAGGCAGCGCAGTCGCGCTGCACTGTTGTAAGGCCCATTAAAAAATCAATAGGAAAATGGGAAATTCGACGCCCTGTAAAATCGTAACCCCTAAAAATTTCAACTTGAAACTTTGCACACGTGATTAAATCGGGGAGGCTACCCACCATGCACATTTTGGTTCTAATCGGTGTAGTGGGGCTTCTCCCCATACAGGCGAAATATTACCACCTTGTGACTTTTTTTGACTGTCCTGTTCTGTGCTGCCATGTCCTTTTTTTCTCGGGAACGCGCCCAGGTCGAACCGCTTAACCGATTTTCACGCTTTATGGCTCAAACGACGTATTTATGCGTAAGGAAGTGCCTTTTGGGAGTCAGGATGATGGGTGACGTCATCTGGGGGAAATATACCCCAACCCGCCTTCCCCCCC
>Ga0049105_1001313_pt1 | contig 10794 bp, 5 predicted proteins | sample WorMetvaBAHAMAS1_FD_61260 | JGI IMG/M metagenome (GOLD analysis project Ga0049105, IMG submission 61260) | Worm MetaG Olavius vacuus BAHAMAS.1 | ecosystem: Host-associated > Annelida > Digestive system > Unclassified | place: Germany: Marburg | collected 2013-04-09 | reverse complement strand
AGAAATGTAGGTCAAAGAATGTAGTTTTTAACGATATATCATTTATGGCGATATTGGCAGGGGATCCCCCAAGCGATAGCGTTAAAGTGAGGCACTCCCCTCTCGCTAGCGAAAATTTGACGAATAATCCGTCGTAACTTGGAAACGGCGCAAGATAGGAAGTAAGTTAGTAATAATCACTAATAGGAAGTCGTATATGAGCTTTCGATTGGTACCAAAATCGGTGACGTTGAATGAACTTGAACGGCGTAATGGCCGTTATAAGGCGTCATTTCACTGACATTTCACATCACGTTCCAACACATAATCGCCGTGTCGATCTCTGGCGGAATTTATGCACGAGTCTATTGTATTTTGTAGTACGTGCACGATGTCGTCGTAAAGAAAGTTCACGTTCGCTATTTCATCTCCTGATGAGTTTCTTGTTACATCTTACTCGACGTGAAATAGCTCACTTCAAAACTTCAAACAGGCTAAACTAAAGATATACAATAGCTCGAGATTCTGTCACACATCTACTAAGAAATCCGTTGGCCAGCCTTGGCCTGCACTGGACCGTGGAATGTCATTAGTAATACCTCTGGGACGAGTCGCCAGCTGATGCAACTATAGCCGTGCTGCTCTGTCTGCCAGTGTCTGGCGGCGAGAACGTGTGAGTATTACTTGCGTTCTCGCCGCCCAGACACTGGCAGACAGAGCAGCACGGCTATAGTTGCACTGAGGAACAGTTACAGGATGACTTATTTTATGCTATCAATATGATGGCTGTGAAATGGCAAAACCCACCCAATAATTTAAAAACATAGCTCAACTTTGGGGGGGACGAAGCCATTGGCGTCCCCCCCAACCCGAACTTTGGGGGGACGTGTCCCCCCTGTCCCTAATGGATCGACGCCCGTGCTAAAGACAGTGACAAAACGCGAGTGCGACGCAAAGTGAGAACAGAGTATCTGTCAGATGCGATCGTGGGCAGAGCTGTCGAGATCAGGAAAATTTCGAGTGAACAGTTCCGTCTTCAACTGACGTCTGAAGGACGCCAGTGAAGATAACGATGTGAGAGATCTCGACAGGCTGTTCCATGTCTGCGCCGCAGCCACAGGGAAAGCGCGGTCACCGGCGGTAGAAAGGCGTGTCGGCGGAACGACGAGCGTCGACGTTGACGAGCGTTGACGTTGACGTTGATGTACCTATGGTCAACGAAAAACTAATTACATTTTTGAAGTCATCCCCATCTGGATCCGGATCAAGTAATTTTTGAAGTATTCTTCAACATCACAAGATGGACATTTTTCAAAATTTGGCCATATATCTGGAAAGCTGATCAGATTTTTATAAAAAAAAGTTTATCATGTACGTTTAAATAAAGCGAACCCCCCATTAAATTTTGAAGTCCAGAGCAGTGGCGTAACTAGGAACTCGGGGGCCTCTGAACAAATATTCAATTCAAGCCCTCCGCTGGTTTTTTTCTAGCATATCTCTGGACCTGACATTGTGGCGCCACCGTGTGAATGCCAACACAAGCCGAGCTGTCACAGTGCATGATCAGTTGATCACCCATGTGGCATTACACTTAAGGTTATGACACACTGGAAAGTTTCTTTAGAAAGTTACTTTCGAAAGTGCACCTTCGAAGGTGTGTACTGTCCTGTCACACTGGAAAGTCCACGCTGAAAGTTTTTGGTAAACAATAGCAGACGACACTGACAGTGACGAAGAGTAAGTGTTTTCATCGTTTCTTATTTGTTGCTTGCCTACGTTTATGCCAAATGCAAGTGGGCATTTTGACCTTGACCTTTCACCTTGACCTCAATAGCTAAAATTGATCGCAGCATTCAGAAGTTTTCTCCTCGCTGATACAGTTTACGTTTTATATGTATTTTTCTTTTCATAATTTATCTATGTCATAATAGCATGCTGAGTGTTTCCTGCACTCAAAGGCGTCTATCCTAGGGGAGGGGGAATGATGCACGTTGCTTCATTGAAATTTAAGGGGGGGAGAGAAAAAAATCGCTTGACATTCTGTATAATGTAATGCAGTTCTTTTATTAAAGTGAAATGACTGGTTTCAATATTTCAAACGCATAACACATTAACAGTTAAACAGAAAACAGCATAGGCTCATTTATTTTTTTTTGTTTTCATCACCGTAGGCCTATTAGTATTTAAACTGCTTATATTGACAGTAGTGAAAACGGAAAAATCTTGCTTTGAACAAAATAAGGCGTGGTATGCCATGGTCCCGATTTGCCTTGATACTGTTTAAACTGCACGAAATTTAAGTTGTTTCCGTGGAAAATAATTGTAATTGTTGCTACCAGATGTCATTTTTAAAGCTAAAATGCATCAAATTCTATTTCGGTGTAGCTTACAGCGCTCCTTTCCTCAGATCCTCTAGCCGGGTTTAAGGGGGCCTACTTCTAAGGGAAGTTAGGGGAAGAAGGACGGGAAAGAAGGGCAAGGGAGGGGGGAAAGATGGGAGAGTAGGTGAAGGGAGGGGAGGGAAAGAGGAGTGAAAGGGAAGAGGAGAGTAAGGTGAGGAAAGGGTGGGGGAAGGAATGCGTCATGGCTGTTGAGAGCAGATGGACGGCCTGCCTACGAGCACAAGTTCAAACAAGTTCTGGATTCTTTAAACCAATGCATAGAGTATAGGCGCAGAATTGGGCAGATTACTTGGCGCTATGTCATATCGTAAACTACCTAAATTACCTACGAGTATTGGTATTGTGCTGCAGTCAGAAAAGTTTTCTTTGTAGTAAGTTAGTAATAAATGAATGTAAATTCGCGCATTTTTATTGTTGAGCATAGTTCAGCAGCGTTCTATGTAAAAGTTGTGCAGAAAAGAACGAGTAATTAAAAATCGAAACTTTCGAACACCTCTAACGGCGGTTAAATATTCAGCGGTGTTAAAAAGTCATGATAAATGGCTGAGATTTCTAATCGTGTTCTGTGTTTATTGATGAGTCTGTCGTTTGCCGGCGGCGTTCTGCTAGGCTACAAGATAAAGACCTGGCGAATGAAATATCTTCAGACGAAACGCGATTATTTACAGCGCCGGTTACGAGACACGCAGAAGCAAATTGACGTCGCAGTTACTTCATGATTTAACTGGGTGACGCAACGTGACGTGATGGCTGAGGGGGTGGGTAAAGTACTGTGCAGGTACTTCATGCATGGTGCATGTCGTGAAGGTGACAGTTGTGTGTTTTCTCATGATCCACATTCAAAGCCTTCAATGGTCTGCAAATATTACAAGCTTGGCTGTTGTTCATATGGCTCTAGATGCCGTTATGATCACATACGTGATGACAAACCATCAACATCGAAAAAGTCTTCAAAAACAACTATTCAGTCACACAGTTCACAGGTGTCTAACAGTACTGCATCACCTCGTTTAGTTAATTTACACTCTGGAACCAGTTTAGACATTTCCAGCCAGATGACTGTCCTCAACAAACACCAATCTAACTGCGTTAATAAATCTAACGTGGAAGAGAAAAGACAGCAGTCGGATGAAGACTGGGTTCATGCTGCTGAGTTCATTCCTGGACAGATGTGGATGCAATGTGGATTTACTACGCCAGAATTGGATCATTATTGTGATGCCAATGAGACTGCAGCTGAAGCACTGGAATCCAGGCAGCTAGAGCCGTGTTCGCAGGAAACTTCTAGCAGTGAGCAAATGTCATGCTTGGAAGTGGAGATGTGTCCGTATGCCGCACATGGCCATTGTCCGTACGCCGACCAGTGTGTATACGTTCATGGAGACGTCTGTGATCTGTGTCACTGTGCCGTTCTTTCACCTTTTGACCTTGACCAGCAACAACGACACACTGCAGAGTGTGTCAGCCGGCTACAGCAAGACATGGAGTTGTCATTTGCAGTGCAGAGAAGTGAAAACAAAGTCTGCGGCATCTGTATGGAAGTAGTGTGGCAGAAACAGCCAATACCAGCGCAGCGCTTCGGTATTCTAACTAGCTGTTCACATGTCTACTGCCTCGACTGCATCCGCAAGTGGCGCAGTGCCAGACAGTTCGAAAACATCGTAATCCGTTCATGCCCAGAGTGTCGTGTGAAGTCCGACTTTGTGACGCCAAGCAAATACTGGATTGAAGATGCGAACGAGAAAGAACAACTAATTGACACCTACAAGCAGTCTCTCTGCAAGAAGCCGTGCAAGTATTTCGACCAAGGCCGTGCCGAGTGTCCATTCGCTGACAGTTGTTTCTACTTGCATGCATACCCCGATGGCCGCGTGGCGTCTCCACAAGTGTCGCGGCGAAGATTTCGACAGAATGCTGACGGCGAGGTGACGGTTGTGCGACGTGTACAACTGTGGGACTTTGTCGACGACGTTCAGGAACAGCGTACTCGAGCTTCTGAGCAACATGATGAACGCGACGCTGATGAGAACTGGCAACGATTCTTTGCAAGACTTCTAGAGCTCGGCTATGAACTTCCTTCTGATGAAGATGACGATAATGTTGCATAAAAACTTTTCCTAGGTTGCCTTGGTAAAACCTGCTACAGTTTTTTTGCCGGTTTTGCTGTGTCCGTCAATCAGTATCTGTGTTGGTGTATGTTGACGGAGAGTGACACTGCTGTATTGTACATGTATTATTGTTTAGCTGCTGGTCAGAGATTTTCTCATTGACTTCAGTTTTGGACAGCATATGTAACTCGGCTGTGGATTGCTCAGTGTAGTTTATATAGGTCTTTCATTGTAACATTTGGCTAGTTTGAGCCAAGTGGAAAAAGGGGAGAGGGTAGACTACCGGTTGAATATGGCAAATGTGTTTATTGTAGTGTATACTAAAATTTACTTTTCTAGCAGTTAAGCAAAGCATTTTTGTATGAATTCTGCAACATATTGGTTAAGTAGCCAACTGTGCAAACAACATAAACTGAATAGCACCAAACAAAACAATATAAAGCACATTGACGGGCTACCAGAAAAGCAAATGCTTATCTAAGCTGGTCGCCCAAATTAGTACCAAAATTAGCAAGACAGACAGTAGAAGAGACAGACAGTCATGCCCAGACAAAATCTCTCAAATGGCAAAAAACAGATAGGCCTGTATAAAAACAAACAAGCATGACCACAGTCATACATTAAAAAATACTGTCTATATCAACTACTTGTAAGAACTCCTTTAATTTATTACAGAAATACTTAGGCCTAACTGAAAAGAATTCTTTTAGAGATGAAGGCGGTTGGTTCCAAATTTTACCAGCTTTATATCTTACAGTTCTTGTGCCGTAATTTGAAGAAACAGAATCCTAGTGCAAATTTTCTCGCACTCGTGTATTATATAAAAGTTTATAGTGAAACAGTTGGCAAAGGCTGTGGGAGTAAGTGTTTATGGTGTAATGATTTGTGAACAACTATTGACAACTGATGAATATGCTATTCTGCAATAGCTAAAGTGTCAAAATTGTGATATAAATCTATAACCAGGAATTTGTATGATTTGGTTTGAAAGATACACAGTAATTTATTATTCAGTGTTATCAGTTTACACTTGCTGTATTAGTGTAAATATAAATGCCGTACAGAATATGTCGATACAAAAATGCAAAGTAAATATTTCTTAGAACAGAGAATGGTAACTTGCTTCTTATTTTATAAAATATGCCAACATATTCCATTAATTTACAATAAACAGTGTTAATATGACATGGTGTGACCAGGTAAGTGTATCATCAAGAAATATACCAATGTACTGACAGTATTGCACCTTTGTAATGGTTATCTCACTTAACTTTGCACAAATGTCACTAGCTTTGGTCTTAAGAAATACCTTCAATACCTTAGTCTTATGAACATTCACGTGCAATCGATTTGCAATAAACCACTGATTTAAGGTTTCTATACAATAATTGTAGCCTACTATACAGTAAATGCCAACAATTTTATCAGTTTATAACACAGTGTAAGGGCTACATAATTTATGCCTCTAAAACAGCAGAAATCACTGTTTGACCCCGTTCTCGTCCCCGAAATGACCTATAATGTGTTGAGTGGGACGTTAAGCCTCTACACTACTACTAGTTTGACCCCGTGATTTGCAATACTCCAGATGTGCCCTTACAAGACGAGCTGCTAGGCCTATACTGAACATCTGTAGTATATGGTTACTTTATTGGTTTCTTTTATTTTATGCAAACTTTTATACCACTGTGTATGACTGACTCTTAATTGCATTGCATTAATTATGTTAGTAACATGTTCAAAGTGGGGCAAGGGCAATGACTTCTACTTTCAGGTCACAGGTGATATGTGTCTAACTTTTAGTTAGTATGATAATGAATTCCTGTCCAGGCAAGTATTGATGGTTGACTGGTGCTCGGTTGGCTGTTAATGTTGGTTGGTTAGTTATTCTCGCCAGTTACAGGGCTCCTGAAATTGTCCTGAAATCACAAATTGTCCTGAAATTTTAGTTATTTGGTAACTTTGTTATGCCGTAGTTACGGCATTGCCTTCATTCTGTACTTGGTTACCTCATAACTGGACTCTTTATGTTGCTGACGTTGAGTGTCCAGTACTGTTTTCGATTGTGACAGTTCATTGTTTTATGTGTAACATTGTCTTAGTAACATTTTTATGACTGCAGTACTGATCTGCTTGACCGATTAAGATTTGTGAGCATAGAAAAACGTACATTTTCTGGGTCTTGAGCCTCGGGAAACCGACAAAAATGTCCTGAAATTGTCTTGAAATTTACTAAGAATTTGGTTCTGAAATTTCACTTCTTGCTCCTGGGAGTCCTGCAGTTATCAGCATATACTACAAATGTTCAGCACAGCAGCTCGTATCGTAGGGACGCATCTGGAGTTGTGCAAATCACGGGGTCAAACACAGTGATTTTTGCTGTTTTAGAGGCGTCATTTATGTCACCCTTACAATGTGTTTTATACTGAGAAGTTTTTACATTGATTTTTGCTGTTTTAAGGTAATCTATCTAACTGTAATGAATCTACGATTATTTACATTTCTGTATATAACACAGACGTAGCCAGGGGGTATGCACGGGGGCACGTGCACCACCCGGGGCGGAGAAAAATTTTTTGGGCGTAATTTATAGGGGAAAGTTGTAAGGGCACCCCCAGGCAGAGCAAGAAGTAAAATTTTTGAGGAAATTTTTTGCTGGGCGGGGAGATTTGGAGTGTGGGCATGGTCAATTTAGCATTTTAGCCTGTGTATAGGCTATTAAGGGCGACGACTAAAAAGGTCATTTTTTGTGAAAGAAGTGCACCCCAGAGAAAATCCTGGCTACGCCTATCAATCAATCAATTTATTTAGCCAACTGTGCAACAACAAAAATGAATGTCAACAAAACAATGTAAAGCACAGTGACGGGCTACGAGAAAAGCAAATCGTTCATCTCAGCTGGTCGTTCAAATAAGTACAAAGTTTACACAACATAATTACAGACAGACGGAAGCAATGACTGAGAGACATATGACATCCTATGATATATAACTGTAGTCAGTGTATTTTTTTCTCTATTTTTTTCAAAGTTTAGTTACCATGGCATTATTCAGCATAAGTGAATTTAGTGACCCAAAAACATATCCTCTGAACACAAATTCCGGAGGTTGTTTGCATAGGACCAAAATTGCAATAAATTAGGTCATAACTTTGGTCCAAAGTTATGACCTAATTTATTGCAATTTTGGTTTATTTTCCTAAATTTGGATGAGATGGTAACACCCTTTGCCCCCTGAAAATTTTTGATAGCATATTTGAATTCGCCGACCCCCGACTACACTGTAGTACCTTATCATACATGCAAAAATTGCCTTCATATCTTGCACAGAATAAAATCAGTGAAATTTTGGTTTATTTTTTGCCTACATTCGGTTGCCATGGCAACGCCATTTGCTTCCTGGAAAATTAGGATAACATGCCGTATTTGAATTCGCCGACCCCCAAAACTCATCTGCCATACACTCAGAAAGTGTTTCCGTATCTTTTACAGTACTAAAATATGTGCAATTTTTTTGCCTGGTTTCGGTTGCCATGGCAACTTCCTTCCCTTAGAAGTAGGCTCCTTAAATCTAGCTAAGAGGTCTGGGGGCGCTGTAAGCTCTCCTAGCGGGGTCTGGGGCGGAGCCCCAGCCGACATCGAATTTGTTGCATTTTAGCCTTAAAATCTGACATCTGGTAGCCAAAAATTTAGTAATTTTCCCGAGAATCAACTGATCACATTTTTTGGAATTTTTGTCATCAAAATACGTTTTGCTACACAACACATAACCGCGTCGATTTGTGGCGGAATTTATGCACCAGCCTATTGTATTTTGTAGTGCGTGTACAATGTAGTTGTATAAAGAAAATTCACGTTCGCTATCTCATATTCTGATGAGGCTCTCATTCATCCGTAGTCGCTGGGCGCCATAATGCTGCCTAGCGCCTATTAACACGTTTTTGCTGCTGTAATATTCAGTTAGGTCTCGTCATTTCTGATCACGTGACAAAGATGGCGGTCACACCATTTGATCCCACCTATCTGAAAACCTCACGCTGCATGCAAACATCACAGCTCTGTTTTACAAGAAACTCATCAGGAGATGAGATAGCGAACGTGAACTTTCTTTACGACGACATCGTACACGTGCTACAAAACTCCTGCATAAATTCCGCCACAGCTCGACGCGGCGGCTATGTGTTGGAACGTATGTTTACCAAATTCAGTGAAAAAACGCAATGTAACGGCCATTACGCCGTTCAAGGTCATTCAAGGTCACCGATTTTGGTACCAATCGAAAGGTCATATACGACTTCCTATTAGTGATCAATACTAACCTACATCCTGTCTTGCACCGTTTCCAAGTTATGGCTGATTATTCGTCAAATTTTCGCTAGCGAGAGGGGAATGCCTCACTTTAACGCTATCGCTTGCGGGATCCCCTGCCAATATCGCCATAAAGTGATATATCGTTAAAAACTACATTCTTTGGCCTACATTTCTGCGGCATAAAGTATCCGTGTATCTTCAACCACTTTTACGCAATCCGCCCAGAAAGCTACCGGAGTCGGTGAAATTAAGCAACCGTTAGGCCTATTACGTCGTTCAAGGTCATTCAAGGTCACCGAGTTTGGTACCAATCGAAAGCCCATATGCGACTTCCTATTAGTGATTAATAGTACGTAACTTACCTCCTACCTTGCACCGTTTCCGAGATATAGCCTCGCAAAGGTCCAAAATCGCTACATTTTTTCAACACTTTTTGGTTTAACCCCTTGACGGAGGGGTTCCCCTAGGACGATCTCCGTAATATTTTACTTGGATGTCGTCAGGTCACCAACGTATTACATGGCGCAGAAACATTACCGAAACTTTCAATCGGCTGAGTAGGGTGCACGAACGTTACGGTACAGACAGACAGACAGACAGACGACAGACGGACGGACGACGACATATAGCGAACGTGAACATGAGTTCACGTTCGCTGAAAACGGGAGTTATTGTCGATGGAAGTTTTACATTGCGGGAATGTGAATTTTCGACCTTTTTGGTGGCCCCTGTGACATTGACCTTGACCCAATGACCTTCATATACGAACTTGTCCCATAATCCCTGGAGATACCGGCATCGGCGTAGCCAGTAACAGGCGAGGCAATTGCCTACTATTGGATTTTGCTGTGTGAAAATTGCGAATTCGGACATCCGTGCAAGCGCGTGGGTGGCCTATCGTGACGTCAGGCCTAAAAATAGCATAGTCCCCGCCAGTCACGGGCGGTCACGTCCAGCTGCGTTCCCGAGGGCGCGGTAAACTTGAACACGCGGTCAATCGCATGCTGGGAGTCGAACGAACAGTAGTCTACGGACGAATTGTCGGTCGGATGTTCTGAGAACGGTCGTGGAATTGGTGCGGTGGGCCGAACGTAGAGGTCTTTTCGACGGTCGTCTACGGTATCGGCTCACGACAACGAACGACCGACGGTGACCAGAACTCCCGACACCGCTTGGACGCGACGGCCACGTGAAGTGCTGGACTCGTACTGACGCGGCGGCGAGGGGCTAGTTGGTCGAAAACTGGTCGTGGTCATCGCGGTCTCGGCCGTCGTGGTGGTTTTTTCGACACTTCTTTTTGAAGGCCAGTCTCAGGTATGCCGCGCATTTCTAATGGCAGGCGAGTTCGTCATGTCCTGTGGGGAGAATTTGTAGGGCTATACCAGTAGGCATAGGCCTAAAACAAAAACGGAAAGAATTCCAAATCGGTACAGCCTCCGTACGAAGACATACGATTTCACAGCCATTGGCCCGACGAAACAAAGTTCGGAAAAAATAGCAGACTGGCTGTCGTTTTGTATAGGTATGTGTGGCTGGGCACAGTTTCTTGTTTCAATTGTCGTAGTTAACTCTACACAACGTCCTCGCACGTCCCGGATCCAAGGCATTGTCGCTACAATTTAAGTGTTTTGCTGTGCATTGTATATTTTGGCTGGTCTGACTGAATTATAGCTGATTTTGTATCACAGATACAGATAAATTGGCCATGCGTGCATGTAAAGCAGTTCTGTGAATTCCAATGAGCCTAAGATGATCGACGTACGTTGCCCCTAAGTTCCCCAAAGGGGGCCTTAAAAACGCAAAACGGCCGATTTTTATTAAAAAATGCACTTCGATTGAAGAAAGTCTGCTACAAAGTTTCTTTGTGTGAAAACTATCAGCGGCAAAGTTGTAAGGCATTCATTGGCCTAACTAATCGTGCAAAAATTATTGGTGGGGGGTGACCACTTGTACCTGAAATTTTGGATCAAAGTGACCGCGTTGGTGCAAAATCGCC
>Ga0049105_1001311_pt1 | contig 10795 bp, 9 predicted proteins | sample WorMetvaBAHAMAS1_FD_61260 | JGI IMG/M metagenome (GOLD analysis project Ga0049105, IMG submission 61260) | Worm MetaG Olavius vacuus BAHAMAS.1 | ecosystem: Host-associated > Annelida > Digestive system > Unclassified | place: Germany: Marburg | collected 2013-04-09 | reverse complement strand
GACATCAGCCGATCGCAGTGATCGGCGGCCGATGTCGGTCAAGAGCTGACAATCTTCAGCCAGGTACTGTGGAAGCTGGCCGTGTAACGCCTTGTGCACAAGAACAGTTAGCTTGAAGTCAATCCGCTGTCGAACTGGTAACCAGTGCAGCTCCCGGAGAACTGGTGTGATATGCTCTCGTCTTCCAGTTCTCGTGATCAGTCGGGCAGTGGCATTCTGCACCGACTGGAGTTTCTGCAGCAGGTTACCGGCAATTTCACGCAGCAGGCTGTTGCAGTAGTCTAGCTAGCCTACTGGATACGATAGCCTGGACCGTCATCTTAGCAGCGTCTTCTGTGATAAATCTGACGACCGGTTGCAGTTGTCGAAGCTGGTAATATACGGACCGGCACAATGACGACACATGGTCTGCCATCGTCAACCGGCTGTCGACGACGAGTCCTAGGATTCGCGCGGAATCACTGACTCGTATCGACACCGACAGCACCGGTATGTCGCGAACTGTTATTCTATCGATGCAGAACTTCGAGCCCAGCCACATGACCTCAGTCTTGCCCGGATTGAGTTGAAGACGGCTTCCATCAAGCCAGTTACTGACGTCTGCCATACACCTTGAAACTATGTCAATGGCTAGTTGAACGTGGCATTGGCATCGAAACGTAGCCTACACCTGACAGTCATCGGCATACTGATGTAGAGTGACTCCCGTGCATGCTTGGCGACATCATCATGCAATTGGGTTATATACAGCACAAAGAGCAGGGCCGAGGTCTGACCCCTGTGGTACGCCATACAACACCGGTAGAATGGGTGACAGCCGACTATTTTCTTATCAAAACAAGATGCTCAGCTATCGCAGAGAGACCGCGCTGCAGAGTGCCTTATACTTTTCGCCAAAAGTAGAAGACTGGAACGGGGAGAAAATATTTTACGGACATTATAGGTCTATCTTCAACCACTGTGATATAATCGGCCTGAAAATCTGTCGAATTCGCTGGGAAAAAAACGCAAAATTAGGGCTATTACGGCGTTCAAGGTCATTCAAAGTCATCGAGGTCGGTACCAATCGAAAGCCCGTAGGCTATGCGATTTCCTATTAGTGATTAATAGTAACTGACATCCTATCTCGTACCGTTTCAGAGTTATCGCAGCTTATTGTTCAAATTTCGGACACTTTGCGTTTTCGAGCCACCCTTTGGGGGCTTAGGGACAACGTACGATGTTCATGTTAGGCTCATTGGAAAGCGCGTAGTGGACTTCCTATTAATGTTGATTGAACTTTTTCGCTAGGTGTTGCGGGCGGCTGAATCGCTACGAGCGAAAAAAATGATCGAAAATCGGCGATTTCGCTCCAACGCGGTCACTTTGATCCAAAATTTCAGGTAGAAGGGTCGCCCCCACCAATCATTTTTGCATATAGATGAATGCCTTACAACTTTGCCGCTGACAGTTTTCACACAAAGAAACTTTGTAGCAGACTTTCTTTAAGCGAAGTGCGATTTTTTTCCGGAAATCGGCCGTTTTGCGTTTTTGAGACCCCCTTTGGGGGACTTAGGGGCAACGTACGATGATCATCTTAGGCTTATTGGAAAGCGCGTAGTGGACTTCCTATTAACGTTAATTGAACGTTTTTGGCTAGGTGTTACGGCTGAGGCGCTACGAGCGATTATCGGTTCAAAATCCGCGAATTTGACCCAAAATTTCAGGTACAAGGGGTCGCCCCCCACCAATCATTCTTCTTCTTAGTAAACTAGGCTAAATGATCTTTCGTATGGTATAAAAATGTGGATAGATCTTTCTACCTCTTTGTCACAATCCACGCATGTGACAGACGGACAGGCGGACAGAATTCTCATCGCTTGATCGCGTCTGCATTCCATGTAGCGCGGTAACTAATGAAGAAGCGAATTCACCTTTCATTGATAAATCTGCAACGTTAGCAAAGCCACGTCCAAAAAAACATTTACAGTAAAATGATAGCCTCTACATACACTAATCAGAGCTCGTTGATAAATTTTAGCTCACATTCGTAATATCGATAGAAAGGCCCGACCATGTGGCTTCAACCGATTCAGATTCAGTGACATAAAGATTTACGGGGTGGTCACATAACTTTCAAATTTTCCGCAAAACGTTGATAAATGCAATATCTTGGCAGTCTTCCCCTAAACGCCACTTTAACTTTTGTCGTCTCTCCGTCCTGGGGCATACATGTAGGGAAGGCAGCATACAGTGACAACCATCAGGATACACATCATCTTTTGGCTTGTCGCACTGTCTGTCGTATGCTGTCAGCGTCAGCAGCTCGTTACTTAGCAACAGCACAAAACAAACGTCACGTGACTTGACGACAGCCTACAACAGATTCACGGCTCAGTTAACGACGGGAGAAAATGGCGGTGGACGTGAAATGGTTGTGTCTGCTGCTGACTACACTTGCAGGTCGGTTGAGTACCTTTAGCAATCATAATAACGGCATTGCGATACAGTGCAGAATATTAGCACACGCTGAAAGGCTGATCAGTAGCTAGATGGGTCTGTAGTACAAACTCATTGAAAACCAAATGAGGCTCGATGCCACACGTACCCATAGGCGTAGATCTGACTGGAATTCTGGGGGGATGCATGGCGGGACTTACTATAAAAGTCCTGCTGTAGAGGCAAAAACACATTTTCCTACATTGTAATGCAAGTAATATGGTGCTTAAAATTTTGCAACATGACAAAATCTGGGGGACAATCCCCCGCTCCCAATTCTGGGGGGGGGGGACGTGTCCCCCGCCCCCCCCCCCGTGATCTACGTCCATGCACGTACCGCTGAAGTAGCCTAAACTAAAGTAAACTAATGTGAATTTGTATAGCGCTTTGTCATGTAGTAGGCTACACCTCGAAAGCGCTCAAATATGGCTTGTGACCCCGTCGGTAACAAGGGGATCACATAGTTTTATCTGCCACCCACACAACGCCACACACGAACCATATACCTGTCTTTACTCCCCAGCCACAACTTTCACCGCCCTTTGGCTGGTACTCATTGCGCCTACCCATCAAGGGATGGCCAGGCCGAGTTAGTCTCTGTGGCTGGTTACATATCGAGATAAATGTCCCGCACCGGGAGTTGAACCCGGATACGGTCACCCATCCCAGTACTAACCGGGCCCGACGTAGGTTAGCTTCGTTGATCGAGACCAACGCGCTATACCACTACGCCAGACCACCACCTGAAATGTATGCCAAGGCCATTATAGGTTTATTGACATTGACCTCTGACCTCTGACCTTGAAAACCGTTTCAGCAATGCCCCTGTACTCACGTGACGAATATATGTGGCAGGAGTTATTGAAATCCGTCACACCAAACGTGTTATCAGGTGGACAACGGACAACGGACGGACGGCCGAATAGACGGCTGGAAAACACATTAACATAATACTTACGCCGCCTATGTTGGCGGAAACACAATTAGCTAGTTGTCTAATTAATGCACAGCCCCTTCTGGCACAACGCCCTGTCGCAGACGACAACTTCTTGATTGGCTGCACAAGGCCACGACCTGACAGGTGATTGGTCGCGGCCCAGTGCCCATTTCGTTGACAGCCTATGCCCATTTCGCTGCTCGTTTGGGTGCGTTATTTTATTGAACCAGATGTTTTGGAAACAATGTACCGTTCAACAATACCGCTCCGATTTATCTGATCAATCTGCTCAGGAAATTATGATTAGGATTTATGTTGCACTATTTTAGTATTTTTCACGGAGAATAAGGAAAGTACCTTATCTTCCGCGAATTTCACGGACGGTAACATCTTGATAACAGAAACCATATAATAAATATTACATATTCTAGGAGTGCTCGTGCATAACTTAGGCAACTAGCTAATAACAGTAACACTTTGCAGCATAATATTATGATAATGAGCTGCATCGTAAAGAGGTAATCAAGTTATAAATGACCAGTGTATGATTGAGTAAAATGTTTCGAATCGATAAATGTGTGGCCATTAGGCATTATTACCATCTGTAGTAACCATTATTTTGTGGTCATTGGGGAGTCATGGCCCCCTGCTCTCCCTAAATACGTCCTTGGATAAGAATGATATGGTGATGGCGATATTGTGGTTGATGTTGTGCAGTAGCGGTAGATAGTCGTCAAGTCGTGAACGTGGCACTCAATCGTCCGGCGTACCAAGTCAGCAATTACAGCGACGCGTTAGGCACTTATCCCGCCCACAACGCTAACGACGGCAACCGTGAGACGGACTTGTGGCAAGGGCCGTGCATGCATACCTTGATCGAAACGAACCCGTGGTGGTCCGTCGATCTGCTGGTACCGCTCTACGTCGCCGGCGTACATTTCACCAACAGACTGCTCGCCCGTACGTCTGAGCGCGAATTTTATACAAACAAACGCAACGATTGTAGTAGTTTTAAGGAAGTTGAAATGACAGTTTCATTGTTTCATGTCTAACAAGCTTTGTTGCGCGACATATCGTAATGCAAGCGCGGTATGCTACGTGTTGTAGCTTTTTGAAACAGCCTTCCCGTCTCTTCGTTACACTGTTTACAGTGGCGGCGGGAAGGGGGGGGACGAAGGGGGCAGCCGCCCCGGGCGGCACTGAGCAGGGGCGGCATTTGGAGGGGCAAAATATGGAATTCTGAAATTTGGCCGCTTCTGGCGAATTGGCGTTTGCATTTTTCTGGCAGTTGCAACTGATCAACCTAAGTTCCGTGCATTACATAATTACACCCCAAATAAGCGTACTATTCACACTCCACAATAATGCCATCGTTGTAACCATAAGAATATTTTTGGAGATCTGATTGTGGGGGTGGGGCGGCAACAAAGATGTTTGCCCCGGGCTGCAAACACCCTCGCGCCGCCACTGACTGTTTAACTGTGTCCATATGGCTAAACCGGTGCAGTGTGCAAGATGGTGGTGCAGCGTTAGGTGCGGTAGAAGCTGAGTGCGCATGTTTCTTTGAAATTGTGTTTGCTGTGTTCCTTGTTTCCAAGTTCGGGTTAGTGAGTTGACAACTCAACGGGAAGGTGAAAGTTTGAGACAATTTTGGGTTTTGCTCAGCTGTACACGGCATGGAGACAACTTGTTGAGCAGAGTCGCCTGCTGACATCTGACGCTGCATGCGTCGTATTTAGGCTCCGCCTCCGACGCACGTCACTCGGTCCACCCCCACCCATCGACGCCCGCCTACCGCACCTATCGATGCTACACTGGGATCAAAGGAATAGCACATAACGATGTATAATCTGCAAGATGTGGGATTCTTTGATGTCGCCGCACGTCTCTGTACGGCCAATCGCAGAGTTAGTGGGCAACGCTAGATCGTTCTTGTGCTGAGACGAACGCATCCGAGTTACTTTTCCGTCTTCCATTCTGTCTGACTACGTACACATGAAGGCGCGTTGTGTGTTTATAGTGTCGGTTCTTTGTGTCCGTAATTGCCTCGTACAGCACTTCTGCTGAAAGTTGAGTTAATTTTTGGACAGGCATGCATGCATGCACCCTTCACTGATTATACTACATTCCGCCCGTGACGACCCGAGTGGCGGCCGTTACCACGCCCAAATCCCACAACTTGATACACCACAGGCATCAAAGGAATCCCACAACTCGATACATAATCGGCTAAACCTGTTTTACTTTCGTGCAGCTCACAGATCTCACAATTTCATCGTTGGTTTGAGCAATGAGTCACCCGCCGTCACGGCACCTACTCTGCGGAACTACGCCGTGTGTGGTCAGTATCCGGGCGCTGTCGCAGCAGGTGCTACCGTCTACCAGCGCTGTGACTCGTGCTTGCCGGCGTACAGATACGTCATCGTGCAGTTTGAGATCACGGATCACGCAAATTTCTGCGAACTGGAGGTCTACGTTCGCCGTAAGTCGATATCGTCGTTGAAAAAATGCGACTCATACACAAAGCTAAAACAATAAAAAATAAACAAAGCTAAAACAAAAAGTTACCAGCTAACAACAGTTATTGTACAATGTTTTCTCGAGAAAATGTGAAAAGTTTTAGTGATAAGAGTTTTGTTGTAAATTCCTTTGGTCACCGAGTACCCAACATTCGGCTGCTCAGATAGGAACTTCCGAAAAAGGCGTTCACTATCTGATGGAATAAGCAGTAACGACAACATCAGAAACTTCGTTGAAGTACGCGTATTAACATCGTTGTTGCATGTGCGGGATTGGTTTTTTGGTGATATAGTAAAGCAAGTAGGTTGTCCAGCGCAGAGTTGTCCGTGGGTCCAATTTCTTTAACCCAACCCACCAAACGACTGACCCGACCCAACCCAACCAACTGCAGATTAAAAACTTTGAACCCACAAACCAACCCAACCCACAATCCATAACCCAATCGAACTCCATACAACCAACAATAAACCTTCGGGCACAAGGAAGACAATTTTTACCGCGCTGCATGGAATGCAGACGCAGTATAGCGATGAGAAAGCTGCCCGTCCGTCCGTCTGTCCGTCAAACGCGTGAATTGTGACAAAATGAAAGAAAGAACTGTCCAGATTTTTATACCATACGAAAGAACATTTAGCCTGGTTTTCTGAGAAGAAAAATGGTTGGTGGGGGCGACCCCTTGTGCGTGAAATTTTTGGTCAACTGGCCCCCGTTAGAGCGAAATCGCCGATTTTAAACCGATATCCGCCTGCAGTTCCTCAGCCGTAACACCTAGCGAAAAAGTTCAATTAACACTAATAGGAAGTTCACTACGCGCTTTCCAATGAGCCTAAGATCATCATCGTACGTTGCCCCTAAGTCCCCCAAAGAAAAAACGCAAAACGGCCGATTTTTGTTTAAAATCGCACTTCGCTTGAAGAAAGTCTGCTACAAAGTTTCTTTGTGTGAAAACTGTCAGCGGTAAAGTTGTAAGGCATTCATTGGCCTAACTATCCGTGCAAAAATGATTGGTGGGGTGACCCCTTGTACCTGAAATTTTGGTGTCAAACTGACTGCGTTGGAGCGAAATCGCCGATTTGCGATCTCTTTTCGCTCGTAGCGACTCAGCCGTAACATCTAGCGAAAAAAGTTTAATTAACACTAATAGGAAGTCTACTACGCGCTTTCCAGTCAGCCCGAGATGAACATCATACGTTGTCCCTAAGCCCCCAAATGGTGGCTCAGAAACGCAAAGTGTCCAAAATTTGATCAATAAGCTGCAATAACTCCGAAACGGTACGAGATAGGATGTCAGTTACTATTAATCACTAATAGGAAGTCGCATACGGCTTTCGATTGGTACCGACCTTGATGATCGACCTTCAATGACTTTGAACGTTAGCCCTTATTTTGCGTTTTTTAGCGAATTCGACAGATTTTCAGGCCGATTATATCACAGTGGTTGAAGATGGACCTGTAATGTACGTAAAATATCGTCTCCCAGTTCCAGTCTTCCACTTTTGGCGAAAAGTGTAACGCACCCTGCAGCGCGGTCTCTCTGCGATAGCTGAGCATCTTGTATATGACCATGTCCAATTTTGGGTACCGCCCGCCATCTTGGATTTGACCGAAAGTGGATTTTGACCATTTTCCGACCTTGGAGACACCGGCAGAGCAAATTTCAACGCAATCTGGCCATCAAAGGCTGAAGTATTGATGATTCAACAGATTTTACCTGCCATTTTTCATGGGACGAACTTATGGACGCTATTGGTGGGAGTTGAGTGGACATAACTGTACCAAATTTGGAAGCGACATAGGCCATAGGCGCTCCCAAACATGTTTCAGATTTGTGACAAGCTGCTTAGTTTTAAAACCAGAGCCGGTCAAAGAAAACTCTGGTCGAAATCGAAAATTGCGGCAAAATTTCTGGGTCTTTTACCCTGTAAAAACTAGGAGAGCGAGCGGGAAATTTATGAGTGAATTTGTCAAGTTATTTTAGCGGGCCACCGCTCTACAAAATAAGACGTCGCTAGTCCAATGATCAAGTGGTAGGCCTACAGCATTTCGATGTCGTCGAGTGGCCGAATCACTCAGTCTTCTACAGTGATTCCTGTCACTCGTATGAGTAATTCTGACAGTGAGGTGACCACACACGACGCATTGCTGGTTGTGCACGTATAGGTTGGGAGTGGCAGAGTCATAAAGGACGGAAGATGATCAACGAAATGGCAAGCCCGTTCCAAGTGGATTATCGTCTGCAGTGTATGATGAAGTGCCGTCTGTCGTCGACCTGTGACTCGTACAACTACCGTCTGTCAGACAAGACTTGCGAGCTCAACACACACTCCACTCCACTCATCGCCAACTCGGCCGACATCGTCTCTGACAGCGCCTGGACCTGGTGGAGTCCGACCTTCTGCACCGTCCTCTAAGCAACACACGATGATGAGACAACATTGAAGTTAACGATACTGCGCACAGTTAAATGTAATCTAATTCACTCAAACACACGTCGTATTTGCATGCACACAACGCACTTCGATTGACGTTGACCATACACTTGAGCATTTTGTCTCACTGGATTCGCTGCAGAATTATTCGAACATATCCTACAGTTTCTATATTTTCTGCATGGTCGCGCATACTCGAAAGAGTTGCGGATCAGGGGCCCGATTTTCAAAACTTCGTAAGATTTTCATAAGGTTTTTTTCTAAGTTCGTCTTAAGATTTCATAAGTCTTTTGTAAGTTAGTAAGATTTTCTTAGGAAAATGGTAAGTCATTTTTCGAAAGCATTCTTAGGAAATCGTCTTTATGATTGTCAGTTATTTTTAGCCCAAAGTATTCGACCAATAACAGCCTCTGACAGAGGGTTTCCCGAATGACATCACTTGCTGGGAATTTTACGTTTTCGTTGTAAGATATTTTGATAATCACATGCTCATGCTAAGTTTTTCGTAAGTCAGACTTTTTCATAAGTTTTTCGTAATTTCATCATAATCTTCGAAAATCGGGCCCTTGATTATTAGTAACATAAGGGCGATAAGCTGGCAATCATTACCATACAGTACACCCATAAATATGTAGCGTATTATTGTGGTCAAAATAAAAGAGAAACATTTTTGACATGACAGAGCGGGCAATCGCCTGCTTCACCACCAATGGATGTGCCAAAGGTTCAGCGTGTAATTAGGCCTACTTCTCCACTTTGATGACACGTGACAGTCTTAACACGTCAAGTATGATTATGCAAATATGCAACCTCTCTTGTATTCAGGAAATGAGTCTATGAATATGTCTGCTGACTCGTAAAATAAGTATATTTGTGTAGTACTAACTAAACAACAATTTCGCTTACAGTGAATACTGTTAATTTAAGTTTATCTGATTGACAATGTCTGCATTATATCTTTTACTTATACTTTTCAAGTCACATCGAATGATATTTAATTAAATCTAAGAGCTAGTATCTGTAAAATGAATTATCACATTAAATGTTTTTGGCTGACACACATGTCTGCAGTCCCTTGCGGTAGTCTTTTACAGCGTCGTCAATGACTTTCTCCGGTGACCAAATAAAGTGTATTTTATACTCATGAACTGGTTGTGCCTTCTGTTGCAGCATGTGTTAAAACACTCCTAGAATAAGATGTTCAGCTATCGCAGAGAGACCGCGCTGCAAAGTGCGTTAGTTTTGGCCAAAAGTGTAAGACTGGCACTGGGAGATAATATTTTACGGACATTATATAGGTCTATCTTCAACCACTGCGACATAATCGGCCTGCAAAGCTATCGAATTCGGTGAAAAACGCAAACTAGGGGCTATCACGCCGTTCAAGATCATTCAAGGTCATAGAGGTCGGTACCAATCGAAAGCCTGTATATATGCGACTTCCTATTAGTGATTAGTAGTAACTGGCCAGTCTCTCTTGAATAGTATCTTTATAATGCGTTGTGAAACGCAGCATGCGTTCATGTGTCATAACCAACGTCAGCTGGTTAAACATCAGGTTAAACATCATCATTATCGTCTCCAACATTTAAATGAAACATCACAGTCATATAAGGTATAAAACATATGGACCAACAATACAATGCAACAGCAAAACACTGAACTATGTCAAATGTTCAAAAATCCAGATGTGGCCATAACTCATGCCCTCAGCCTAAATCACCATGCACCGATCAATCGCTTAATTAATTACCGGCTCTCTGTCAATCAGACGTTGCCTCAGCACAGGATGCTGACAGACCCACTGTACCATTGCCAAGATTCGGTAATCAACAGGACTGAAATCGCATATACGTTAAGAAGTCACAGGTTGGGTGCTATGATGAAGTCCGGCGTGTCGGGCGGCGACAAAGCAACTTGACTTAAGCTGGCTCTCTGCTTTCGACTTTATAAAGAATATGAAATATGTTTCCGATAGGAAATTTACTGAGGTATACGTGTGCCAAAATTATCAAAATAGAGCTTGGTCCGACAAAGTTATTGCAAAAATAAAAGGTGAAGTTTTCTTTGACTCATACATGGTAGTTACTTACTTAGGCCTATACTTACTTAAAACGTACTAAACATATGAGCCAACACTGTGCCTGCAAAACGGTCAGTTCTCGTACTGAATTGTAGAAGACTAGTGGGCCGGTACGTAACTATACCAGGACATCGGAAATCTGTTGAATAGCTTTTTACAGCGCTGCATGAAATGCAGACGCGGTCTAGCGGTGAGAATCCTGTAGGTCCGTCCGTCTGTCCGTCCGTCCGTCTGTCTGTCTGTCTGTCAAACGCGTAATTTGTGACAAAATAGAAGAAAGATCAGTCCAGATTTTTATATCACACGAAAGATCATTTAGCCTAGTTTTCTGAGAATAAGAATGGTTGG
>Ga0049105_1001310_pt1 | contig 10799 bp, 11 predicted proteins | sample WorMetvaBAHAMAS1_FD_61260 | JGI IMG/M metagenome (GOLD analysis project Ga0049105, IMG submission 61260) | Worm MetaG Olavius vacuus BAHAMAS.1 | ecosystem: Host-associated > Annelida > Digestive system > Unclassified | place: Germany: Marburg | collected 2013-04-09 | reverse complement strand
AAGCCCTGGTTTAGTCGCCTCCTACGACATCCAGCCAGGAAACGGAGTGGGTCTATTCTGGGACAAACACACACATGTTTACTTACTTACTTACTTGCCCCGGACCCACACGGGGCAACAGATGCAATAATAGTTCCCAAGTTTAAAAATGCACTTTAGTTGATTTGGTCTTTCTTACCAGAAAAAGATATTGACAACGCCGTGAAAGACTACAGCAAGCGATTGCAGACATGTGTGTTAGACAACCGTAGACATTTTGCACATGTAATGTGATAATTCGTATAACAGATGCTAACTGTTATATTTACAAAGATTCAGACAAATGGACCTAAATTGGTGTAAACACAGAAAAACATTGCGTTATTGCCAAAACACGTTTGGGCAATAACAAAGTTAATTTTAAATTACACAGGTGTACCACGAGATAAAATATTGCAGTTTTTTTGGAGGGGGGGCTACTTTTTTGACTCACACTGTATACGCATGCCTTCTTGAGCAACGAGAAATCTACAGACTCCTATTTTTGTTATATAGCATTAAAGACAGTTACTAGTTAAGTAACTGCAGGTCTGGCAAAAGAATAATGACCGCTCAGTTTAATATCACCTGCCGGCTGACTGCTGAGTACTGAGATCAGCTCTGGCCTCTGTGCTCGACACGCAAGTAAGGGACTAACTTTAACTTTACGAGTTAAGCATACTGTATTCGTGAACTAGTGTATCAGTCCATTAAAACAAGTACAGACAAGAGCTGACCAAGGGTCGTACTATCACCTGAGGTCGGTGAGATTATACCAAAGTCTGGGAATGTCACTGGCTAACTCAGATGACCGTTGCTGTTTCCAGTTTGAAAGTGTGTCCATAGCCAACGTTATCTGCTAACGTTTCACTGTTCGTTCGTTCAACTCATGTAACCAATCACAAAATATGCTTCAAGCATTCCCCATCTATTCGGTGGACCAAAAATTGTGCCCCAAAGTAAATCGCATTTGGTCATTGCATCGTGCATTAATTTATGCAATTTTGACATCATTTTAAAAGGCCGATAATTCTGCATAAAACAATTTGACGTCACTCCGAGGTGTAATTTTTTTGGTCCCACCATGTATACATGCTCCATCATCGTCATTCAAAACATAACAACCGGCAGCAAGTGTAAGCCTACAGTTCACATTATACACTGTAAATACAATGATCAGAACGGTCACAGTCTTTACACATTGTAACGGCGTCAAACTGAACAACTGCAACCCTGTTTCTCAACCGATTTCCACACAAGGAGCGATGTAAGCCTACATCCACTACACAGCGTTCAAAAAAATCTTTACACAGCTGAAACAAGTCTAACAGTCTTCAGATAACACTCTCCCCTTAACAGACGCACAAAACGACAAAAGCAAATTTATCAGACGACATAACTAAAGGCAAAAGGCAACAGAACCAACGTACAAAAAACAGCAAATATAAAATAATAAACTGAAGAAAAAAACATAAATACTATGCTAGTTCTGAAACAGTAAAAATTATACCAGCAAAACAGACTAAGGTGATGTGTTTCACAGACAAAACTGCAACCAGCACGATATATTAACTCATCTGAAAATGGAGCCACATGAAACCTATGCTTTATTAGCAACCAACACAATTTGCCATTCGAAAGCCATAATACTTATTGCATGCTCCATGCCACTGAAAAGAAAGCTACAATGTACTATTTTACATATATTTATTATATTCAACTTAAAAGATCAGATCTAAATGTGATGAAAGTTGTCATTTTAGAAACAAATCTAACGTAGCATAATGCTTTCTGTAAACGTGACATGACAAACTGACAATACGGTATAAAAATTACTGTCCCCAACCACCACATATTTTTCCATTTGCATTTTTCGTTCTCTCAGCGTAGCATCTAAACGGTGAACCATAAAATAACGTGCCACGTTGTTTTCGATTCTAACTCTGGCATTTCTCGAGACAGATTTTTACGACTTTTGCGCCAGTGAAGATGGGAATAAATATTCTACAGTTTGCTAACTGACTGGCTCGATTATATCTGAAACACATCACAGTGCATGTCACAAATTGCTTCTGCAGCAATGTCATTTGCAGTTCGAGAAAACCGTAGCAGACTGCTTCCTGGAGTGCCTTCAATCGAAACAGTTGTTTGCAACTAACGTTTGCCTTTTTCCAGTTCTCACTGGGAAATTCTTTTGTCAGTCTTTGGGCAGAAAATCTTTTACATTTCCAAAGTTTTTTTTTACAAAAACTGTATCTTCGGTACTCAGTATTATGCCCAATTCCAAGAATTTACTCTATGAAGTAAAGTTTCATGACAAGCGATGTGACGCAGTTATGAGATCCTCAAGCCATTAAGTATGTAAACTGTAGAGTATCCATTACTGTTTCGATCTGTACAAAAATTATAGAAGTTGCTCAAGAAACATCACAGTCAAAGTCAAAAACAAAGTGCCACGTTTTTATGGCTCGCAGTGTACTTTTGATGTGAGCAAAGTTTGTCAGAAAAATTAACAAACTCCTCTGTTATCCCCGTAATTAAGGTTGGTCCTTGTGATTACGAATGGTCATCTACTCACAGACGCATCAATATGACTAACACTTTACACAGATAGCTGTGAGCACTGGAAGCAACGCGCCCACAGCGCACGCACATCACGACTACGGATTCACACATTTAAACGTTTAATCTAAACCAAACCAGAAACGGTAAACAGACACAAAATTAAATGGTCTATATTACATGCCAGGGCGCACTAGATTCTTCATTTTGTTCTGCGTTGAGCAAAATCTATGTGCGTCTCAAATCGTAATTTCTAATATGCGGCTGTTACTGACAATGCTCGAGTTTAAAACTGAATACGCCCATCTTTTGAGTTTTGTATACACTAATGTCACTCTGACAAAAGAGTTGTAAGTTTGTCCAGTGGTGTGGTCGAGGGGGAATGCAGGGAAACACAGTTCCCCAAATATTTTTGGGGGGAACACTGTTCCCACAAATGATTACAGTACAAGGGGGAACGGTGATACAGTAACTTTCCACCAATGACGTGTGGTCCCCACTTGCCTTGATACTGTTTAAACTGCATGAATTAAGTTGACTGGCAGGAAAATCATTGAAATTGTTGCTACAAGATGTCATATTTTAAAGCTAAAATAAACCAAATTTGATTTTGGCTGGGGCTCTGCCCCAGACCCCACTGAGGAGCTTACAGCACTCTCCCGACCCACTAGCTAGATTTAAGGGGCCTACTTCTAACGGAAAGCAGGGGAGAATGGATGGGAGGGAAGGGCAAGGGAGGGGAAAAAAGGAGGGTAGGGGAGTGAAGGGGAGGGTAGAGGAAGGGAAGGGAGGTGAGGGGAAGGCCTTCCAAGCATTCCCCCTGTTCCAAATTTGCCACTACACCACTGCTTTTGTCTACTAAATGTTTAGCAGTTTCATTTAAAAAACAGCAACTCCACGACTTGTGAATCCGTAATCACGACGTCATTCAAATGAAAGACTTCAAATCAACTGAGACTACCGCAACGGATCCGTAATTACAAAAACTGACGATAAATACACAAACGCAATAGCAATAATGAACGGAAACACGCAACCAAACGTCAAACTCTGTGACTGAAAAGACAAGAGGTCATCCCGTCGACTGGTCTGTTTGGAACTTGAACGAGAAAGCTATAGGAAGTCGTCGTCGGACGCTGTGTGACTGATCGCCCGCAACGGTGCCGGTGCTGTCACCGCCGATGGCGACAGTCGCAGCAACTTGCCGACATTTGTGTGAGCACTGCCAGCGGATGAACAATGCATTACACACACATCAAATTAAACAATAACACAGCTTTCAACTACGTGGTCTTCAGCGGCAAACTGTGGACCAATATGTCTTCACCAGAAAGGTGCATCATCATCATCATATCTTCGTTTATTATTGAAATTGTCATACGCAACTTTCACATACATATCATAATGGTACATTGCTATCTGTACTATAAACATAAATTTAACAGTGCATTCTGAACAAGTGATTTTTGACCACATTTCGTCTTGTCGTGACCTATGACCTTTTGACCCCAAAATCTTAATGACTTCATCTTTGTCTAGAACTGCATCTAATTTGTACATTTGATGAAATTGCCACAGATGGTTTGTAAGATACGCCTCCTGAAGTGCTTATATGGCAACACTTGGTCCGGCTGTAACCTTGACCTTTGACACTTACTTATGCAGGTCCTAAAATTAGACAAACCAGTCCATTCAATATCTGCACTTGTGACACTATTATTTCTTTTAAACATAGACTGAAGACATTCCATTTTAATCAAGCCTTTGCCATCAAGTAATCGTATCTCCGCGCCTACGAATAGTATTTTGCTACATATGGCGCGTAATGAGTTCTATTTTGCTTTACTTACTTCCTTACTTACAAACACAAAACCCAGTCAGCGTCACTGATACTGAAAAGAACTTGCGGAGCATACTGGGCTTACAGGGTAGTGCCAATCTCCCATTCTGTAGCCAGCACTCAGATACCTGCTGACATGCTGAATAGTGTGTCCAGATTTCATTATAATTAATATGCTTATGGTGTGATCTGGTTAGCTGGTAACATAATAAGATAGTTTGCATGCCAGCAGATGGTTACCCATCCCAGTACTAACCGGACCCAATGTACATACAGCGACTACGTTGATTGAATCTAATGTGTTAGCACTAGGCCAGGCCAGGAACCTCTTAGACTGTGGTCAGTGCAACAATACCACTGTATTACAATTGCACTGCAGGACCACTATCTCAGAGGGTTCTAGCTTGGCTTAGTGCTAACACATTAGATTCGCTCGATGTAGTTGCAGTTTGTTGGGCCTGCTTAGTACTGGGATGGATAATCATGACCACTGCTAACATCTTCATCCGGCTTATCATCAACGTGATATATCCTGTCAATTTGTCTATTTCCACAAAAAAAACAAAACACAGAAATATACAAATTACAGTCACCGTCATCGTAATGACAACGAAGATGACAAATCTAATGACGACGACGACGACGCAACATGGAAACAACAGACAAGTTTACCAGACAACAAGGTCAGCACCGATGATATCATGGACATGGTACACCATGCCAAGTCTGGCAACGCGCGGCAACTTTCGTTGCAACAGGTCCTGCAAAAAACAAGTGCACACACACATGCACACAGACACATTGTGTCTCGACATAAAACATGCTACCTCTACTGTCACTAAAACTTCGAACAGTAAAGGTGATAATTAACGCTGCTCTGCCACCTGAGGCTTCCAGTGATCACATACTGAAGTGGTTTACCGACCGGCAGACAGTTACCATTCCAGTGCTAACCGAGTCCAATGCAAAATTCCGACAAAGAAATGAAGCTAAACATTGACAAGTGCACAATGCACATTTACTGTTGGCAACCACCGATGCTACGGCATTTACCAGGGATGTGGATTCCTTATTTCTGTGGAACTCTTAAGGACTCTTGACTCCGACTCCGGGGTTAGAAAATTTAGGACTCCTGACTCTGACTGTGGCTCTAAAAACTCCGAGACCGAAATCAGACTCTGACGCCTACTCTAGGACTTCCCATGTGCAGCACAAGGCACCACAATACATGATAGACTGCTGCGTCTACACCTCCAACATCGCTCGTCGGCAGCACCTACGATCAGCCGGCTGCCACCAGCTGCTTGTGCCACGACACCGCCGTTTGATGATCGGTTGTCGGGCCTTTTCTGTGGCCGCCCCGTGGCCTGGAACTCGTTACCAGACTACCTTCGAGATCCGACGCGTTCTGTTGACAGTTTTTGTCGTAACATAAAAACTCTTCTTACCTTGTTCTACTAGCGTACACAGTGCATTAGGGGCTTCGCGATTATGCTCTATACAAATCTACTATTGACACTGACATACTGATTGTGTACTTAAGGATGACATGAGAGAATTTTAAATTCTTCTAGTAATAAGTGCACAAGTGTACAAGCAAACAAAGTGGCATGATGACAGGACACACTTGAGGTAGCACGACTGGCAACAACTATAAACTGGTCAAAACCATGTTGTACTAGGCTCAACGTACAATCAAGCTGCAGCACGTGCCCAAAGTTGGAGTCTCCTTCAAAAGGAAGAGCCTGACTCTGGACCAAAACCCAGACTCCTGAGGACTCCTACCCCCGGCATTTATGACGACACAAATGGAAAGAATGACAGTGTCAAACCTGCTCAGTAATCTCACAATATTTGCACTTTGTGATGACGGTGAGCAGAGCTTTGCGGCCGATGTTGAACGTCTTCACGAACATATGCAGAGTTGGAATGCCAAGGGACCACGTGTCGGCGGTGACAGTTAATAGCAGCCCGGCTTTCACCAGTTGTCTACAGCAACAGGCCTGCATTTGTCAACTCTAGCAGAACTCAGCAACAGCGGTAATATGTCAGAGTTAAAAATGTAGTGTTTGTGGGCACATGTTGGTATTGTGAGCCGTTAAGCCTAAAGCTGTATACAATTAGCTAGCTGCCTAATTCATGCACAGCCCCTTTTGGCACACCGCCTTGCGCAGACAACAATGACTGCACAAGGCCACGACCTGATAGACGATTGGTCGCCGCCTAGCGCCCATTTCGTTGACAGCTGATGCCCATTTTGGTGCTCATTTGGGTGGCTTCTTTTATTGAACCCGTTTTTTAAACTGGATGTCTTGAAAACAATGTACCATTTAACAATACCATTCCGATGTATCTGATCAATCTGCTCTGGAAATTAGTGTTAGGAATTTAGGTTAGACTCAGAGATGCACTATTTTAGCATTTTTCACGGAGAATAAGAAAAGTAAATACCTTATTTTCCGCGAATTTCACGGACCGTAACATCTTGCTAACAGAATGCACCCACAAAATAAAAATTAGATATTCTAGCAGTGCCCGTGCAGAAATTAGGCAACTAGCTAATTAAGTGCTGCGACACATGGGCTGACATCGTCAATTGGCATTTTGGTGGTCTGGTTAATATCAGCAAAAAATTGAGCAACTAAAAGAATATCTGTCATTACTATAGCAGAATGCCTTCTACAATAGAAAACAAAATGCATGGTTTGCCGGCTGACGATGCAGGCACTTATCACACAATGTCCAACATTTTCCACAATCCACAGTGGTCCTTGTAGTAATGTTTCTTATTTAGGACACTCTAAAAATATATGTTTACTTACCTCCACATTGTTGGCCAATACGACATGTGCGGAATTTTCTGTGAAAAAGGACAGTACTGCAATGCTACCCTAAACTGGAAAACCTAGCAACTCCTCTCGGAATAATTTTGGGAAAATCACTAAAAAAACTAGCTATGACATTAAGAAACAGAGAATTACTATGTTCTTCTGTGTCATTTTCTTTCACTTCAAGGCACTTTTCAGCATTCCTTAAATGTTATAAAATGGGAAAAACCCAGTAAGTCCATATTTGCACTAAACTCAATTTTCACTATTTTGGCACTTGCGCTAGGTTTTTGCTTAGCACAGTAGAATGCTTGTTCGTGTGTCAGCACCTTTGACACGTGGGCCATATATAAAGACCGCATTAGTTCAGCATGGACCACAACTGGCAAGGAAGGTCAAAGCCTGGTGGTTACTAGGAATGTACCAGATATCAGGTTCCAGTTGGACAGATATATGTCCACTCTTTTACCATCCCGTTCTGGTTTCAGGGGTGGCCAAAATGTTGAATGGCACTTGTCATCGCAACTGGATATCTTACTTACTTGGTCTGTCAGTATAACAGCATCAGAGTGTAAATGGTTAGCTCCAAATCACTTAAAGAGCACCAGTTATCCCGGTCTCTAGGCAGTCATTATTAATCATGAAGTCTGAGGCAGACTACCATTACTTTATGCCAGACCTGCAGTAACCTTGCCAGACACAGGGTATCACCGCCCTTAGACCATTACTAAATTACACTCCTTGGTGACAGAGGCACATAGGCACCCCTAGTACTTCGTCGACCTCTGCCAGTCTGTCTCCAGTGTCGCCTCTAGACAACACCTTCACTCTGCCAGCCGAGGTCTTCTCGTCATGCCTTGCCATCGTCTCAGCAGTTATGGTCGGCGGGCTTTTTCTGTGGCCGGACCTGCGATATGGAACTGGTTACCAGACAGTCTGAGATATCCGGCCATCAGCAGAGACTCCTTCAAGCGCTCACTGAAGACGTTTTTATTTTCAGCTTACTCGTGTACAGAGCGCATTAGAGCTTTCTGGACAATGCGCTCTACAAATTTACTTACTTACATGTGAATAACCTGCCCACTGTCAATGCACTCTATATCAACGAAAAAGAACGGCAAAGTTTGACACAGAAGACCCAACTATCATCACAAGAGTGTGTGTAGACCGTAGAGTGAAACAGTGCTTACAGGACGTCGTCGTTGGTCAGCTTGGCGACGTCGTGCATCCGTTGTCGCGTGAATGTAAAGTTGGTGTCGCTGAGCGTCTTCAACATCAACAGTTTGTCTACAACACCACACAACCAGCCCATCGGCTGTGACGCTCGGCTGGCAGAAACACAAACTGGGAGGATGGAAATGCTGGGGGGGGGGAAATAAAAATTGTCCAAGGGAGGGTAAATGAGTGATGGGGGCAAATTGTCATGGGAAAATATTCGGGGAGGGGATGTTTGGGTATATATATATCACCCAGTCTGTTACACATGGCCAGTGCAATAGCCACCTTCACAGCTGTAGTGCATCATCACACTTTGGCTGGTAATAAACTGTAATGCATAGTGACACAGTCACATGTAGTATTAGAAGCAGCATTAGTGGTAGTAATAGTAATAGTAGTATTGCTCCAATTTGTGTTTTTGCGCAACTTATTGTTTGTAGTGGCAGCAACAGCAGCAGCAACAACATTTATACAGCTTCGGCAACCAGACATCACCTTCGGACAATTCAAACGATCGTTGAAAACGTTTATGTTTGGTTAGTTGGGCCACGGCACCCTGTGTCTGAACGTTAAGGGCGCTGACTAGAAATCTTCTTACTTACTTACTTACTTACTTATGCATGGCAATGGCATGTCAGAAAACAAAGTCACCGAAGTGCCATGCTCCCCTAAACAAATGTGTCTTTAGTGCATTTCTGAACTGTCCAATACTGAGCTTAGCAGCTGGAGTAAGGACAGGCATGAACAACTTGCACAAACTCATTGATTAAGCAAAGGAAAATGGCTAGCAATCAAATCAACACATCTTGGCCATGTTAACCTACTCACCAATAGTATACAATTCAGCTGTTTGCTGCAGCAAAATGTCATGTGATGCCTTCCTGAGTGAAGCGCTTTATTAAGCAGATATAGTGCTTGAAAAGTTTGCTGCAGCGACGCAGCAGTGTGCATGTTTACAAGACGGCGAACGGAGCAGACGGTAAATCGCAAATGTATGTTTTATTTTGTTATTTTGCATCGCAGGAGTACTACCAGCCTCCATCTTTGTTTAGTCTGCCTTGTAGACTGCTGTATTGCTGCTTCGCTGCAAACTGTTAAGTAAGTATGCAGCAAGACCGTGAAGTGCTAACCTGCACTTAACGCAGCCCATGATTGCAAAGTCCAATGCGACTGCCGACACACCATGCCACAAAATCAACCAATTACTCTTGAGTAATTTACATTACTAAACAACAATGATGGATTTAAATCGTCGCGTTGTAAGTGCACGCATCTGTTCAACTTCTTTCTGTCATTGTGGACATCACTGCATCAAGTCCATCGTTCTGCACAAATGCTGCTATCAATGGAGAAAATTGATATTACTTATTGCACAATTATCTAACCATTCTTTTTACTAATTACTGTAAATTAGGCAATGGTCTGTCATAGCACCTGCATGTTCGTCTCGATGTCTGGACTGGTTAGTATTAAAATGGGCGACTGTTTAGTGTTTATGGGTCTGTGTCATGTTCACCCCATCATGGTAGTTGGTATTCCGACAACCACCCTGGTTGACTCAGCCCCCAAAGAGGCACAATGACTACCAGCAAAAGCTGGGCAATAAACAGGTATGCCACAAGATAAGTCAGCTCCATATGAATGGTTTTGCAGTACAAAATAACGTCTGGCTGAGGGCTATGTAAAACGGAGATCAATAAAGCCCAAAACTGGCACAGACCGACAAGTGTTTTCTTCACAGAAACGGAATGTAGATGTTTCACAATGTACGTCCGATAGTCGTCGGTGAAGACGATTAATATGCTGCCGTTCGGACCGTTGTGAAATAGCTTTATTTCACCAGAGGCTGCCAAGTCTTCCTGTCAACAGACAAACGACTTACATCACTGCATGGCAAAGCAAAACGGCTTCAAAGTGGAGCGTTGAAACGTCATATTAGTTAAATAACTAACGACGAACAATCATTACCAGTTGTAATAATTACGTTGCACCTCAGTTGATATATTAGTAAGTTTACTTAAATCTTGTAGCCATAAGGCTAGACTAGTTACATATGAAATACAAAATAAAACACTAGCATCATTGTTGACACCTGGGCAATGCAGGACTATTTCAATGTTAATGTGCCACATTTGAATGATGATACAAGTGTTTTTAATGCTCAACAGATGACTGGCAGCCAGCTTCGGACAATGACTATGACACACCTGTACTCCAGTAGTTGGTTGCGTAGCACAGTTGGCGGAACGCCGGTCTTTGGCCGGCGAACTGACACTGTCCTGCGCTCGACCTTCAGAGGACGGGTGACCACTATGTGGGTAAACCGTCCGCTG
>Ga0049105_1001309_pt1 | contig 10800 bp, 7 predicted proteins | sample WorMetvaBAHAMAS1_FD_61260 | JGI IMG/M metagenome (GOLD analysis project Ga0049105, IMG submission 61260) | Worm MetaG Olavius vacuus BAHAMAS.1 | ecosystem: Host-associated > Annelida > Digestive system > Unclassified | place: Germany: Marburg | collected 2013-04-09 | reverse complement strand
TGCACGTGCTTAACATCTGCACCTCATGACTCTCGTCGTTATTTTCCTTATTGTACCGTGTCCTAGCAGTCATTGACTTTATGCCACGTTAATCAGTTCGTTGATGATGATGATGATGATGAGTACAATAAAAATTTCGGCACGTTTTGTTCACTACACTGCAGTACGCTCATGACAAATGAAGTTTAGCAACATGTTACTGTGTGAGTAATATAAGTGTCGGCGTCTGCGCGTTCTGCTGAACGACACGCGTCCGACATGTCGTAGTGAATTTCTGTCAACATCGTACGTGCCTCGCTCCCCGCGGGATTAATATTTCACACGGTTTACATCATCGATTATCGTTTGGACTCTACATGTAAGCCAGCCGAACGCTGACAAAGCATGCAGAAGAAGCAGGCTTATTAGCGTTAAGCCGCCAGCTGCAGCAGATACGAAGATCACTCACGAACTCAATGAAGTTAAAAATGCACCGACTCGTCTAAAATGAAATGTTAGTAGCGGCGCCGGCTTAGCGGCGTTAGCGCATAACGACTCCGACGTAAACAAGAAGCTTAGCCGTCACGTGCCACTGCGCGTTATCAACTGTGAGAAGTGAAAATAAAGCAGGTGCTGTTTTAGTGGCGTCTCTCCTGATGAGTGTGTGTCTGTCTGACCGCGCCAAAGCTGACAAACTACTTATCATTATAGTGATGTAACTTGATAAGCTTGTGTTATGATGATCCATAAAATATTGACTAGATTTTGGTAGCATTCGTCCTTGGTAGCTATTTTCGTATTTTCGCACGCGAACTTACCTATAACTTTAAAACTACTGCTTAGGTTTTGAGATGCTCATTGCGCATGTTCCACCATTGAGTTGTTACAGAAACTCCACTACTGCATGATTTATGCACATTGCGATACTTTTGGCTCCTCGTCGATGTCTTCGATCATTTCGATGTGACCGGTCGGCGATCGAGCAGCTGGCTCTGCTGGCAGTGACCAACTGTGACGCCAACTGTCAAACTGTCAAGGTGTCAACTGCACCGACAGGCGACTGCGGGCAGGCCCTCTGCTTCGCTGCAATGTGTTCACATCATTCACCTCGTATCTGAGAGATATGGATCTTGCCATCATAGCAATTGCTGCGATCGGCGGTCCGATATCTTTCAAAGACGGAGTGTCGGGCTAAAAGTTCCAATCAAGGAAGTTCGAATAGCTCTATTTTTTGACCGTAAATCATATTTTCCAAAAAAATGCTGAAATGCGAATTACCCATTAATGCACATTGTGTTAGAGTTTCAAGTCAATCGCTGTAGTTTCCACCGAGGAGAGGCAGCTACCAGTATAGGCTACTAATTTCGATGATTAGAAAGTGTATAAGAAGAAGGGAAGAAAGCTCCGTCGTAACGGACCTTCGTCCATGCGATTGCGAAATCTTTGAAAACCTGCTTTTTCTCTATGCTCCACAATCCACACCCCCACAACCCACAGGTCTCCTCCTTATCGTATGCTCTGGAGTATTGAAGTTGTGGGCGAAGAAGAAGAACGTACCGCGTTGTGTTTACTTATTTACTCATTTATAGTCTTTTAACCGTGTGTGGTTGTTTGTAAACAACAATGTTGCGTAGAGTTAGAAGAATGTTTAGGAGTTAAATGTTTAGTGATGATGTGGCCAACAATTTGTGTGTCAAAACTGCGATGAAATCGACGATGCCGTTTGTTGATCGCGCAGATATTGAAAAGGTGAAATTGTGCTGCGATGATACAGGTTCACGCAGGCGGGTATAATGCGGATCTGCGGATCTGCGGATTGAACATCGTGCAAAATGCGGATCCGAATGCGGATGAAAATCCGCACATTACCCACTGGCGAGCGTAGCGTATTGAGCATTAACAAATCACGCCAGTGCGACATTGCTTTCTTGAAAGAATGTAATCTGTTTTAACCTACTAGCTGTTTGTTTATATTATATTTGTACCATTTGATGGCGAATAAAGATTGTCATGTTGTTGACTTATTACTTAATTAAAGACGTCAAGAATTTGCATCACGATTGCGGCTGCTATAGTAGGCCTTGGTAATAAAGTGAGCAATGATCAAGGACGTTAAACGTTTATAGCCTACACCATTTCGCGCGACGCGTATACACTATAGGCCTACTCCTCTGTAAGAGACAACACGTAGATTATAGATCTGCCAGAGACTAAGCAATTACCGGTAATCAAAGCGTCGGATTAACACGTCAATGTTCGCATCGCGAGACAACAATGCACGTGCAGCCGTGCTCCACCGGCCGCGCTAGTGGTACTGATTACACAGTAGTGATGTGTGATCGTTACTCCGCTCCGCAACACGGCCTCTTAGATTGTTGCTCACTAGCCTTTGTTGCTATAGCTTCAGGTGTGCACAGTTTTGGGAAATAGGCCTAGCATCAAAAGTCATCATAGTCATCATCAGCATCAACTAATGACAAAGGTAAGGGCTGACAAAGGGCACAAAAAAAGCTCATTGCAGTCTGCAGTGGTCAGCTTACAATCCGCATCCGCATTTTACCCGTTAGATTCGCAGAAAAAATTTGCCACGAGACCATCCGCATTTTACACGTTATAAGATCCGCCGGTCCGCTGATCTGCATTTTACCGGAAGCGGGCCTAGACAGAATTTCATCGTGTGTGCTCATAAGTTCACATATAACGACGAAGTGCTGTGGTCTCAAAATCTCGGCGCCGTCGCAATCGCAAATTAAACTTTCATTATAGACACTTATCATCAAATACATGTAAATATATGCTTGAAAGTATTAACTTTTCTAGGGATGGACGGATATCCGGCATCCGGATCCGGCCGGTTTTCCACTAACTGGTGAAATCCGCCTCCGGCCGGATTGTATGTGAGACGGCGGGTTGGATTTTCACGAATTACAGTACCCCGTTTTGTACTGAGTCCGATGTCACTGCGCAGTTAACAGTTGGTATCAGCCGAGAAAAATCTGCCCATGAAGCCCGTCGATTGATGTAGCCGGCCGCCGGCAGTGTGCTCTGGCACCAACTGCAGCCCCCCGATCAGGTTCCCCGCTCGCCCGCTGCCCGCCGCCCGCCGATTATGTCCGCGCTTTATACCTTTGATGCAAGAGACGCTATTGCCACATGCTGTGTTGACACTTGATGCTTCACAAAAATATGCAAGTAGGAATCTGTCAACATCATCTCTACTTCAGTGACTCGACCAGCAAGTAGCTGGCGTTTTATTGGACGGGCTACCAGTTCACAGTGGTATCGATTTAGTGAACTCTAGTCCTGGTTCACTTGCCTCAGCAGTACATTTGTGACCGTTTAGTTAGTTCGATAGTAGCGTATACGGGTTGTTCGTAATGGTGCAAAATTGCACGAGTAAAATTTGGAGTTACTTCTCAGTCGAACGGGAGGATGATGTAAAAGCGCAACGCAATCACTGCATCACCTCACTAACAAGAGAAGTCGCCTGTCAACCGATAACGCCGAAAAACGTTTAATTCTAAAAGAAAATTTGCTTAAATTTTGAACCTGCAACATTCAACAATGTGAATTTGATGGATTAGTAAAGACTTGATTATTTGCATTATTGACGACTAAAGATTATGGAAAAAATAAAGCATTAGGCGCGATTTGCTGTAATTTTTTTATCGGTATAGACTAGTAGTAAAGTTACATCAAAAATCCGGATCCGATTCCGGAACCGGCCGGATATTAGGCGCCAGTTAACCGAATCCGGTATCCAGCAGAAAATCACTATCCGTCCATCTCTAAACTTTACCAATAATCTTAACCAGACAATAAACAAACCACGAACAACATGAATTTATTGACATTTAATCGTCTCCATGCAACGTAAATACCAGCACCGAGCATAGATAAACGAAGCGATGTACACGTAAACACTAGTGATGCTGTGCTTGTCTTAATTCAAAACCGATCAAAGAATCGATCGTTAGGCCTAATTGCCGATTATCACATGAGGCTGCGGGAGTGCGGCGGTGGCAGTTGAAAGGCCTACACTGATCCACCCGTGCGCGATGAGCTGGCCCGAATGAAACTTGATATGACTATGTACGGTCGGCCACTCGTGATGTAGCCCACTGTTCGCCGCAGATGATAAGGTCTACACGTCTCACGACTGCCATGACACATATCTCGACAATCGGCTCTGACTCTGTGGGCTGTTATTGCTGCAATTAGGCCTTTTGTTTAACAGTGTGCTTACGCATATGTTAACAGCATGTCTACACATAAAAGGCCATTTAATGTAACAAAAATGACTAGTGCTATATATGTACTTCATGTAGTTTTACCGGAGTAATGTGATTAATTGTTGTATTTAGCTTGACATGAGGCTATCTGAAGTGATGGTGCAGTGTGTTGTGCACCATGAGCTTGCTGGTGACGATCCTCCACTCACATTTCACATCCCAGTGTCAACATTGTGCCAAGAGTTTGTCGATGACATCTCGCTGTTGCTATCCTGCTCCACCGACAAACTGTTTGTTTACTATGACAAGCATTTGTTGCTTGACCCTGTTGACAAGGTACATGATTGACAGTGGTTTGGAGGTTTTCATTGAACAGTTAGTAGATGTTATTGCAAGTTGAGTAACTAGAAGCTATTAGTGGAGAAACTGTATGACATTCTATGTTATTCAGAAATGTAATTATGCTAAAAGCCACAAAAGGTTGACCAGTTGTCCTGTTACGAGTGTACACAATATGCTATCTTTATGTGATTCCTATAAACAGTTCCATAGTAATATTGTGCATGTGTAGTATTGTTTTCAAGACACAGTCAGCTGTTGGCAGGAAAATTGCAAGTATTTCATAGCGCATCTGTATTTAATGTTTAATGCCCAGATGATGTTGACAATGACGTTCAGTGAGACAAAACTAGAATGATGGGTGGGGGAGGGAAATGCTGTTGTGTTTACAGTTTTGATCTGGCTTATGAGTGTGACGGATAAACATTAGGTGATCATAAATTTTAATGATAGTAATTCCATGATGCTGGCACTGAAACTTGCGGTGCTACTGGTGCTACTTAAAAGCTATCCAGGCACAGTCAGAAATACATTTTTTACATATTTCACTTTGTGGTATATAAAACCGTAACTATAAAACACGCACAAATAACTGAACATTTAGGACAACTAAAACGGCATTAAAAGTTTAAAATTAAATAATCAGGTGCACCATGCTGTGTTAATTTGCCATCACTCACCTCAGCAGGCAGATCTTAGTTGTCTGAGCTGTTGCTTACAAGGTGATTTTGTGACTTATTTGCTGATTCAGTGTTTATCACAAGTGAATCATCCTCATGAATGCAGCCTGTTAGAAACTACGAGGCTGTTCCATGTGGCCTTTATGTGGAAATGTTTGCATAATTCTGTTCTAAATTATTGAAGAGGTTAATGTCCCAAGATTTTCTTGGCTGCAGTGACCTGTTATGTTTCTGGATAATACTGTGTAGGTTCTGTTGAATGACATTGCCGATCAACCGTTAAGCAGCATACTGACTGGCGACAGCGAACAGTTACACAGTTTCCACGCAGTCGTCATCAAAAGTGATGCTCCGAGTTTCGGCAACGATTTAACCGTCGTCGTCAGCAAAAACACTCGCACTGTCACAGCATCAAAAGCTGCAGATGCCGCGATGGTGCCGCCGAGTCGGAAAGATGACGTTGACATCGAGAGTGCAATTCCACAAGCGGATTGCGGCGAGGTGAGAGGTCAGAAACCAGTTAGCAAGGTTCTGGACACAGCAGCATTGGCCGCTGCTCTACCATGCGCCAGTTCTTCCACGTCGGGCTCAGCATTTGCCGGCTACAATTTCGCCACAACGTTCACCAAGTCTGAAACGGGTCGGTTTTAGTTCAGATGTGTATGTTGCAGTGTTGGCCAGAAAACTGGACTGTTTTTAGAATTTTGTAACTCGAGTAAATTATGACAAAGCCAAACTTCTTGTTTCTTTATCTGTGGTAATACTGCTGTCTTCCGTGTTGTCTCATTGCCCGTATATTGTTACATGACGGTTGTTACTGTCTTTGACCTTTTTGTTTTGTCATCGACTCCATTGTTGAAGTAGCATAGCTTCTTAAATGATTTTGCATTCAATCAATCAATCAATCAATCAAGCAAAATATTTAGAGTGGCCTAAATAGAAAGTCCATTTCAAGGACCACTATAAGAGTAAAGAACAGTCAGGCAGCATTGTAGCAGCGGCGAAAAAGTTCTGTCTTCAATCGCCGTCCAATGGACTCATTATTAAATTATTAACTTCTAATTATAGTTATTATTGTTATTATGGCACAGTTGTTTGTTCATGACACTGCATTCGATGGCTGGTTTATGCGACTAGGTTATGTGGGGCTTGTCAACCAGGCAATGACTTGTTACCTCAACAGTTTGCTGCAGACACTGTACATGACGCCGGAATTTCGCAATGCTATATATAGGTCCGTATGATTTTGTGCCATTTCAGCGATCGATGTGCAACAGTAATGTTTATAAATTCATGGCTTGTGCATTAAATGTATATATGACCGTTGACTAACAGACGTGTTTTGTTGTTATTGGTTACTAGTATGGCTCAGAGTTACCTCTTGTTATTAATCATTACAATTAGGCTGTGACCTTAATTGAAATTGAACAACAATTTTTTTGGACAATTAATCAGGTGATTAATCGTTTCAATTTGCCCACTCCTAATTAAATTTTACATTGCCTTCAGTGCTTTGGCGCTATTGGTTGGGTGTCAGCAAGGATACTGCACTTTTAAAAAATACTGCTGCAACAGTCTCATCATCATCATCATCAAACGTAATATGTAGAGTGGCCTAAATAGAAAGTCCATTTCAAGGACCACTATAAGAGTAAGGAACAGTCAGGCAGCATTGTAGCAGTGGTGAAAAAGTTCTGTCTTTAAGCGCCGTCCAAGTCTCCTGCAGGTTTGTTGATGCCTTTGCTGATGCTGCTGCTGCTGCTGTGAACCTGATCTGGTGCTTGTAGCTGGGAATTCACTGGTACAGAAGAAGAAGGCTCAAAAAGCATCCCGTATCAACTGCAGAGATTATTTCTTCAGTTGCAGGTATTGTTACCAGTGTCATTGTTGCTGTGTGCAGTATTACTGCCATTGTTGTGTTTGTGTAAATTCTATGTTCTTATGTTCATATTTGAGGTGGTGATGTATGGTGATTTGACTGTGACACGTTTTTGTTGTAGACAAGTCATCGGCGATCAATAGAAACGACGCACATTACTCGCAGCTTTGGCTGGGACAGCAGTGAAGGTTGGTCGGTGTGATAATTTTGAAAGCAAAAAAACTGACCTCTGATAATTGTCTTGAATACTTTCACTTAATTTGTTACATTCATGTCTTGTTCTTGCTTGTATGACCAGGGACAGATCCTGACACTCAGTGGGCTCAGGTCTGGGAGCCCAAAGGTCTGGGGCACTTTTTATGCCTTTACCAGTGATTAGTTGCTGAAGGCATTCTGTATCCAGGCTGACTGTGCATCTGTGCATGATTGCATACTATAAGTTTGTGAACACGTTGTCTTACGAACCACTCACAGGAATTTCACCAGAGTTACAACTTAGGTGCACTTGGGGCCAAAAACATGAAATGACTGAGTCTAGTTTGTTATTGCTTTTGTGTGATGAATAGAAAAGCTATAGATGTACTTGACAGATGTGGCCGGTTAAGGGGATGGGCCATATGTGTTAGTTGGGGCCTATGGGCCCAAAAACTTGTGATAAGTCTCTCTGGGTGAGGAATCAGCAGCTTGGATGCTTATTTTTGTTTTCTTTTGTTTTGGTGTTCTTTGTAGTCAATCTGCAACTTTTTGTGTCACTCTATTACCATAAGTGTTGCTGTAATTACTTTGTTTTTTTTGACACACATTGCAGCCACTGTTGCCACAACCATCTTATGCAAGGGTGGTGAACTATGTTCCCCTCTTTAATACGCGCATGGCGAACTATGGCATGTTTCCACATGTGGCCTGCAATGTTTATTTGTGCACCCTGCAAATGTTCTTGCACGGCTCTGTCAGTTTGTACGGTCCTAAGCATTCGAATAGAGATTACTTATTTTAAAATATCGATAGGATCTTATTTAATGAGACTGTAGGGAGATTCTTTAACAGTGTGACCTGCTAGAGACCATAACGATGTTCTGTGTGGCCGTGGCGTGTAAAAGTTTGCCGATCTTGTCTTCTGCATGCCACAGTTATAGTAACAGTTGCAGCAAACGTTTCTTGCAGCATGTTATACACTGTTGCATACGTCAAATGCTGTCGCCGATGTGTGTGGACTTCAGCATGGCAGCAGCATGACGTGCAGGAACTTTGTCGAGCGATGTTCGACGCCCTCGAACAGACGTGGCAGAACACGAGGCAGTCGAATGTCATCAACGAGCTTTACGAGGGAAAGATGAAAGACTGTGTCCAGTGTCTTGAGGTATTCAGATAGCCAGTCACTGTTCTTATTTATTTGATATTTTGTGCTCTGTCCCGCATGCGTTTGTTAATAAAATAGCTGATTAACTTTCCTGTAGTCTCCCCTCTAATCTAATCAGCTGTGAATTGGGAGGCTTCCATACATTTCATACCTTGACCATTTCATACCCTAGGCATCTCTAACCGTGACCCTAACTCTGATTCTAATCCCAAACCTAACCCCTAACTCTAACACTAACACCTAATCCTAACACTAGCACTAACCCTAACACTAACCCGAGGTACCTAACCCTAACCCCTTTAAGAGACGCCAGAAACGAAATGCTGGGTCACGAAAAAGTCGGTACGAAATATCTGGCACCCAGTTGGGAACCATCATGGATGTCACAAGTGATGTCCGGATAGTTACACTGGTGTTCTAACAGTGCGTTGCTATTGATTGTTTGCAGTGTGGCTGTGAGAGTGCCCGTGTCGTTGTCTATCTCGACATTCAGTTGCCCGTTCGTCCGTTCGGTGCCACAACGCAAGCCTACGGCAGTGTGGTTGGTGTAGCTTTGCAGTACGGGTTATTGAATACTTGTCCTCACTGTTGCTAATGCTGACGTGACAGAGGTGATACCCGACACGAGCTGGAAATTAATATTGGTTTCTATTTGTCCGCTTTTGTCTTTATTGAGTCGTCTCCATACTTGCTTAATCAAAGCCTAGTTGATGTCAGTCCTGCGTCAAGCTATGCCAGCGTGGCAATACAAAAGTTAGCAAAATGCAATGAAAACTTAACACAAATTACAGCTAAAATATATGTTCAAAAAGTGCGATTTAAGTCTGTGTTTGAAAACAACTAAAACTGTTTGGCGTAAAAAGTTGTCGTTTAAATTTATTACAGAACTAAAACATCGCAACTTAGTAATGAAAATGTGAACAAAACTTTGTTTAACGAAATATTAGTGTTTGTTAACTATAAATACAGCTGTAGCTGAAATGAAAACTCTGTTGAAGAGAGTAATGAAACAAAAGGCAAAAAGTTCTACCATCAACAGTCTTGTTTTGTTTGGCAGTAAGAATGTGATGTGCACGACCGTCACTGCCCATCTTCTGTTGTCAACCTCAAAGTGTACCTCTTTAGGCACTGCTCTTTGTGACTGCACTTTTTTTGTTGTGCCTGACGGGTGGTACCATCGTTGTCGTACATTTTAATTGTTTTTGTGTCCCTGCTGCCAAAGGTGTACGGGGCATTAAGCAATGCTGTGATCCATACATTTGTCCGTCTGTCCGTCCCAGTACCCCTAGGTCAAAAATGGTGCGTTTTGGGCACACAGTTACCATAGAACACTATTAAGAAACTCCGCGCTGGAAGTCGAACCCACCAGTGACTGTGGACTTTGAGACCACCAGCAGTGGCTGAAGTGGCCTTGATCTTGAACAGTTTATGTTGTCAGTATCTCCATAACGAAGACAGATAGGGTTACTATTAAACGCGAATAGGAAATTATAGGCTGCGTATCATTTCCCGTAATGATTGGTATCATATAACCACCAGAAAGAACCAAACTCATCTTTCACTTCTTTGGCCCATCTGTCGATTAACTGCCGGCGTCGGGGCCATATCGTGTCCCACTCCTTACTTGTTACTGTTTACTTCATTACATACTGGGCAACATTGTGTCTATTTTAGACGGAAGCTATGCGTGCATTCTGTGCGCCGGAGGTTCTTGACGGCAATAACCAGTTTTACTGTGAGCGCTGTCAGGCCAAACGTGATGCTCACAAGGTAACTTGACATCTCATGAAAATATTTGTTTGTTGTCATACTAACTAGGACTGGTATCAGGATCTGTTAATGTACAGTTATGTTGTTGGTCAGAGCTACCAGCAAGGATAATTTTACACATGAATAGTTATTCTGCATTATACTGTTCTCACAGCCATCTAGTGGTGCAAGCATTTATCTGTGGCAGTATAAACTAATTAACATTATTGCTTACCAGACAGTCGTAGTTTGGCACGCAATATTTGTTTTATGTACTGTGTATAGTTTGGCATGATGGTGTAGTGTTTAGGACATTGGACTCACTCTAGAGAGGTCATGGCTTTGATCTTAGTTCATTCCATTTCATGTACCACCTCTGTGCAAGTTGTTCAGTGTTCACACATGTAAGTAAGTAAGTAAGTAAGTAAGAATATTTATATAGCGCAGAGAATCATGCATCACACTGCGCTGTGATTTCTCAAATCCGAAATAAATGATTTTTCAGATATCGCCTAAACTGTCCGTAGCTAGAGATCTGCCGCAGACTTATCGGCAAACTGTTCCACAAACGAGGCCCTGCAA
>Ga0049105_1001308_pt1 | contig 10813 bp, 11 predicted proteins | sample WorMetvaBAHAMAS1_FD_61260 | JGI IMG/M metagenome (GOLD analysis project Ga0049105, IMG submission 61260) | Worm MetaG Olavius vacuus BAHAMAS.1 | ecosystem: Host-associated > Annelida > Digestive system > Unclassified | place: Germany: Marburg | collected 2013-04-09 | reverse complement strand
CGCCAAAGGATGTCCTGAACAGTACTGTTTTCAGTTGATGTCGAAAGGCCACCAATGACTGTTTATCTCTGACGAAAGACGGCAGAGAGTTCCATGCACGAACAGCTGCAACTGTGAGGGCTCAGTCGTGGGAGACCGTGCGTTTCGAGCAACCGATGACTCTGTAATGCACCCATGACCTATAGCTAATTGTAATATGTGCATTAATAAATCCTCTTGCGGTATGATGAAGATGACGATGATGATGACGATGAATATGTTACAGCTAACGTCAACACAAGTGTCTGCCCATGTCACCAGGAAGTGGACGCAGCATGCTTGCATGTGACATAGACTTGTACTTAGTACTTGTTTTGCACGTAAAGTAGATCTATTTTCCAGCAAGCGAAAATTGAAAAAAATGCTTTGCGTTGCTTCGTACAACAATCTCGTGTAACATTTTGAAGACAAACGGCGTACGGTACCGTAATAACGTGAAACGATGTTCATCAAGGTTACTACATGATCAACTTTATGCACCGTAACTACGCGTATTGACGTGCACACTGAAGGCTGTGAGTCGGTGACGCAGTGACAGTGTAATGCTATGGCTCGCCATGCATACATGTACATGTAACAGACATAATCTGATCGCATTATCGGTATTATCACTGCAATAGAAGGCATGAGTACCCGCAACAAGGCCCAGCAAGGTCATCGGGTGTAGGTCAAGGTCACTGGAGTGAAAAAAAACATGTGTCTGCATATCTTGTACGAGAGTGATTGGAACGACATGCAATCATACATTTTATATATGCATCGCTACGTCAAAAACGGCCGAAAACTGCATCAGCACCGGATGCTGTGAGGGGGCTCATCGAGGATTAAGGCCTACTGCGCCCACGTGACCCTGGACAGACGTGAAGGAAATTAGCATGGAGATCGTGACATTGAAAGTGCTATTGCATGTATATCTAGGGGCGCACGTTTGGCCATAATAGTGAATGCGTGTATAGCCTACCGCCGAAAGCACAGAGTGAACAGGAACTCTAGAAAAATGACGGTTGTTAATTGGGTATTCAAATGAATTGCGGATTGACACTCGTGTTTTAGCGTACATCGCTTCAGTAACATGGTCAGAAAACGACAAAACGACAGTGGCTATAACATTAATTATTTGTACGACATTTACACTGTATTTCTTGTTTTCTTTAATTATCAGGGTATACGAAAAAAATGCAAACTTGTTAAAGTTGACTTTAGCTCTTTTATAATGTTTAAATTAAACGGTCCGTGAACAATGTCGATTCGACTGGTTTTAGTAAAAGATCTTTTGTATATTTTACTGAATTCGTAATTAATATTGCATTATGTGCTCATTGCGCCCACCCACAAAGGGATAGCCAGGCTGAGTTGACCTGGGCGGTTTATTAAATACTAAGACGGTGCGAACGCGACTGGAACTCGCGAACAGTCACCCATTCCAGTACTAACCGGGCCCGACGTACGGTAACTTCGTTATCATATGCGCATGACAGTTTGTGATTTACGGCTCGCATGAGATCGGTTTCCGTGGCTGCGGCTGCGGCATATCTCGAGATGTGAAGAACTCATGAATATCAAGTGACATCCTGGCAGAAATGGATTCCGAACTCTACGGCGTTTTCTGGGGGGGGAGGTGAAACGGAACAGCCTCCATAACTGGAAACTACGTCTGCCAGTACAGTACGTGCAATACAAAGCCCACAGGCTCTATGTCCTGATGGTACGACTGTATAGTACCAACCGTTTCAGAAGAATGTCCACAATTTTTTCTGATCTTTTCTTTTCCAACGATTTTTTCCTTCGATTCATAACGATCGCTAACTTCATGAACGTACAGAGTCTTATCGTTGGCGTTATTCGTTAACGCAACTCACCCACTCGTCCTTGTTTCCCGGGTTTGATGAAGACACATGACTGACCACGTAACGTTTTCATTATGCTCAACGGCTTGATTTGTATGCACGGTGTGTTAAACTAAGCCGGCTGTCAGTCGCTTTCGAACGCACTTGACTGATTCATTCATTCATTCATTCATTTATCAGAAAGCGTGAGAAAAGACAAAAAACGTTACTTGGACGCGATGAAGACCGCCTTGTCGGTCATCTCTGTTGACAAGCTGACGGTAGAAAATAATCTAAATAAACAGGTGGATAAGTGTCGTGACACGATAACAGCTGTTGCGTATTTCTCGGTGCTTGTTTTCTTGGCGGTAATATAACCTGTTTGCGGTGGTGTGGCTGCCAGGGAGCACGAGAAAATGTCATATTACGCGCTACGGCTGGCGCACCTGCTGCTGTAGCTACCGTAGCTGGCAGCTGCTGTCGTTGCTTGCTCGATAATGACGTTTTCGTTCGTCGCTAATGGCAACGCATTAGTAAACCGCGGTTGTCGGCGATGACGTCATTGCGAGCTGTCAATCTTTCTCGCTGAGGGCGACGAATTATCGCATCAACGACCGCCGACGACCGGCCGATCTAGTTTATGTCGGCAATTACGACGATCGCTAATGAAGCCGTGTACTATGACGCATAAGCTTACAGCTGTAGGCCTAGTGGCCGCAGAAGATACTCATAGTGACAGTCGGAAATATCTGCAGGTAGTTAAACATGCACCGCTGACCAAGAGAGTAAGCGGTGTCCGCGGCGATCTCCATTCAAAGGCCTAATTAGTTACTATTTTTATTGTAGGCCCTGTTTATGGGTTGTGAACCAATTACAATATTATTGAATTACTAATTACTGAACAAGAAGGGCATTTTTCGTTGCTGCATCCCATGCATGGAATCGGATGTCGACTGCACTGAAGCTGTCGCGTTCGAGCACTGCTTTCTATAACGTACATCTCTAAGCTATCTGTTAATTCTGTGTGGCCTTCACGAGCACTTAATAATGACTTGTTTTTATTGTGTGGAGCGCAATTAACATGTGTGTAGGCCTATTGTATTGAATATCTTTAATTCACCAGGAAAAATCCGGTAGCAACAAAAAGAAACAAACTTAATTAAGTGAAATACATACACAAAATAATGAAACACAGAGCACATTCAGTAAATAAAAGCGTGAACGAAGTATACCTGAAATGTAACTAGTTTATACCAAAAAACAGTGTAGGTTTTTATTGTATTGTATTGTATTGTGTAGTAGAGATAGTCAGAGCGTCCATTCTGCACTATTTTAACGTACGTGAGCAAGATTCGGTTTAACAAATTATCAGACAGCTCAGTAGTTCGTTATGTTTTAATTCTTTTGATTAGTGTCATTTGCGTGTGTTTTGTGTGTTTCCTGTATTTTTGATTTGCGTTTTTCTTGTTTTTTTTCTATTAAAATCTTTTTACAATTGTGTTAGTTTTATTTTCATCAATGTCTTTTTAATCCAACTGTAGAGCTGCAATAGTCCCAATAAACTATTGTGTTTTATTCTATTTTATTCTGTTCTATTCTATGCGACAATCATTCAAATGAGGGTTAGGCGCTTCGATGGTTTCTTGGTACAGTTTTCGCGTCACCGACAGAAAATAAACATTGCTAAACATTTTTCTCAGATGCACAAAAAGTCGTTTCGACCTTGAGAGTGTCGATGTGTGCTGAAGTGCGTTGACTGAACGCATTGTAAAGGCACTACATTGAGTTCGTTGTAATACGACATGTTTATGATTGTGTATGGCCGCGTCTCTATGGGCCTAATTAACAGACATTGCTTTAGTTCGTCGTCTGTCATCTCTTTAACTCATCCACCGGTATAGATACAAGCCACGGTATGTGTGCGTTCGCGAGCCTATCTCTGTTGGGTCCTACGTGTATACCAGACCAACACTACCAGGACCTGTCGCCCTGTTAGGACCTGATCTGAGACCCAATAGGGTTTTTCATTGATTTTGATAGTTTAACGCTCAGTATGCCAACATATCACTACAAACCTCATAAATCAAATTACTATCCCTACTGGGTCTTAACTCATCCTTCTGTACCTATTGGGTCTTCACTTCCTGTGTATTGTGTATGTAACACGCCAGCATAGCTCAGTTGGGTCCCACGTGTGTACCAGACCAACACTACTGGGTCCTACATTAGACCCAATAATGATTAGCTCGCGAGTATGTGTGCGTGTGTGTCTGTGTATGTGTTACTGATGCGGTTGTCACGCATCTTGTTTACTCTGTTCCATGCTCTTATGACTGACGTTAGCCTATAGCGCTCAATGAATGATGCATTGAATCGAGCACCAAATTCTCGAAAGACCCGTGGAACGCCGAACACAAAACCTTGCCGAGAGACGCTGTGCTAGCTCGAATTACCCGCGTTGCATAATGAATGTTCTGACGTTCGGCGTCGCGTCGAAAGTCTTGTAACTTTTGAAGCGCAGATAGAGTTAACACCGTATAGAACATACACTGGAGCTTTGTAGATCGCGAATACGGTGGCGATATTGAACTACACTAAAAACTTATCCCTTTCCCGATCATTTCCATCCTAACTGTTTTCGGTTCAGTCCCGTGTACACGGTGTACAGTGGTGGTTTCGGTATGCTGCACCTTGTCTATGGAACGAACTCCCCACTGATCTTCGCGAGCCTCGTCAGATACAGTCTCCTTCACTTTCATAATCACACATGGCAGTTCATCATCATCTTCTTCACCATCTTCACTATCACGACTTGCATCTTCTCTTACTTGTTCAGTCTTTCATTCTGAACTTAAGACTTGGCTTTTCGGCAAATCATTTCCTCCACAGACCTTTTCCTTTCATACCGGACTGATTCTATGGACTCTGGGACCATTTAATGTTTTTATTCTGCTCAACGGCTGGATTTGTTTACATAGTGTGTTAGACCAAGCCGGCTCTAACTCGGTTTTCGAACGCACTTAAAATCATTGCACTTTCATTCATTTGGTTTAGCAGTCTTGTACTTAAGCCACTCTAAATAACTCTAATGTAATGTAATGTACACTGTACTGTGCCACAGATTTCTTCCCAAATGTATCTTAGGTTATTCGATATATGTGTTATTTCGAAAGTACTACGACAACATATGGAATACATATATTATAAGTCTGGGATGGAGCAGAGAAGGGATGACAGATGCTGACGGTGATACAATTGATGCTGATTCAGAATATGGACGTTGAAACTGAGAGAGATCAGGACGAGAGTGTTGGAGTGATGCAACAGGTAGATTTCGTCAGAAACTCCGCGGGGTTAACGTGAACAGCGCGCGTCGTCGGCCGGTGGTCGCGTTGCACGACAACGGATTTCCTTGATCCATGTCCAACTACATCCGATCCTCGCGCGCCCATCCCAGCCCGACGTATAATAAAGTTAATTACGGCGGCGAGCGATGGGAGCTGGGCCGATGTCGGATTCATTTCACGAGCCTATCTACGAATGTTATTGCCTTTACTCGGCGTCGCTCGCACGCGGAAATGTCGTCAGAAGGCCGTAAACGTACAGTCAGACAGTTACACTATTACTTTCGCATCTGGAAAGTGACTTCGCATCAGCTGGATAGACGCAGCGGCTTGCAACATCCCATCAGACCGGCCGCTCGCTGTTCTTGTTGCACGCACACACTAATCTTCGTAGGCTACTGCATTTGCATGGCACTGTTATGATTTCATGTTTATCATATATATCGTAGGCCTATCTCCAGAAACCGGACCCCCCTCCCTACTAAATTTTCGAATACTGTAACAAATATTTTTGCCAAATCAATAATTTCCGGTGCACGGAATCGCTGTGTATTCTTCACAGCGTCTTCACTGTTTACGAGATTTGTTAAAGCAGATGTTACCGAGGGTAATTGTAAATGATGATGACGACGACGATGATGATAGCAACTGTTGTTCGTTTTTTTCTTTATTGGGGCCACTGTGAGTGCTTAGCCAGCCTTGTCGGTCCCGTTCGTGTGTTGTCAGCTGTCATGTTTTTATGAAACTGTTTTATGATGATGATGATGATGATGATAATTTCAGGAGAGGAATACGCCACAAGAGACACGTAAAATGACTCGTGAAGATGACGTCATGGACGACGGCGGCAACTTCTACTCGTTGTCTGGACTGGACAATTACGATCCTGCCGACGACTTTCTGCCGTTCGACGACCAGTCACATCTGCATGCTGCCGGCTCCAACGACTCGTCCGACGTCCAGTCGACGGCCGCCGCGGAAGTCATTGGAGTCGCGCTATATCCGGTTGTCACGTGGTTCGCGGTGCTGCTGACGCTGACCAGCGTCGGTCTGGTCGGCAACACCATCGTGCTCGTTGCCGGCACGGTGGCATTTGACGAGAACGCCGGGCGTCGTGGCCGTCTAAGCCGCTCGTCGACGGCGGTCGTTGTCAACCTCGGAGTCGCTCTGGCGGCGTCGTGTGTGGTCTTAGGGCCGCTGCAGTTCGCCGTGGTTGCCGAGAACTACGTGAAGCGATCGGTGTCGTCGTTCGTCTGTCGCGCCGCTGCCGCCGCGTACCACCTGCTTGCTGGCACGACTGTCTCAATTCTTGTCGTCTACGCGCTGATCAGACGACGTCGGCTACAGCGTGCCTCCGAAGGTCGTCGATCGTCGTCATCGAGGGGTCTGCGCTCGGCCGGCGACTCGGGCACCTGTTCGGCTTCGTGCCACCGCCAGCTGGCTACCCTGCGAGGTTCATCGGGCGCCGCTGGGGCTGTCGAGGTGCTGCCAAACTGCAGGTGCGACAAAGCCGTGCCGGTATCTGTTATAGGTTAATTGAACATGTGGCCGCAAGTTACAGTTCTACTTGTTTGACTGTAAGGTAGAGTAAAGCTAAGTAAAGTAAATGTCGATTTATAGAGCGCGATTACGTACCTCTAATGCGATAACGCCTCGACGGTCCGGCGAACAGATACATTTTCAAGTCCCGCCTAAATTGTTCGGAGTCAACAGCTGGATCGCGCCGATGATCAGACAGTGAATTCCTGACTGTTGGTCCGGCGACAGAAAATGCACGGGTCCCAAAAGTGCTACGGCGAACTCGCGGAAACCGTTGACGTATTGCATATTCTAGAGCCTAGTGTACGGTTAAGGCTAATCCTAGATTAGAGCGGATGGGTACTCTACAGAACCTAAAAAGCTATTTAATAAATATGTTCCTAGGCACGAGGACATATATTACTGCAACCCACTGTAGGCCTGAGCTTATACGAACGAAAACATTTAGATAGCGCTTAAACACATTTTCACCAAATTATGCTTTTAAAATACGCGAACGTTTATGACTTTAACAACAAAATGTCCGACTTGTCGGTTTTTTGGAACTCACGACAAAGTGGTTGTGCATGCACTTGCGACACAGGCGCAAGCAGATGAGAGTGACGGTGGTCGTTGGAACGGTTATGCCGTGGCTCGTCGGTGCTCTCTGCTCTCTGCTGGCGTCCATCGACTATGTCTCTCTCGTTGACTTCGACGTCTGTCGCCAGTCGGTGGTCTACAGAAAACAGATCGAACGCGACAGTTACGGGCCTGCGTTCAGCTGGACCGGCGCACTCGCCATCACATACTGGACAGTGATCGTGTTCGCCGGCGCCTGGCTGGCTCTCGCGTACTTCTGGAACCGCAGGCGGTTCGCGTCGACGTTGTTGAGGCGGGACCCGACGCTGACGCGCGACCGCAGTGGACTGTCGAGAGACGAGGGACGTCGGAGAACATCTTGCATCAGTGCAGCGGGCGCCAGTCTGTCGGAGGTAGGGGCAAGTGAGGCAGGCGAGATGTCGCGACACGAACCGAGTAACTCTTCGAAGAAGAAACGTCTGTCGAGGAAACAAAGTGCAGACCGTGCCAGCAAGTCGTCACAGGTTTGTTTGATTTGTCAATCGTAAGTAAGTAAGTAAGACTATTTGTACACGGCGCGAAAAAGCAACAGTCACTATGCGCCGCAGCCCTACACAAACCAAAGTGTCTTCAAAAGTCTCTTGAACTGTATATAAGTAAGCTATCTCGTCGAAAAAAATCCACGGTAGCCGCTCCCAGTAGGAGTGAATGGTGCACACCAACTATAACACACTTGCAGTGCATATTCTTCGTTTAACGTTCTGTATTTTTATCGACATCCTTGTCGCGATCAATTACATTGCGAATATCAAGACATGACTTTTGTCAGCCTACAATGCCATGATGTTGTCGCATTGCCACGCGTGGCGTTGTCGCCTATGGGACACGACAGCATGTGCTCCCCGTTAAGTTTGCACATAGTTATTTTGCCTAACTCTCTAACCTCCATCGGCTCTGCGCTAGAATTGGTATTATTCTGTAATAGAGTGTCGGCCGTCTGATCTTTTAAAAGTCTGTATTACGGGAGCCATCCGCGTTTGTATAGTGCTGGTAACCTATATTGAAAAACTGTACGGGTTCGGGGGAGGGTAAATCTGGAAGTTTAGAGCACTCCTACACTACGGTACAGACCCACTTAACTGAATTTTTGGGTCGTTTGAATGAAGGTAATGAAAAATGCATAAAAGGAAAGGGAGGAGGGAATGGTGAAAGGAGGCGATGCGAGAGAAGGTTGCCCCCTCCCAACCTACCCCCTCCCACTCGCCTCAGATCCTGGCGGCGCCACTGTTGCTGTAATATAGCAGACAGTAACAAGATCCTGTCGCGGTTTAAAGCGTAATACATGTCCTCGTCCGAACATCGCGTGATGGGCCGCAAATGCGGTCTTCCGCTTATTTCGTCGCGGTAAACACTTTGAGTTGGGCGGCGACGGTTAAGCGAACACAGGGAGTCTATTTCCGGCAAGCCGTCTAGTCCTTCGTGACGCGCCTGATCGCCGGAAACAGCGTTAGCATCGTCTCCAGTTTGGCGAACAGCGTTGGACAGCGTCGGCCGTATGAACACAGGCTGTCACAATCCCGGAGATAGGCCTAATGCACTGACAAGTCTACTGCTGAGACGCGTTGATCCTACACGCGAAATGACGATAAGCTGAGTCGCGATGTCGTACACGCCACGACTGCACTTCGTTTGCCGACAGCATGAGTAAGATTTATGTCACGTATCTGGAACAATCTGCCCGACGACGTTGTCTCTACAGTCTGCGGCTACTGTTATCGTTCCATTTTCTTCGTAACATCCTTCTCTTTCAGCAATCATGGGGCCCATGCCCCCCCCCCCGCCCGCTTACTAAATACGCCCTTGAGGCGATGACCGGAAGTGGTCATGGTAACCGAAAAGAGAAAGTTTCGAGTACTCGAGTGGTAAAGAAACTACTCGAATAGTTTAATATTACTCCACTCTAATGAACCTCGACTTAGTATTTGCTATTCAAGCGTCTCTAAAAAACTCGGATTTGTTGGATTATTGGTATCAGTGACGTTAAATTCCTGGCTTTGGTTTTCAAGCATAGAGTACGTTTACGTGAAAGTCTTGGCCTTGCAAAGTTGCAAGCCCAAACCTTTTTACCTCGCTGTTTGTTCTCTGCCTTGCACACGTCATCACAAACCGGCTTTTGCATTTATGTATGCTGAGCTACATTTAATAAATTTTACTTCTGTGAATTCGATTTTAAAAAATGTCAGCGAACTGTATGGATATAATCAACTCTACGTCCTGTGACTGTGAAACCGTGCTGGCTGACCTGTGCAGTCGGCGGCTTGTTTCAGACGTGTAGTCCCAAAGTGTGACAGAACACCTAAAGGAATTGGTGAGACGCTTGGAGCTAAAGTATCAGGAAACCGAAGTATCAAGAACACTACATAATATGAATGAAATGAAAGTGCAGTGATTTAAAGTGCGTTCAAAAACCGACTAGAGGTCGGCTTAGTCTAACACACTTACCCGTACAGCCGTTGAGAATGGTCTGAGAGTACGTGTAAATACATGCATTGCCTGCAAAAAGTGTTCCCCCGCAGAACCATTCGGGGGCCCCATACCTACTCAAGGCGCGGGGCTCTCCCATTCCCTCTTTCTTTTCCTCCCCTCCCCTTCCCTCGCCGCCTTAGAAATAGGCCCCTTAAATCCAGCTAGGGTGTCTGGGGAGCGCTGTAAGCTCCCCCAGAGGGGTCTGGGGCAGATCCCCAGTCGATTTTGGTGCATTTTAGCTGTTAAATCTGACATGTGGTTGCAACATTTTGAATGATTTTTCTTTGAATCAACTGCCCAAATTCCACCCCTACCAAGCCGACTAGGGGATCTTGGGAGCGTTGTAACACTCTCCTATGAATTGTGAGCAACAAATAGCCTATAGGGCCTATTCCCATTTCCATGCAGCCTGCTGTTATGCATAAAATATTAATTCTTGCGTTTGTAATATAGATCATGCAGGCCAGCTGGCATAGTGTGTCAAAACAAAAAAGCCATATGCCAGTGTCTAAAACCTTTGGATGACCAGCTAGAATACTGAATAGGAATGCGCCTATCGTTTACCAAACGTTACGTGTAGGCCTGCATGAAACTTGTGGCTTGTGAACGTTTTCTCAACGTTCACACGTCAAAACAGCGTGGTAAAAATTGGCAGTTGGTCTGGCCCCTTGGCGGCGGGGGCCCCTCCTTGGTACAACCGGCAAAATGGTTAATCCGGCACTGGGTCGCCGCATCCCAGCCCCATACACCTGTAGCAGTTATGCTGAATGCTTCGCGAAAGAGTCCCGACGTTGTGTTGACAGTGATAAAATGGTATTGCGTAATAGCATTGACTTGAACCGGACGCTCGCCGGAAACCCCGAAACGAGTTTGTACTACCTACTACCATTAGCTTAATGACGCTGTTTACGACGGAGAGTTCCGCTCGTTGGCATCACGCCATCGGAATTTCCTGTCCTTGCAGTGGAGCTTTCCACTTGC
>Ga0049105_1001307_pt1 | contig 10817 bp, 9 predicted proteins | sample WorMetvaBAHAMAS1_FD_61260 | JGI IMG/M metagenome (GOLD analysis project Ga0049105, IMG submission 61260) | Worm MetaG Olavius vacuus BAHAMAS.1 | ecosystem: Host-associated > Annelida > Digestive system > Unclassified | place: Germany: Marburg | collected 2013-04-09 | reverse complement strand
AGATCAACTTGATTTTTAAACGTCGATCGTCATGCCTCATGCCCTAAAATGTAATGTGAACCGGTAAAATGATGCAGATAGAGGTCCGATGGGGTCCGATTGGGTCCCGATGGGGTCCGAGTGGGTCCGATGTGGTCCGATTGGGTCCGATTGGGTAATTAGTCATACCCCAAAACGTTATGTCATCGCTATGTCCATTGTCTAAGAACAACCTGACATTGTCAGAATTTCAGCCTAACAGAGCATTAGCAATTGTACAAGACTGGCAAGCGTCACGGTAACGGACGGCGTCCGGACGGCTTTTAGTAGGACCCTCGTCTAGCCGTGAAACTACTCGCTTCCGATGCTCACCGAAATTACGGAATGGATCTGCTGTTCTGACTGCTTTCGAACCTTCGGAATTTTTACTCCAATGTCTCTGAGGTCATGAATAACAACAGCTTCTAAGTTAGACGTTAATTCGATATTCCTCTTAAACTTCATTATTTATATTTTCTTCGTAAACAAACTTCGAACTCCGCAGACTCTTCCCTAAACCCTGATTGGTCGACGACCGACAACCTTTACGTTAGTAAGTAAGAATCAAAAAGTGTTTCATGAGTCATGATTGATAATTTTGATAAATAAATGAGAATGGTGATGAGCCTACACTTGACGAGGTCAGCGCTGCATCGCTCGTAATCATTAATAATAAAAGTAATAAAGTTTTGTATTTCAGCAGATCTGATGTTCATGACGCAAAACGGTTATAAAGCGATTTTGCATCCAGTCTCCAGCTCAGTGCTGAGCATCAGGGAATGGTGCTGACTGCCGAGTGAGTGACGTACACATCATTTCTTCAGAACAGAAATAGAAATAAATACGTTCCACATCCAGTGGTTAACTTGAAGTAGGCCAGAACGCGGTGGAATTGAGTTTGCGATACCCCAAAATTGTACAAGACCATTCTGAGGCCCCAGAGTTACCAATTCTTGGCCAGTGCTGTTCTGCATCTTTTATGCCGAGGAAGTCAAAGTCAGTATTTTCGTTGTCATATGCATTGGAGCTTCCTGGTCAAGTTGCAATGTGACTGTGATCGAGTGACAGCATACCCAATTCGGTGACAAAGGTCTTCAGATGACGTAGAGTTCCTGTCCCCTCCCCAAATTCACACTTTATACACTAGTCACATCAAAAGCTCAATGCTTTATGTGAGCATGCAGCAACCACTACACCGAAGACCAACAGAGGTAGAAAACTGTATTCTATGAGCATCGACACATCGACTAAAACATGGTTTCATGTTCTAGGTGACCTCGGCAGAGAACAAAGAAAAACTGCAGTGAGCTCGAATCAGAACCAAGGCATCTTGTATGTCTATAGCGATACACAATACTTCCAATTATGGAGATGGCCGTTTCTTTACATATACTGTTGGCCTTTGTCAACCTTCAGTCCACCTATTAACGATCTTTTCACAATCCAGGCATAAATATTAATGTGTTTAAATGCCGACATGCTATTCAAATCATTAATTTGTACCAGACACCTCTCTTAACCGTGATGAAGACACAGTGAGTGAGCCACTAAAGCTCTATACTGTTTGTTCTATACAAGACAATACGATATGCAAGTATTGAACAGCCCTACTGATCATGAAAATTGACAAAATCCCCACATAGGTCTACGAAATCCACAAAAATGGCAAATGCTAAGTATCGAAATCTACAAAATCCACACGACGGGCCACAGTATCAAACTATGCGGGGTATGATTCATGGTTAGATTCAAACTAATATTCCGTTTCAAATGTGCTGGTTGCTGATTACATGACAATGACTACCTTGTGCCTGGCTAGTAGTAGTGAATATGAAATGCCCTCAGGAACAGTGAAAAAGTGTCACTGGATAAAAACCTGCATGTGGCATTGACCACTAGGTCTATGTTGTACTGCATTAACAAGGTTTGGAATACAGATCTACCTTTCTACCTGGATTTATTCAACATAGCATTGCAGAGAACCTGACTGGGCCACAATCAATTACCGTAGAACCCTTAATTTTGGCTACCCTTAATTTTGGCGTTTGAGTCAATGTAATTATTTTGGACCCCGTAATTTTGGCGTTTTTGCTTCGTACTACACTGAAACGCTACTGTATTCAAATTTTCGCCGCCCGTTATTTTCGCGAACTTGCCAGGCTCGCGAAATTCGCGAAATAAAGGGCACGCGAAAAAAACAGGTTTTACAGTACACGTGACAGGGATTGGCCATAAATGATACCATGCTCTGAGGTGGATGGAGTTTCAGTCAATCAACTGGTTTATTTATATGGCAGCTCAAAAACTGAACTGAAACAACAAACAAGTGTATGACAAAACTATAATGCAAGTGCACAATTACATCAAGACAATCACTGATAGTCTGACAATGCACAAGAAAGAAATGATTTTTAAAACCGAGTTGTCTTTGCACATAACAAAGGGTACTTTTTTGCAAACCAAAAACTGCAAATTATTTAAGTCACGCTTAGCAGGTAAGAGATAGTTCATGCAGTTATCAATGTTCACATTATTATGACGATGCGTGACACAGGGGTAAGAGAAAAATACTGTGAGGTCACGCATGGGGTAAAGCGTGATTGCCCACTATGCACAATGGATTGAATTATCGACATTACGAAAAGACGAACAGAAACATCTTGTAAAACAATTTTAGTCTTGCATAATTTGCAGTTCTGACAGATGACATTGCAAAGAATGATATAGTGTTGTGTTTAGAGCTTAACTCTGTGGGCAAGAGTAACTAGTTAGCATCTGCGAGAGGGTACAAGTTAGTGACATTGTTTTAGAAAGGGTTCAGAGCATTGTAACGAAATGTCACAAGAAAATGGGGGGTTAATTTTACCCACAAATCACGGGACATCATGACGCACCCCACAGTAAGAATGTGTAATTAGTAAAGTCAGATAAACCCTAACCATAACTGTAATCATTACAAAGTTTTACTGCAACAAATGTCTGTACACAAATCTTACATGCACACAAACATATGACCACAAAAATACACAGCAATCTATTGAGCTGCATGTAAAAACAGTGATGTGTAATTACTACACATGTGTAAATATATACACACTTAATCATTTAAAAAAATTAATCAATTAAATTGTTTAAATTGATTAAAAACCTGCATCCATAAAATCTAAAAAGTATAATACAGAATACCGACATGATACAATCAAAGTGGATTTACACTGCTAATGCATTTTCCTGAAAATTATAACTAAAATGACATGCATCATCAAATTTTATTATTTCTCATAAAAATTATCGAAACCTGGTGACAACAATAACTTGTGTTCTATTACATCTACCGTACTGTTGTGGTTTGATAAGTTTGGAAGTGACATTATCGAGATGCACCGATAAGACACTGGCCGATTATCGGCGCCTAACAATCAGCCGATACCGATTAATACAAAAAACTTATTTTGCTTTCTTATTTAAGTTATTTATTTAGGCTCCGATTATTATACGAGAACTCTTACTTACTTGAAGGACTGCAGAGTGCAGACAAAACAAAAACGCACCCAAAAGCAAGTTACAAAACGCACCCACATTTACAGGAAATGGAAGCCACTCTCGTGTTTGTTTACTTCTGGTAATAAAAATAAAAACTTGTACTTACCAACTGTGTAAACGACAGTCAGCCGATACCGACATACTAATCGGCCAATACCGATTATCGGTGCATTTCTAGACATTACGCATCTACAGTGTCGGTATTAATCGAAACTGTTTTAACTAATCGATTAAAATTTTTTCGAATAAGTAGCAGACATTCAAAGGATTATGACTACAAACAGTGATACTGAAAAGATCTGATAATCAACAATGCATCACCAACAGCAATCTGTCCATCATCAAAATAACATAAAAACACACTGTATCGCACCCGTTCAGTGACTCACCATGTCATACTGCCATAAAACTTTCTGTGATATTACAAACCATATGAAAATAAAATTAAACAACGTCACAGTGAGACTTCTGCCAGCACAAATGTTACACAGTAAATTAGCAACGAAGCGTATTTACAAACAGTTACATGAAATTGCGAATGAGCTGCGTATGTCTTCAGTGTCACATTACTGCCTATGTATGGGACAATACAAGCCAAGAAATGAAGAAATAGAACAAGAAAATTGGATAAACAGCGAGAGCCTTGCGACGTGGCGGCTGACACTCAGCGAGAAATGCTGTCGATGCTGAAACACACAAAATTTATCGATTAATACACAGCAAAATGTATGAACACTGGATGATCAAGAAAGCTGACATACAACAAACAGATGCTGTGGAAAAGTAGTATTTGCAAAGGATGCTCGACACTCGATGCATCGGCTTCACTACTAAGATACGTCATAATTAGCAACATTGGCATTTTAGAATTGTAAAGTATTATTATGAGCGACAGACAAAACCATTGTGACAGCTTCACAGCTACAACTGCACATTACCAATGTAACACTGCTGATACAAGCAACAAGGAATTTCTTTCTTTCACTAGTGGAGTTCATACCGACGGGTTCTGGAAATCAGGCTGATCTTGTTGCTGTGACAGGTGTAGGCCTACTACACAGACTTGCAAGAAAGCTTCGTAAGCTACCAGCATCCAATGCTGTACTCTGTAGTGGGTTTGTGTATAATGGTAGGTATGTAAAGACCGTACAAGGGCTTCCATCATGTGCCATAGTGAAAGAGTTAATACAATAATGTGTTGATAATAATCTCGATGAAGTGCACTAAACCACAGAAAACTTGCCGAACGTTGACCAGCCGAATGCCAGGAGCACAATCAGGCAGCGAATGACAAAGAGCAATGTTGACTGCGTGGCAAGAAGCACAAGCTCACAGATGATCAGAGCCAGCGTCAATGGCAGGACACAGTATCCAAGCACGCAAACACTCTGGAAGAAAGATCTGAAACCAACACATTTCTACCTGCAACGCACAAGTCCTAATTCGGACTGAAAAGGCAAAACTACAGTACAGCAGCTATACAGCGTTTGTTGCTATTAATGTGTCTAAATATGAATAATGTGACAATACCAGCAAGGATGGCATTCTACTAAATATTCATAACAGCACTTTTTACATTTCATGCAGTACTACGTTCTAGTACTAAATCTGTAACAAGTTTCATTGACTGATTTATTGAAATAATTAATTATCAATCAACAATCACTTCAAGTTCCCCCAACGGTGCCAGGAAAACCTTGAAAGTTCATTGGAACTTTTTTTTACAAGCAAGATGCTGCCGCCCTTATCATTCAACCAACAGTGCCGAAGAACTGAAAAAGTGCCGTATTAACTCAGGTCACATCTATTACAAAAAGCCTTTTGACATCATCCAATCTCCCATCTGATGGTTTAGAAGTAGCACTTATTCCAGAGCATTGCGACATTTTTGGCCAGATGCCACCAGTGACTCTGGCAGATCTCAACTGCAGTCATCCAGGCCATCTAAGCAAGAGTCCAATTCCACAACATTAACATTAACACACAAAATCTACTGCAGTGCAAACAACCAAGTTCAAAAACTGAATAAACATACATCGACCCTCCAAGGAGTTTAATGTTCAGTGTGACAACGGTGGCTCCGAGCCAGTAGACGACGAATACTTCAGCAAACTGTGGACCTCCATCATTTGCACCGGTGTCTGTGACAGACGAGCCTTGAAGCATCCTGGAACATTCCAAATACATCCACTAAACTATCTAAATAATACCCAGATTCCAGTGTCTTATTGGTCCCCCCCCAGAAAATTGCACAAAAAAAAACTGAAAAACTGTGCAAAATTTACGGGAAAATTGCGCTCAAAATTGACGGGCGAATTACGCTAAAACTGACAAAATTTGTGCCAAAGTTGCGTGCATGATGTATGGTTGTTGTGAAATGTGTTGAAAAATCCTGATCGAATTAAATTTTTGCGGAGATTTTTTACATAGAAAAAATATAACAAAAAGGAATGTGTTTGTGAAGCAGTAAAACACACCGTTAGTTTAGATGAGTTTGTTTTTAGATGAATTTATTCTCGTCAAATACTTCAAACTATCAAATTTGAAGCTGTTTTTACAACTCATTGTCTCATTAAACTAGTGATAAGCCTATATAATTATGCTGTTATATTATCAGTTTAATACACAAGTTTTGCTTCTGATAACCGAGCAATGCACTTTTAGCAGGTCTGAGCAGTGTATGATTTTATATTTCTGATCGTACTAGCTATAGCCTAGTTGGGAGTGATTTGTGAGTTTCAGTTTTTAGTGGATGAACTGTGATGAACTGTATGTGGTTATCTCTGGTAGTATAGAGAATACAGGGAGTTTTTATATTGATCAAACATATCGTACAGCAGTATCTAACAATCACAACTCACAACCGTTAAAGTCTGTATCCAAGCCACCTCTAAACTGACAAAAGTAGCCAAAGCTGCACGAAAATTGCGCTCCGCTGCAAAAATTGCGAGATCGCGGAAAACGTCAAAATTGCGCTGCGCAAGATCGCAATTTTCTATCTTATGTGATGACACTGTACATCTGCACTGTATATGGTTTGCTCATTCACTGTCGGCACATCGGAAATTTGTGCAACTGCTATGATGTAAGCGCAGTCAACTTGGCATTCCCACACCTGCAGTAGTACAGCCCCATGTCTGCAACAGACAGGAGGTGGTGTGTTAAATTTCAAAGGGCTCTAATTTTGTGACCACATGTCAGGTTTCCAAGAAAAACATCGGAATTCGAATTGACACATTTCTGCATATTGTATTAAAGTATCAAGTTGACTGCACTTGTCTCCATGGAGGAGAAGATGGTGAGAATTTTGGTGGAGAGCGGAATAAAAAGAAGAAAGAAAGAAAGGATTAACAAAGAGAGCAAAAGGGTTAAGACAGAAAGATTAAGAAGAACAGAGTGTCAGCAGTAACAACAGGGCATTAGCACTTAGATGATGGAGATGCAGCAAAAATGATAATTATTTGATAATTATTACAAATGACTACATTAGCCATCCAAAATGAAGCTTCAGGAACATGTGATGTAAGTGCAAAATGCAAACAATATTCACTTATTCATTCCAGCTGAAAAATACCAAAAGCTGACTACTGTGTAGAAGTGCACAACGAAAAAAAATGCATTCAAGCAACCAATATCACAAGAGCATGACGTACATGCCAAGAAAGACGCAGACAATAAGAGGACCCCAAAGATCCCCTACAAAACAAATCACGTCAAAACAGTGCTAAACAACCTAGCACAGAACAAAAACATTCACTTTATGACATATAATTTTTGAATGTTTAAAAACAAATCAACAGTTACGTTTCATCAGTTCAAATACGGTTAAGTTCCACCTAAGTTATACACACATTATGATGTCTTTTCTGTGTACATACCACTAGGTCAACTCAGCCTTCCATCCCCCCCCTCCCGGGTCGATAAATGAGTACCAGCTTTAACTGGAAAGGAAAAGGCAGGTATGGTTCATTCCATTAGTGGATGAACGTGGGATGTGCAGATAAAACTGTGATATCCCTTGAGAATGCATGCCATACCCGAGCACCTTAGAGGTGCGTTCACGAAAAGGCGCTATACAAATCCACGTTTACCTTTACTTTCACCACTAGTTAACTCCTGTCACAAAAGATGGAGCTTGACTCTCTGTGATGCTGGAGAGTTACAGACCATGCCTAACAATGGCCTTAGTTCGACAGTGGTTTGGAGGCAATGACCGGAGCAAACACTGATGTGGTGGAGTGGCTGAACCAATGGCATCCATGCATGTGATAACAACAGGTTCACTCCTATTAGATTTCTATCTGCCATTGTCTTATCATTTCGCCTGCTGTATTCGGCAGCGGTGGTCTAAAGCAAAATTCAGTTTTATTTTGAAATAATATATCAAGACAGTGAATGCAAAGAGAATGATGGCCATTCATTCCTGTACGTAATTCTACAATACATGCAGAAGAGAATCTATGCAAACAGGTTCACGTACACAATTTAATGTAATCTAATGGGACAAAATGTGATAAAATTTAATCAAAAGTCAGAACACTTCTATTGTAGTGCATCTCAGTTTTTTTGCAATTATGTGATGCAAAAGATCTGTTTATAAAAATTACATTCAAGTCTGCAAACAACGGAACTGCTTTCAGTTATTACGTTGAAGCAGCTGGAAAGTGTATTCACAAAGACAACCTCTCAGAAACTGGCTCATGCCTCAAGTATGATAAACCATATCATCTACCACAACTCACATTCTCGGAGAAGAGTCTTGCTTTCCTTGGGATACAGCACATGAAAGAACTTTGTACCAATGGCTTTCAAGTCCCGAACCTAACAGTAGCACAAAAAGAAGTTGTACAAGATGCTGGGAGACAAATATTAATGCAGCGTATGTTACAATGCTGAAACAATGCACCGCATGGTGATGCAAAACCGTGGAGTGAATACTGCAACGATATTTACTGCCGTAACAAGTGCTATAAAACATGTTAACACACAAACTGAGGCATATGTACTCACAATAGTTTCACGAACTGGCTCATCTAATGTATTGAATTCTTGATCATCTTCTTCGTTGGATGCTGACAGGCCAGGAACTGTAATGTCACCTTCCAATCCATCTGACGACTACACAACAGTGACATATATCATTTACACAACAAACATAGTTGCTCTCACTCCAACAGCTATAACTATGCCGCCTTGTTATATAACAGACCCTCTATGACCGGCACACACTGGCACCCCGACGGGCGGCCACGCCAGCCAATCACTGTCTCCCCCCACCAGTGAAACAGATCTGTCACAGGAACATTCATTCAGCCGCAGAGGGTGTGGGGGAGGAAGGGAGAGAGCGGCGTGTAGTAAACAGGTGTGAAACAACATGCATATCACGGCGTAGTCTGCTCCGCGATAAGGAACCGACTCGACGGCAATGGGGAAGGGGGGAGAGCATGGTGTCCTGTCCAGCAGACAATCTACGATCAAACCGACCTCCCAGTAGACCTACTGGGCACTACAGTCGGCGGCCAGGCCACCGCTCACGACAGAGGATGGCCGACCAACCGTAAAGTGTGAACTGAAGTGAGGGGTTCAAGCTTAATTATCAGCAACGCAAGCAACCGCTCCTTGCTTACTGCCCGCCAGTGCACACATACCCATTTTGAGAATTGATAACAGAGACACGAGAACGAGAATGAGAATCCGTTTTGATAATCGATTTTTCGATTATCATTTAACATGCCTAGCCTGTATACCAGTAGTAAACCACGCACTGGCACCATATACCAGTAGTCGAAAATGTCTTACATATATGATGTTAGAGCATATATGATGTTATATACCCTGTAACCCTTTTTCCACGCAGCGGCTCTCCAAAGCACTGAGAGAGTCCCCAGTGGACTACAAAGCCCTGCTTACTGGGAGCTATACTGTTACACTGACTGTTGGAGACACGTATGCAATAGATGTCCTAATACTGCTTTTGTGGCGGCATAACTTGTAATGAACTAACTGCGCTGTGGGTGGCTTGTTCGCTCAGAAGCGCTTTTTGGCTTCGCTTTTGCAATTACGATCTCTCGTTTGCAGACATGGTCCGATGCGATCCTATGTGGTCTGATGCGGTCCGATGTGGTACTTAGTCGTACCCTTACAGCAAAACTGTGGAAATATAGCCAAATCACTAAACAAATATGTACATTGCACAGTTATGCACAGTCTTCGTGCTCCCAGAAATATAACTGTCAATTGTTGCTTGCAAATGCAGCTCAAACATAAACATTAATATATTCACTTACGCTTGTGCCTTTATGCAAAGCAGTAGTATCAATCACGATTTCATCGGCATCGTCTTGCATGAAATCGAGCATACGCTGCAGAAATTGATAACAAAGACATCAATACATCAAAGATATCATAAAATACAAGCAACCAAGGCAACAGAGACAGGGGGACAATGCGTACAAACGGTGCAGGTCGAAAGCTTACAAACCTGCCGCTCGACATCCACGTCAGCCATTCTGTAAACATAAACAACAACAGTTATTATGCGGTGTCTATACAGCCGGCACCAGCACGGAATTTTCGGCCTCTGGAAAGCCGTCGCCGCCATTTTCCTAACCCTAACCCTAATTTACAGAACACTGCAAAAAAACTTTAAAAAGTAATAAAAAATAATCATAGCGTGGGAGTCGAACCCGCGACCTATGCGGTGCAATCTGAAATTTGAAATTGCTGCCGCTGAGTAACGGAGGGGCGTAGTAGTCTAATACTCCACCGGCCCACCGGCCGCACCGGCGCCGGTGGGCGTGACCTAATATTCCACCGGCAGCCGGTTATGATCACGCTGTTCACACGTCACTATTGCGTAATCAGTAGCGCGGCCGGTGGAGCGCAGGCGCACGTGCGTCGTTGTCTCGCGACGCGAACGTCGACAGGTTAATCAGACGAGGTGTACGCGTCGCGCTAACCGGTGTAGGCTTGATAATTGCTCACTTATTACCGACTCGACTCGTAATATTACGTTTCCCAGATAGTGGGTGGTGGTCTTTCCCACGCTCAGCTAAGAAATTACTGATGCTGCGTTCCATTGAACTCGTGAACTCGTGATCACGAGATGGTAATCACGAGTTCACGACTTGCGAATTGAACGCACTTTTACGCAACATAAGCCCCGCCTACCTCGTCATTATGACGTCATGCCGAATGCACCAATGAAAATCACACCGTAAGTTCGATAATGGCAATCTAATATGGTTAAACTACCA
>Ga0049105_1001306_pt1 | contig 10819 bp, 5 predicted proteins | sample WorMetvaBAHAMAS1_FD_61260 | JGI IMG/M metagenome (GOLD analysis project Ga0049105, IMG submission 61260) | Worm MetaG Olavius vacuus BAHAMAS.1 | ecosystem: Host-associated > Annelida > Digestive system > Unclassified | place: Germany: Marburg | collected 2013-04-09 | reverse complement strand
TAATTACAAATATAATTGAACAGGAGTAAATAAACAAATGAAGGTTCAACTGACAAGACAAATACAGCAGACAGTCATACCTCTACTAACTAATTAACTAAGCAGCAGATTCTTCAATTTGAGACTTGTGTCGCCATGAAATTCGTGGATGATGATGATGATGATGATGATGACGTTTTTATGCGTCAACAGCTGTGGCAACAGGCATTGTGTGTTCTGGTCCTGCGGCCGGCTGTCCGTTTTCTGTTCCTTACGTGACGTGATAGCTCTTTCCTTAGTGGAGGAAATTCAACGAAACTTGCCACAAATATTCATCATGTGATTGGGCATTGCTGAAGAGGTTTTCAAGGTCAGAGGTCAAAGGTCAAGGTCACAGCGAGGCCAAATGTAGTTTTGTAGGTATATTGTTCATCAATTTGCCATTAAAGACCATCTTTTTGCTTTCCAAGACTGGCAACCCTGTATTTGCTTGCCGTCATGCTAGATCCGCTGCCGATATAGAGAGAGTTGCTTTTTCATGTATTGGTCGTCGATTACTCGATAACCACATTGTCACGCAGTAGAAGTTACATATACACCATGTCCTGAGGTAGTCTGGCAACATGCTGAAGCTGTGGTTGGTGAAATATTACCACTACTGCTAGATTTTTGTTGCATTAGACACGAATCTGAGCACTGTGATGGCACCGAACCGTTGTACCGATCCAGTGGATGTTACATCGATACTGTTGGCAATTTACTACTTATTATTTTGAAAATTGTATAAAGTGGTTCAGATCTAATGCCGTTGAGTTGATGGTCCACTTTACTGGGGACACAGTTGAGTCCCTACCTTTTAGTGTATACTGACAATATTTTGTACTTTGGTATTATTGTAACATGGTGGAGTGGTCCTGGTGGGATACAGACCTTATCTGCAAGACCAACTGGTTTCCTTCAGTGCTTTGACACTGTTGGTTTGGTCATATGACCTGTAAAAATCGTCGCAGATATGACCTATAATGTGTTTGGTGGGACGTTAAGCCTTGCTCAAGCTCAATCTAACTAGGTGTTTAATTACCGCGCTCGTTTGTACGATGTAACATAAGTTGGTACACTGGTCCTTGAAACATCAGTTGTGACGTTTCGTACACTGAGAAGGAAACTGAAATGGAATTGTAACATGTAAATGGCGACTTAAATTACCTGTTTTTAAAATGTTCACTTTATCTCCAGTTTGTCTTGATTTTTTTTTGTTAACTTGTATTGCCCAGAAACATAGGCCGGACAGTAACGAACTTTTGCTTGGCTGATTGATCGATTTCTAAGGCTGGTCACTTTCTTCATTGTCTGAAATGTAACAGCCGGCCCATCTTCGCCAGTGTACCAATCGTCATAGTGGTCTCATACTGCTGCCGTTTCATGTCTGTGTGTTATATTAATATATTCACACGTGTATTTGGTATACACCGACTGATGCTTAGCCAGTTGTTTAATATACCGTTTTATCTTCACAGTTATGTAACTTGTTTTGAAGCTTTACTTAGTGCAGGCCAACTTTGTCATCTAATAATAATAATAGTAGCAGGAGTAGGAGTAATAGCAGTAGCAGTCAGGGCTGGAAAAACCTAGGCGTTTTAGGGAATAAAGTGTTTAGGTTTTTAGATTTGTTAGATGTTAGTGAACGAAGAATGGACACAAAATATTACCCAGAAATTCACGGCGAATATCTCATACACATACCATCTCTTTCCCCTGCCACATCATTTTTAGGCCTAGCCATGTGCAGACTATAGCATGGCTATAAACACGAACTAATTAGACGGAAAGGCTCCTGTCGTGACCTTGACTTTTCCAAAACCAAACAGATGTCTGGAATGGAATGTCATGGAATGTTCTGATATTTCGAAGAAAAAAAAAATCACCGTGCTGTAATGCGTTCTAAAAAAAGTAATCCTTTATTTCACAAATGACAAACGCACTTGCACACAAACGAGCTCCCACGCAGGACAGCACAAGTACCGGCACGCAGGCCAAGTATAACAACAAGGTATAACAACTGGGTTTAGCCAGGCAAGAAGCTGCCACACGCGGCGCTAAGCGGCTGCAATCAACCGCATGAGGCTTGTAACCCCATAGGCATTCGCCAGATGACGCAACCGAGCACACGTCTGGTAATTAAGCCCACTACTTATTTATCGACCCCGAAAGGATGAAAGGCTGAGTTGGCTGACCTGTAGCGGACGGTTTACCCATATAAGACCGGCGTTCTGCCAACTGTGCTACGCAACCAACCAATCACACACACACACACACAAATGTCACTTCTGCAAAAACAATCTCGCGGTCACTGTTTGCTCTGAAACTCGCCGCTGTCAATGAAATCGGTTCGTATTTGAGGACTACGCTACAACTAGCATCTCTCGACTTTTTCCGGTCTCACAAAGTCACGAACACTGGTGCTCAACGGACTGATTTCCGACAACGCCGTGACAGTGGCTTGCTTTCGATGAGCCAACCTTTTCGAACATGGTTGCTACTAAGTAGGCTACTACTAGCCTGACAGTGTTTAGCGAACGTGAACTCACTATATGCTCGCTATGCTATCGTCCGTCCGTCTGTCGCCTGAAACGTTCGTGCACGCTATTAATCACTAATAGGAAGTCGCACATGAGCTTTCGATTGGTACTAACAGGGGCGTAGGCAGGGGATGATGGGGGTGTCAAAACACCCCCTCAGCTGAGGTCTAGTGCAGTTTTTCACATTTCACTACACTTCAGAATACTCAAAATGAATGCTACCAGTGGCTTTCTAACAGTTCTAGAGTGCACCAAATTCGATTTCGGCCGGGGCTCTGCCCGGACCCCGCTGGAGGAGCTTACAGCGCTCCCCCAGATCCCCTAGCTGGTTTAAGGGGGCCTACTTCTATGGGGAGGGGAGGGAAAGGAGGAGAGAGGAAGAGGTAGGGGAGGGACAGGGAAGGGGTAGGGATGCCAAGGAAAGGGAGAAGGGAGGAAGAAGGAGAGAAGGGGGAAGGGAGGAAAGAAAAGTAAGAACACTCCCTCCGTCAATTCCTGCCTACGCCACTGGGTACTAAAATCGGTGACCTTGAATGACCTTGAACGGCGTAATGATGGCCGTTACATTGCGTTATATCCCTGAATTTGATAAACCGGTGTTCCGACACATAACTGCGTCGATCTGTGGCGGAATTTATGCACGAGTCTATTGTATTTTGTAGTGCGTGTACGATGTTGTCGTAAAGAAAGTTCACGTTCGCTATCTCGTCTCCTAATGAGTTTATTGTCTATGTGCGGGCATGAGAATGGATGACGCGTATCTGAACGTTGTCGATCAATATCTGCCAACGATGACAGTATCAGCAGATCCCCCATTGTCTGCAATTGTTTATCGTTCAGAACATGCGCAATAAACCAACTGGTAGCTTGACGCTGTTGGCTTTAATTGTCGGCCTATATGCGTGCAATATTGACATTGGGGATGCACGCGTTTAAACGTTTAATCGTTTAAATGGTAGTTATAGTTTAAACATTTTAGCAAATTAAACGACAGCTGAACGAAATCTTACGTAGCAAAAGCTGCAACGTCCCCCCATTGCATCTTATATTTCATGTAGGCCTATTTCTCTGGGTAATAAAAAATGGAAATTATTTTAAACGAATACATTTATTCAAAGAATCTGTACAAAATGATAGCAACTAATACATTGTATTAGTTGCAGAGCGCAGACGTGCAGCACATTATGACATGTGCAATTGAATAGGTCTACTTTAATGCAGGCGTAGGCATCCTGTGAAACTGACATCTCATCTACTATTATTGTCTGCCCCAGAGCTATAGCATAGGACAGATAAAATCGCTTTGCGTCTGTCATAGTACCAGTGTATCTACATGTATGTGTCCGTCTGTGAGCACTCTCACGGTCACGTTTCTTGATCGATTTTCACCAAAATTGGCACAGACGTATAAACCCCCCAAAAGGAAAAACGAGTTCGTTAGGGGTCAATATCGCACCACACCTTACCCAATTTTGCCCCCCAAAACCACCATTTTAGGCCAAGAGGTCCTGAAAACCCGTTAATTAATCCTATATCTGCCTTAAACGTACGCGAATCGCCGATATTTCCGCGTCTTAAAGGAAATCGGGGTCGAGGAACACGATGGTGACGTCAGATTTTAGACCGGAAGTGGAAATACGGCCGTTGAGAGCATGCGCAATGCATCTGGCCATATTGTGTCAGTTCGGTCATTGTGGACTTGGCTATTGGGCAGATTTACCACGTTCCACGGACGTATTTCAAGTTAAATATTATGCTTAGTTTGATGATGGTAGTACTATGCAAACAGCCTGTACACTTTATGAAAGGCTACTGTTCGTCCTTGTTATTGTACGCTAGTGAAATCTGGCGGCTGAAATAAAACAGCAGTGCTCATTCTGTTAAGGTTGCATTGAATAATTCATTTACGAAAATTTTCAGTCGTTCAATTTGCCCCCAAATACACTGTGGTTTCATTGTGAAACGCTGCCTATTTTGTACACTTGTAAAGTAAGTAAGTAAATAAGTAATCCTTTTATTTCCTGACAAACGCCATCAAGGAGCGAACAAAACGACACACAACAACATAGCAACAATGCTGTAAAAAGTGAAAACATCAGTGTGTAACTGTAATACAGCATTACTGGAAAGAAAAAAGAAAAGAAATAAGTGAAGAATGACTAATAATTGAATAGCGGTGAAAACAACAACACAATCAATTAATTAATATGCTCCATCAAAAATACATCGCAAAACACTGTTGATCAACACTGTACACTGTTGATCACGTCGTATATTATTCTACGAGTACAAAAAGCTGAAATCTCACAGCAGAAGTCTGACTAGAGTTTTAGCTAAACTTCAGCATTACGAGATTCTATCAGTATAGCTCTTACACCCCACCTCCACCCCACCCCACGAGGCTTTGCTGTTTCAGGTCCTACTATCTGGAACACTTCGCCATCGACCCTACGTGTATCGACCACTACACTTGGACAGTTTCCGAGTGGACTAATATACTATTTCGTTTGGCCTACGGTACATGACTAGGCGCTTTCGTGACTGTTTAGGCCGTTAGATTAGCGCCCTATAAATTGTCTTACTTACTTACTTACTTATGTATTGAGATATTTTTGCTTCATTTCGAAACTAAATCGCTTTAAAGTCGACTGGGTTGAGCATCGAGGCCAAATTTCGAACCTTTTTACCCTTTATAAAAATTAGGGGAGGGGTAAGCAAATGTAGCGAATACCTGAGTCACGGTTTGGACCCAATCAAAAACGGGCCGCGAGAATCTGCTGTATGCAGCGGCCAGACGTCAATAGTATATTAGTGATGCACTGATGACTAAATAAAATCGTTGCCTTTAGGGGATCTCAAATACCGAAGTGAACGTAGGGACATGCCTCCATCACAGTACTGACCTGTATTGTTAAATCCGAGTTATACAAAGCACCTGAACAAAGGAGAATACATTTTGCTGTAACGACAAGTACGATCTTGCTATACGACAACATACGAATTAATCATGGTTTTTATTGTCTCGAGCATCTGTCTGGATATAAAGTTTCTCCCTAAGAAAATTAAAAGAACAGGATCCTCGCCAGTCCGTGTCCGCAGCATTGCGCGAGCAACAGATCCGCGAAACAGCCGTATTTCCACTTCCGGTCTAAAATCTGACATCGCCATCGTGTTTCTCGACCCCGATTTCATTAAGACGCGGAAATTTCTTCGATTCGGCCATAAATAAGTGTTATATTGCATATTTATCATTGCGCATGCGCGAAACGGCCGTATTTCAACTGTCACCAGTAGTTCGCGTTTCGAACAATTAATGCGGATCTACGTTCGCAAGCGGAAGAGTCCACAGTCTGCATATCAGCGGGTGACAGTTTGACAGTATATCATTGATGGGCTACTCAGGCTTAGCATAGCTGTGAAGGCTTGTCATTCTGCCTGTCAATAACATACTGTCAAACTCTTTAACAGTGACGTGCGGAGTGAGGTGGGGTAGGTCTATGAAGGAGTCTCAGCCAGTGTTCGCTTTGTCGGGTGGGGGTTGGGGGGTTAACCCCCACTGGTTGATGACAAAACCCCTCACTGGTGACTGCAAAGTTTTGTCTGGGGGTTGTATTTGACCCCCCGGAAAGGTCCAAAATCCAAATTCGTCGTTAAATTCCTATGAACCTATGTCAGACATTATTCATACCCATCTCCAAACACTTTTTTTGTAATGGTCTTTAAGCTTACTGCCACTCCAGTACTTCTGCTGTGCTTAATTGCTTTAAGCAGTCTTTTAACGAGTCTATGCTGTTTTCTCTTTAAATGTTATGCGTTTGCATTATTGTAAAGTGTCCACTATCTACATGTGTAATTGCAGATGTCAGACTACTGATATGGCAACGTATACATTCCTCATGTATTCAGTCCTCTGCACACCAGAGGCCTATGATAGCCCTACAGTGCAGCTTGCGTTTGCAGCTCATAGGCCTATGAATGATTTTAGGCCCATAACACATGCCTACTGTAGCTGTGGAGCAGACGCGAGTTGCTAATGACTGACTGGACAGGGTTTACGAGATTGATGAAAACTTGACGTTTTTATATCTGTTACTGTATCACTGTCAATTGCCAAGAATACCATGATAACGTACCTTTCAGATGCAAATGCAAATGCCGCAACGCCGCAAACGCCGCAATTGCGGCTTTGGCGAATTTGGGCATTATTATTATTATTATTATTATTATTATTTCCCTGCATTTGATTGCAAATAAAACTCTAGAATTACTATACGAAAATGCACCAGAATGCACTACTTTGAAATGAAAAAAAATCAAAAATTTTCTGGAGAGGGGACTATCTGGGGATGGGGCATAGCCCCTAGGCCACACCCCACCCCCTCGGCGCCTTCGTCGCCTCAACCCGCACTGCTTTTATGACAAATCGAACACTGATCGCAGCCCACCAAAGTATGACTTCGACAGATAAAATGACAACAATGGTTAACACGCCGCTACGCGCTGCAGCAGCATTCTGGCGTCAATTAGCCTGTTGTGCAGTTCATTAGTTGCGATGTTCATGAATAATTTCATCCGAGCCGCGATGCGTGCATCCAGCAAACGTTGTTGTCAAAGTGTCACCAATAAATAGTTCGCCACAGTAGAGTAACAATGACATGTGTCAGGGGTGCCGATATTGTAGGGCAACATTGTCGTGCAACATTGTCGGACGACAATGACGGGCAATGTGGCGCGGGGCTTGTTGTCATGCTGTCATGTTGTACGTTGCTGCCCAGCCGCTGGACCATGGCGATACCGCTACCAAGGCAACAGCGTGCAACAAATGCTTCTTTCAGATGACAACAGGCAGTCGCACTGATAGGACGTTCAGAAATTAACCAGTGTTGGAACCGAACCGTTCCGACAATGAGGCTGGATTTCCAGCTGAGTTGTGTGTGGTTCGGCATTCAGCTGGTCAGCGTAGTATCAGCGACAACCGAGTCCACTTGTGGTATGATGAGATTCAAGCAGGCCAGGTCCGAGACCGGAGATGTCCTATGCGCCACATCTCCGTCACCGACGGCCGCCAGCAGCATGAAGACGAAGGAACAATGCAGCTGGGCGTGTGCTCACAGTCCTGCCGTCTGTGCTGCCGGATTCAACTTCAAACACCAGGAGACACTCTGTGAAATGTTTCTCGATCCACCGACCACTTTCGAAGTTCAACAGGACTGCGAGCACTACACGGTTTGCACGCGTCTATACCGCCTATGTAGTATGCGGTGGTGCGTTACAATATATTATATTCTAGCATATTTTGAATGAATGAATGAAAGTGCAGTGATTTAAAGTGCATTCAAAAACCAGGAGTCGGCTTAGTCTAACACACTTACCAGTACAACCGTTGAGCAGAGTAAAATCGTATATGGTCAGAGAGTCCGTGTAATCAGCCTGTCCGGTAGTAAAGGAAAATGTCTATGGAGGAAAGGATTTGCTGAAGAGCCAAGTCTTGAGTTCAGAATGAAACACTGAGCGAGTAAGAGAAGATGCAAGCGGTGATAGTGAAGATGGTGAGGATGATGAAATGCCATGTGTGATAGGAGAAAGTGCAGGAGACTGTGTCTGACGAGGCTCGCGGAGATCAGTGGGGAATTCATTCCATAGACAAGGTGCAGCATACCTAAAGGAGCGATTTGTGATTTTCAAAGACGATTGGGTAGGTGGGCGACCAAGAGTGACCATAATGTATAATGGTATGAATGCATGAACAATGAGCATTGTTTTGATCAAACGCAGTGGCTGTAGGAAAGTAGAAAATCCGCATTGACTACGGATATTTTACAGTCCACGGCAATAATCGCCTAACTGATAACTGCACATAATGCGTGTTTTGCACGATGCTAATGCGGCGGTAAATACCGCCACGCCAGACGTCGAAAACTTCCTACAATGAAGTGGCGGCAAAACAAGGCGTAGATCTGACTGAAATTCTGGGGGACGCATGGCGGGACTTACTATGAAAGTCCTGCTGTAGAGGCAAAAACACATTTTCTTACATTGCAATGCAAGTAATCTGGTGCTTAAAATTTTGCAACATGACAAAATCTGGGGGACAATCCCCCCGCTCCAAATTCTGGGGAACTTGTCCCCCCGTCCCCTCGTGATCTACGCCCATAGTCGCCACCTGATACGCTGAAACTTGCTGGGGGCAGAGTTAAATGCCACCAAGAAATGCATCCAAAATTTACCAATCTGGCGGTAAACCATTATTTTATTTCGTTCGCAAATACTCCTCCTCCTCCTCTTTTTAAATTTAATACATTGCCTATTCCTGCTCTGCACAACTGCCAGATATTAAAATTAGTCCACAAATTTACTCACCATCATGATAAGTTGCCAGCTATATTCTTAAATTATTTTACTAAATACAGTTTGCATGTGGATTTATTTGCCAGTTCTTTGGGCCAAAGATCAATAAAATACAAAGACAGTACTTTATGGAATACTCTACCTGAAGAAATTAAAGCTATCACTTCTACTGTTTTATTTGTTAATAAACTACACAAAATTTTGTTGTAACTATCTATAGTTTGTATGATTGTTTGTATATTCAATTAATTAATTTTTATCCAGGCATATCAGCTGCACTTTGCACACCCATCTGCACGTATGTTTATTCCACGTCGTATTGTTGCATTCAATATTAAGATTTAATATAATTAGTACTATAGGCGACCAGCTTGATGGGTTTACCTATCTGGTAGCCTGCTACTGTTGATATATTTAGTATGATTTCGTATGTTTTTTTAAAATTATTTTGTGGCAAATAGACTCTCTCCTCCTCCTCCTACTACTACTAATAGTAATAATAATAATACTAATAATACTACTTTGCGTTGCTACTTTTTACCATTTCCGCTCTGAGGTGTGTACAACAGCATAATTTGTATTTAAATTCAATCATTTTAATTCTCAAAATAAATTGTGCATTAATAAATCACCCTGTCTATCGCTTGCAAACTAAGTGATCAGCGTTGCCGGCACAAGCCTGAATGACCCCCCCCCCGAACGGCAGGAATTTTCCCTGACGGCCTTTTTAGTTGTGAAGCTCGAGCCAGTTCAGTTCATCTTTATCTCCATATCTCCGTTGGCTTCTTTACCTAACCCTTTCTAGTGTAAACCTTCCTTTACACCTACATATTTATATCAATTTATATCGGATATTATAATTCGTTTGCGAGGTCTGAGGTTAATGAAGTTCAGATGCATGAGGTTGATTTGTTGTTAGAGTCTTATTAGAGATGGTCAGACAGCACTGCCCTGTTGGTTTTCTAGGTCAGATGTACAAACGATTGTGAACCATATATGCACCGTGTGAGGGTTTTTGTTTGTTTTTTTATATATACTTTATTTCGCAAAAATGTTTGATTTTTCTTTTTTCGTGTTTTGTTGCATTATTTCTCATGTACCTTGGTACGATTAACGTAATATATAAATAAATAAATGAATAAATGAATAAATGGCCTTTCACTACGAATGGAGCCCTGACACTATACGTGATGGGGTCCTTTTACCCCAGTTAGGCTTACCCCTATCGGGGTGTCGATGTCAGTTAAATCGTGAATTTCGCGGGGAAGAGTGTTTCAGACTATAGGTAAGGCGTGTGAGAAACAGAACGGATCGCATTTTTTTCAGTCGCCGAGTGTGATGAAACGCGATGCGAGCCTCTCTACTTGGCAGATGACTGATGTCTAGTTTCTGATAGCACTCGGCGCTCTCTCTGCAGTATGACTTTTGATGTGCGGTGCCTTAGAAAAACGGTAATGTATCGATAATTCGAGGGTTCGATAATCCGAGGGTTCTATAATCCATTATTAATATTAATTCACTGGTAATTAACCCATCGGTTTTCACTGACGCCTAATTACCTGTCCTCCTTTCGTTTTGAAACAAGTCGCTGAAATGTTTGGATGACCTGAAACCGACACAATGGCTCATACTGTCTGCGGCAGAATGTGTAGTAATATATACACTTTATTTCGCCAATCAGAGGCAGCACATAACAGATATGAAAACGATATTACAGACCTTAACTAGATGTGCAACCAGGGGCGTAGCCAGGATTTTACATTGGGGGGGGCCACGGAAGCTGAGCGCCGAACACGCGAGAATCGAGGCACCGGAGGTGCCGAGTGGGGTGGGGAATGGGGAGGGGGTGTCCCCCTCCCCAACCGACTAGGGGGTCTGGGGGAGCGTCGTGAGCTCCCCCAGCGGGGTCCGGG
>Ga0049105_1001305_pt1 | contig 10822 bp, 5 predicted proteins | sample WorMetvaBAHAMAS1_FD_61260 | JGI IMG/M metagenome (GOLD analysis project Ga0049105, IMG submission 61260) | Worm MetaG Olavius vacuus BAHAMAS.1 | ecosystem: Host-associated > Annelida > Digestive system > Unclassified | place: Germany: Marburg | collected 2013-04-09 | reverse complement strand
CGCCCCCCACCAACCATTCTTCTTCTCAGAAAACTAGGCTAAATGTTCTTTCATATGGTATATAAATCTGGACAGATCTTTCTACCGTTTTGTCACAATCCACGCGTGTGATGGACAGACAGACGGACGGACGGACAGACAGACAGAATTCTCATCGCTAGACGGCATCTGCATTCCATGCAGCGTGGTAAAAATGAAATCATCTAAATTTAAAAACAGCACAACTGCATAATAAACTTCATACCTTGTGCCGATATTTGTCTTTACGAAATAAATATTAAATAAATAAATAAGAAATCATAGATAACAAATGCTGGAAAAGTTGACCAAAATCACTGCTGTTATTGTTCAGTTTGGCTATTGACACAACACTTAACAGTTCAGTGCAGTCACTGGTTTATTACGTAATCATATTTGTGGTCTCTCTTTTTTCCAGACACAGTGTACATGTAATTCTCAACAGCTGCAGCAAGCAGTTCCTACGTTGCAGTGTTTTACATTTTTTTTTAATTCCACATATTGTCGTGTACAGCTTTATGTTAACATTGTGCCGGTGTCTGTACTTTGCCAGGATTTGTATCATTCAAGATGTTCTCTTGTCGGAATTTGCGTCTGATGTGGAACCAGTGCATTCGGCACCTGCGTTACAGAGCTACGATGATGATTCTCATTTCACTGCTGTTAACATTCATTCTGATGTCCCAGTCAAATATACATTTCAGCTTATCCGAGCACACTTACGTCAAACCTGATTGCCGTGCACAGATACATTTTGTCTACATTAAAATGATAAAGTGTGCCAGTACCACTTTGACTAATGTGTTTAGACGATTTGGCTTGCAGCGAAAGCTGTCTTTCGTACTGCCACCTAAGGGACGGATGTATGTCGGTTGGCCATATCAAATTGATGACAGTTTTTATCGTGCGTCCAAATCAGCGACGGGTTTTGACATATTTTGTGACCATGCAGTCTATAACAGAATAAAGTTCCGTGAGCTGATGGGCCATGGCACCGTCTATATTACGAGTGTGAGAGAGCCATTTTCTGAGTTTAAGTCTATGGTGAACTACTACAATGTTTTGAATATATCGCGTGTTCCGTTGTCAGTTGTTGATCGATTTGCTGAGTTTGTGACCAATATTGAGAAATACGAGGCCATCTATAAGACTGCCGAAGCTTCGCCAGCACGCTACTGCATCCCAGATGGTTTTTCAATGACTCGCAATCTGATGTCATTCAACCTGGGATTTCCGACTGGAGGATTTAGATCAGCAGATAAGGACCTAGCTCATGACAGTGATCTTGTGCGCCGATGGCTTGCTGAGCTGGATGCAGAGTTCAGTCTCGTTATTATTACTGAACACTTCGATGAGTCGATGGTGTTGTTTCGGCGAATGATGTGCTGGAGTCTGACCGACGTTCTGTTCCTGGCTGATGGAAACGCTTATGAATATGAATACAAGAATACAGAAAGTGCAGAGTTAGTAGAGATTTATCGTCGCTGGAGTTCAGTAGACTATCAGATGTACCGTCACTTCAATGAGAGTCTGTGGAGGAAGATAGCCACACAGGTTTGTGCGCATTTGTTATCTGCTTGTGGTGGTGTCATGTAGACATACGGAGTGATGCAGAAAAAATTGCACAGTGTTTAATGCACCATCATTTTACAACCGTTTGCCATAGAATCACACGGTTCACACCAAAATCATGCTCAGCAAAGATCACTGTCTGCCAATCGATGCAAAATTTTTGTCATTGGGTTAAATATTCTTTGATTAACAGCAACAAATGGATACATGTCATCAGTGACGTCACCCACTTGTAAACGTGTCCCCTCACGAAGGTTGCACTTTTCTGAGTGCCTTCCGGTTTAGTTGCTGTTGTTTTTACATGTATGTGGTTCGGATTTCTGTATTGTGGCTATTGTACTTTTGTTTGTATTGTATTAGAGCACATAGCGCATTAGAGGCATTGCATAATGCGCTGTGTATATGTTTACTTACTTACTGTGTATTCTAGTGACGTTACTGGGTGTGAAAACCAACAGCTGTAGGATTATATCCATTGTATTTGACTGTCATTAAACCTTGACACGGAGTGTCTTTTGTATTGCTGCTAATGACTGACTCTGCCAAAATTTGTACTACCGTGAAACGGAAATGTCTCTCTGCTTCACGTTGACTTTGTATAAATGACTTTTTGCTGTTGAACGTTCTTACTTGGTTTTAAACTGCATTTGTTGGGTATAATGGACAGTTTGTTTTAATGCAGCTAGCATGTTCTGAAAAAAAGAAATTAAAGAGGCTGTTCCGCAGATCATACGGCAATGCAAACTATCGGCCACATCAGCATTGACATTACAGCTGTAGTGTAATACGTGACACATAGCGGCCCTGAAGTTTTGTTTCAAGACTTGCGTCGCGATGAAATTTGTGAATGATGATGATGATGATGATGATGATGAAAGAGGAACTAAACCTTGACAAAAAGTGAGATGATTTGTTTTATAGAATAATGAACGAAATTCACCCTCCTTTCAACCAATTTTGAGTAATTTTATTGTAATTTATTTAAAAAATTTACTTACTTTTAAATATCACCAAATTAGCTTGATATTTTAATTCTGTTATCTATTGTGGTGGGTGTGTCTGTAAACAGCAACAACAGTCTGTCATCAAGAAATTAGAATGGTCGCTTTTTACAATTAAAAACCTCTGTTGATCATGTGGAAAACGGAAGAACATCACATTCTTCCTTCTGGATGTGTTTCTGCACCCTAATGTGCTGCATGAATTAACCATTTCATGAAACTTTTAAGCAACAAAAATCATTACTAAATTAGTAAACAACAAGCCATAGATAAAAATATACATACCGACTGTTTCCAGTGATTACTACTCTGTCTCCTTGGAGGACAAACTTGGTGACTTTTATCGTCAAGAATCTTCTTTCAAAGGACGCCTTCGTCAGTTTTGTGACCGATACAGAACTTTATTTTACATAAGTGTTCATTTTAAATGGTATATTTTTCAGGGTTAAACTACCCTTTAATTACCAGGTAGTTAATTAATTCTGTGTTCGTGAATGTTCTGATGATAGTGATGGGTGTAAGCAGTAATATGTTATTGGTTTCATGTTTGAAGGATGGCACTTTCTGGGATGAAGTGAGACATTATCGTTCCATGAACACACAGGTCAATGAATTCTGTGCTGATCGGCATCGCGAAACATTCGTTATTCCGGAATCTGTTTGGAACGCAGAATTTCATGTAACGGCGGAGTTCTGCCAACAACTGGTTGGTCTTGAATTGCTTGATCAGCTGCAGGCCTTCTATGAGAGTCAGCCACCAACAGATATACCCGAGAAGAAGCCATCTAGGTATACTTGTTAGTCGACAGTCGAACATCAGTCTTCTTCAGTCCTGCTTATTAGGTTGACTGACGATGTCAGTCTGTTCTGTCTCTTCTGTTTTGCCTGTGCTTTGATAACCACGCTCTAGTCTCTCAGCCGGCCAAGGGACGCCCCGTCAAAAGTATACTAGAGGTTTGATCGTAGGCCAAACTCTTAAAATTCACTCAGACCCACCCCTCCTCTAAATTCTATGGGGGTCAAAAAGTGCAAAATTTGGCATCAGTTTTTGACACCAGTCACCTTCGGCACATTGTGGTTTCGAAATGTAGTAACATGTCGTAAACCTAAAAACTCCACGTGGCAGCTGCAGCGACAGTGATTGATCTTAATTCTTCTGACTCACATACTTTGCCAATCCCTCCCCTAATATTTAGACGGAGGTCAAATATTTTGAAATTTGGTCTCTAAGGCAGTGTAGTTTCAAAACAAAGCATATAGGCTAAAATCGGAAAACCTTATTGGAAGTGCAAGTTATTGGCCTACTTTTTTCCAAATCTGATATAGGTCACTCCCCCCCAACTCCGCGAACCCGCGTCTACAAAATCGCCCCCTTGAAAAGTGGACAAAAATTTGCTAAAATCGTCGGTTACTCAGCTGCAGACTGTTTGATTTTGCTCAAATTTGGCATGGAGTTTTAACATGACACTGTGTACTACAAACGTTCAAGGTCAGTCGGTCTGCTCCCCAAATCATTGCCTTTTTAGGAAATCGGGTTGCTGAATCTAGTAATGATGTCAGAATTTCGATCAGAAGCTGGAAAATAGCAGTTCGTGTGCATGTGCAGTACAAATTTCCCCCCAAAACAACTCAGAACGACTGGCCCGAGGTCAGGTGGCTTCAAGTTGCAATGCATCTACAATTGCCACCTTTTCTAGTTGATATTTTATCACAGCTATGCTCTTCACTGATACTGTATGCACAATTGTCTGGCGTTTCTCACCTCCAGTAATGGCATTCTTACATTCGTTCGTTTAGCTTCTGAGTTTGTTTGTTTTGTATATCTGTAAATCTGAGTTTTTGTGCAGTTATCAAAGCGGTATGAGTTATTGTTGACTTGGTTAATGTAATTTTGTTTTTGTGTTATATTTATTGCATTGTGTTTGGTTTAAGCTGTTTGAAGTCTCGAGTGTATACTAATGACTGTACCGTATAGTATTGTACACTGTGTCTAAAAAAACATCCCTGATGTTATTAGCTATAACTCGCGAAAGCATTCTCGGATTTTCATAATACTTGGCAGAAATATTACTGAGAAGTGACCAATCAACTAATTAATGCTCCTGCATTGCCTTGCAACTGAAAACACGGAAATTGTATCTTTTCACGTAATTGCTTCCTGTTGATTTGCCAGTAGACACACAAGTCACATCGGAATTAGCACCTAATCACTGTTAGACTACTTTTCATTCATAAAACGATAGGATATGTGCACCAAACAAGACCAAGAAAGGGAACAAGGCATTCAGCTACCTGTTTTGCACACACTTAGCGATCACCGTATCTGCCATGGTGTCAGGCCGCTTGGGTGCCATGTCAAGAATGGAAGTTTTTCTTTATGAAGCATGAATTGCATGTCAATGGATAGCACTATTGAGGTGTTCTACCATCTCAGCAACATGTTAATAGCTACCAAACACATTGTGGATAATAATTTTGTCTTTCAATAATGAAAGCGTACTGGCACATCTTGTATGCAACATAGTCCAAACCTCTCAACTTCACATTTTCTGATCTGTGACCTCAACAGGCCAGATGTGATTGGTGAACCCCACTGATTCTAAGATTTAGAGAGTCATATAATAGCTTGAGTATGAGTCGCGAGTCAACAAGTTTTAAGAAATCTAGCAGCGACTGCTTAAACTGGCAAAGCAGTGATACAACATTTGAGTGAAATGATGCTATTTCTGAACTACTGCATTTTCTCAGGTAGTGCAAAAGCACTAGTTAGGAGTGGTGGGAAACTATAGCATCTACTGATTGCTTAGTTTCTCGGCAACACGTGTGCCAAACATTATGAAATTTGACAATGTTTTCTCGAGTTACAGCTAGAAATGTCGGTGATGTTTTTTGTTTGAGACACAGTGTAGTTACAGTATTTACGTTGATATTGTTGAAGTTGACTAATGTATTGATTTATTGATTTATTGACTGTTTAAATATAATTTTGAGTTGATGTCAAGTTTTTATTGCAGCATTTTTGTTACAGTAGCATCTGAATCTGTATAAAGTGAATACAAAACTCGCAATTATCAAAGTGCTCATTGCTTATCGACCTCAAATGTAAAGAAATGTAGTATACTGGTCCAAACTTGAAATGTGCAACATTTGGTGAAATGTGAACTTTTTTAAAGGATTTGGAGCTTCAGTGATACAGTTGTCATATTTACCACCCGTTGAGTGTCACATGGTAATGTGTTCAGTCACATTCTGTCTGTCTGTCTGTCTGTCTGTCTGTCTGTCTGTCTGTCTGTCTATAATGCTCCAACTATTGAAAGCCTTGACCTGGAAAGTTCATTTTTTTGGTTTGCAAGTGAGGTACATCTTCAGAATCTTCAGGTCAGGTTCGTATACCAAAGTCATCGTCTGAAGGTCAGGGTCAGAGGAGCAAAAAGCTTGTCTCCTGTTTGCGGGTGGTCTGTCTGTGATTGATGGGCAATCTGGTTTTAACTTGTAATAGGTGAAATGAACTGATGTATTGAAGTATGGCATTAAAACTGTTTTGCTTTTGTTCGACGTTGAGTTGTGTTAGGGGTAATGATGGTGTTGATGGTAGTGGTGGTAGTGATGATAATCTGGTGGTTGTTCTTCTTACTATTATGAAATGTTCTGATTAAAGTAACAGTGTTGCAAAGTCACTCTGGGGTCACTTTATACAGTCAGACTGATGAATGATTCATAAAGAGTCATAACAAGATGAGAAAATGGTGTGCATGTGCACTGTACATCTTCAATAAAAATACACCTTCCTAGCACATGTTACAGTGAGTGTGATAACACAATACTGTGAAACCATTATTTTCACGCGCCCTTTATTTCGCAAATTTCACAATCTTGGCACATTTGCAGAAGTAGTGGGTCGCAAATATTCTTGTTAGTATTAATGTTATTGGTTCAGCAAGCAAAAAAACACCAAAATAATTTAATGATCCTAAATGCCAAAATGAATGGCATCCAAAATTATGGATTTTACAGTATGTAACGGCTTATCACATACGGTACATAAAATTATTTCACTACAGCTATAAAAACAGACTGCGGTTACCATCAGTGTTGCTGTACAGAGTTTAACAAATCTCATGGGCATAGTTTGTGGCATTAAGCACGCCAAACACTTCTGTGTCCACATGAGCAAACACGTGCTTACCGGTATTGGCACTTTTAATCCATAGCCCCCTGCCTCCAGAAAATTTTAGTCCCCCAAACCTGACATGTAAACTATGCCTATGACAGATCCTGAAGTAGGCCTAATTGGTGAACAGTACGTGATATTTACTTTCTCTGCAGTACGACTGCCATAACATCAACAATAGCCCTACATGTACATAAAGTTATCAACAACAACAATTTAGATATCAAACAATGCATAACTAACAATATTCCATCTAATGGCAGATTCGCAATCATAAAATGAGTGCAAGGTACCTGAAATAAATACCACTGATACAGAGCTAGTAGACGTCACTCCAGAGGGCACACAGCGTCAGAATATAACATTAATGCGATGACTGGCAAATGGACTGTTACATTGTCATATTTGTTACGTGAAGGAAGGACTTCACTGCCTCCAGTGAATGTTGAAAATTGAAGTCAAATAGTGCAAAAATTAATCTCAACTAAGTTATTAACTACAGTCTACCGTAGTCGCTTGTTATTAAGTTTGTATCATTTTTGTCACAAAAATCAGTTATAGTTAACTTTGCCCATGCCCTCCTTGGTGTGCCATTATGTTAAAATCCAGCCATAAATGGCCATTTTGCCAACTGCGTTACAGTGTTAGTGTTATTGCATACAAGGCACACAACATGTACATCGACTGAAGAACAACAACTGTCCCTGGAATATTCAATGAAACTGTCACTGTCCATTAATGGACAGAAGCTGTAGCTGTCCCTGCTCCGAAAGTGTAAGGCCGGGTGAAAATGTAAAGGCAGACTGAGTGCGTGACTGTGTGAATGGTAAGGTGTTCGCTGGTAGCGTGAGACCACAGTGCTGCTGATGCAGTGACGTCTCGTTCTGAAGCCGATGCAGCTGTGTCACCATCTGCTGCAACTGATCTTTCAGCTCGCCATTTTCGTGCATCACCCTGTCATGGTCCTGACAACATTCCAGACATCCACTTGCATCATTTTACGTAATGTTAGATATTAGCCTATTAGCACATTGTCCTGGTGTCAGCTTGCCTGATAGCTACTGTAGGCCAAATGTGTGGAACTATAGGCCAACGCTAACTAAATAGAAATAAAAGCAACGACAACAACAAAACAAAACAAAATAACTGTGGACTTTCGCAGTCATTCCGTATTACATAAAAATTCTTCTTTTTGAGCAATAAGCAGGCCCATAAAATGTACTTTGCAGAGTATGCCAACTTCAGAGGCAAACTGTGAGTAACTGCAAATCTCGTCGGCACGCGGTGGACTAAACTATGGGTTCCGACCTTCAGTTTAGTCTGTGACATCTATAGGTGCAACTTTACAGACCTTCTTGAGTTGTTCGTACTCGGCACGTCGTTTATAACGACACCTGGTGGCAGCACGTCGATTCTGCTCTCGTCGACGTTGTTTCTTGTCAGTAAGCGCCGCATCGCCGTCCCCCTACAACCGAACGCACATCACAATAAACTGCAGTTACAGAACAGCAGTCGAATTTAGTAGAATCCTTTCCTCAGCTTTTGTTCATTGACTTAAACGCGCCGAAGACGCGAAATTGTCGAGAATATCCCTATCCACTGGAATTTTGGGTACTTTGTCCAGAAATTATACGTGTTCTGATGTAACTCTCAAAGGTAACAAAAATGCTTTATCCAGGTCATTCCCAGTATGTGTTTATATTCTACAGGTATGCTGTATGATAAAGTTGACTGCAGGAATGTTTCGACCACTCCTAGCAATGCCAATCAACGTTACTGCATTTGTTTAGCCCGCCTATTTGACTTTCCGTGTCTGTCTATAGTAGCCTATACAGGTTAGACTTGGTCAAAACTTAATCGACAGAAGACCGCTACATTAGGTGCAATCAATCGCGATAGTGTGTGTTTACTGCAGGGCTCACTGAGCCACCGTGACTCAATCCGATCGACAGAAAAAAAAACTGCCATCTCCAACGATGCCGTCATGTTCGCCGCAGGTTGACTTCCGTGGACATGTAACGTAATGTTATGTAAATGCGCATTTATAAAGCACTCTAAAAGCGGCAATCACTACGTGATCAACAGAATGAGGCAAAGATCATACATACGTCGTCGAGACACGGTCGACCACGTCTTACAGCATGGCTCAGCGGCGGATGAGTTGAGGACAGCGTAGTGGGCAGGAGCGGCGACGAAGACGACGACGACGACTGTGTCTCTGAGATCGAGCGCCGTTCTCTCTTGACATCGCTGCACGACGACGACATCGAGCACATGCTGTCATGGCGTCCGAATGGCACTGTCTGATCTGTCGTCTCGGTGCTCATCTGGCGTAAGCGTTCTGCCTGCAACTGCGGGTGAGATGTATTGACCGGAGCGCCGACCGTACTACTGGGTAGCCGAGGTGCAGACTGGATGTCATGGTGTTGAAACACCATCCAGTCAGACTCGGAGATAGCCTGTTGGTCGATACTATCGAGCTGTTCCTGCTGTACGCTCAACGGAATCACCGGACTGCTGCTATTACGCTGACACTGGCTCTCATCGTCCGACGACGGCATCTTTTCACTGCTGAACACCAGTCCAGGAGGTACGGATGTGTACTGAACATCAGAATCGGGGAGTGTCAGCAAGAATTTCTTCCACTCTGGATGCGCTGCCGACAACAGTGCTTCGACCTGTTGTTGAACGATGTCGCCGACGCTGTCCACCTGCAAGTCGCCGCTGTCCAGCAGGCCTATGTCAATGTTCTGATCTTCGACGCAAACGGGAAGTGCGTGAAATTGCTGTGTAACGTCGGGGATCATCGAAGGTAACATTTCGATCGTCACAGGAGCATCTGTAAACAAACAGAAGTGCGAGTTCGCACACAGACTGACAAGTCGACTAGTCGACGACTAGTCAAAGTTGAAAAAAGTTGTCAAAGTCACTGTTTATCTACTAATACAGTCCTAATTTTTCTGCACTATTTCATCATTTATTGCTTCAATTAACAAGGCAAACGTGAGAAAAACATTAAGGTGTTGTATTGAAATTCGCAGCTTGCTATGTGTTTGCGTCTGAGGCTCAGCACCCAAACTCTGCAGACACTCTTTCCTGGTGGCACAGCAAAACGAAGGAAGACTTGCTCGCAAGAACCTGCCTGCAGTTCTCCCTGCTACCTCAACACCGTCAGAAAGAGTGTTTTCCTTAGCAGGAAACGTCTGCAGTCGACGGCGCCAGCCTGGATTAGCAGACCACAATGAACACTGACCTCTAAAATTAAATTAATTGCTATACGGGATGGGAGATGGTTACGTTGGTATTGTAATAGTAACTACAGTAGTGGGACGGTTAACTATTGAAGCTGAAAAATTAACTTTTAAAATTTAACTGTTTTATTGTTATTTCAGCAGAAGTCGAAATTTAAAAAAAAAACTAGTCGACTAATGCGGCAGCACTGACAACGTGGGCTACTTACAAAAATTAGACCTGCCGTCACCATCAATAAACCGCCAATCTGCCACTCATATGACTTGTAGGCTACAGAAGTGAAAGAGCAGAAAAAGACGTCCTATAGATGCCTGCAAAATGCAAATTAACAACAAAAGGGCAAGGAGAGCAAGGACGTGGTCAGTGGTCACTGGTCACTCCCAGTCCCACGCGAAAAATTCTCATGTTCTCAGTGTGGCCAAAAATAAAGCTACAATCGGAATCGAAATGTATTGCCGTTAAAACACTTAGCTAGTCTTAGCGAATGCAATTTCTTTAATCTGTGAAACAACGTTCGGCATAACTGCATGCAGAATAAGTCTTAACACCATCGCATTCAGTTACAAAACATAGGCCTTATTATGAGCCTACCGGTGAGGCAGCATAAAATCTCCTCGCGAACGAATCCTGGTTTACCTGGTTTATCACTATAAAACTTTAAGTTTATATCACTTTTAGCATAGACTAAACAACTCGCCTCTTCAGTAAAACTAGGCCTATCGCTGCGTTCGCAAAGTGCATTATGCAACGTCACGCAATACTTTTGATTCTAGCGCTAGGCTGAGCTGCGGAATTTCCATCGCTGAAA
>Ga0049105_1001304_pt1 | contig 10823 bp, 6 predicted proteins | sample WorMetvaBAHAMAS1_FD_61260 | JGI IMG/M metagenome (GOLD analysis project Ga0049105, IMG submission 61260) | Worm MetaG Olavius vacuus BAHAMAS.1 | ecosystem: Host-associated > Annelida > Digestive system > Unclassified | place: Germany: Marburg | collected 2013-04-09 | reverse complement strand
CTTATTCATTACTTTTTAGGTGAGTTTCCGATATTAAATTGCCGAATAAACACAAAGACAATTTCTGCAGAAAAGCGTAAATTCTGCGGCTCATTTCCGTGGCAAAATAACAAATTCCACGGCTCGGCTCAAAATTCCTCAATCAGCGAAAACCGTGGTCTGTAATGATGATGTGCTGCTTTGAGATTAACTTCTTAGACAGTCACGAGAGTCTGACAGTGTCCTCTATAGTCTGTTCTGTGACCATTGCATCTCTGAAGTTGCAGTCCTTTGGGTTTCGTCACACTGGGCCCATTTGACTGTGCGTAGATTTATTTGTGTTTATCTGTGTGTATTTTGTGTGTTTTTGTTTCATACTGCATAGTTGTTGTATTATTGTGAGCACGGTGAGGTGGACCTGATGGGATTGAAGCCTAATGCTTAGGACCTATCTTCCTTCAGTGCTTTGACAGTTGGTTGGGTCATTTGACAAGTAAAAACCCGTCTCCAATATGACCCATAATGTGTTTGGTGGGACGTCAGATCTTGCTCAACTTCAACTTCTGCTTCTGTAAAACATATCACTTCATCGTGTTTTTTTCAGATTTTGTTTGACATTTTGTCGTATTTACATGTAGTAGTTAGTGGTGTAAATTCCCAAAGCTTCCCATGCACTCTCACATGGAGTAACTTGAGAAATGTGATAGAGCAGCTAGAAATAGCAGCAGCTGCAGCAACGATCCCGTAACACTGCTATGTTTTTAGCTGTTTTTAATGTATGATATGACATGATCTGTGCTGCCACCACTTGTGAAGTGAGGACCCTATTGGCAGGATAAGAATGTGCATATTAGTTCTGATTATTATTACTGCTTTAGGCTCAGGTTTGCGTTCTGTGTTTTTAACTAGGCTCAGCGGCATTCTTCTCAACTCACCTACTGACTGTTTTTATACACTGTAGCTGCTTGCAAGGATATGTTCATATATGTACTGATTGTATTATTTCTAAAACATGCTGTGGTGAAGGCAGTGGCGGGCGTCTGACTGTAGGTTTTAGGCACTCGTTTCCTTGCTGACTTTGCTGTATACTGAGTTGTGTTGTCGTTTCCGTGCACAGCAGTGAAACTGCTGTTTCCGCATGTTCTTTTATCGAATGTCGTTTACTGAGCTTTAATATAAATGCAGTATTTTGTCGGCTTCAGTAGTTCTAGTAATCGGTGCATGTAAACAGTGCTTTCTGGCACTTGTGTACAGGGTGAGCCAGAAACAGACTGTTTGTAGCTCATGTATGTGATGACATGGAAAAGTGTTTCATATATCAAACTGCGACAGCATGTGCAAGAGTTGCGAACTTTTAAAAAATTCTGATTTTTGGCCCATTCTGTACAGGAGTGCTGCTTTGATTACGGAAACAGAAAAAGCCAAAGCAGTTTCTGTATCTGTAGCTTTGTACATTTGCTAAATATTGCCTTGGGCGGGCCACAGCTTTAATCTACCGAGAAGATTTTGTTTGTTGTATACTGTGCATAGAGTTGCTGAATATATCAGCTGAATTGTGATTCCAAGCCTAGAACAGATGTTGCATTTTGAACTGCAGGGCTTGACCCTCTTGGGTCTGCTGTACAAGCTTCAAGAACAGCTGTGTTTTAACAAGTATAGATGCAACAAACGTTCAATTACGTTTTTAATTATTTTTATTCATTTATGTTAATACACGCTTGGAAAATTGACAGAGATGTTGATAATATTGTATGCACTTATTTCAAGTCGTTCACTGTTCAAACAAAAACAGCTGCATAGACATGCATATTGGACCGGATCTGATTACGGTGTAAGTAATTTGCTGCACAAGCTGGATATTATGTAGGCCAAGTTAGGGATTAAAGACAGGAATTTGTCATAAATCGTACCCAATATGACCTATAATGTGTTTGGTGGGACGTTAAACTTTGCTCAATCAATCAGTCATTTTGTCAAAAATGTCTATAACGACTTTTTATTTTATTTTGAACGTTTGTTACGTCTGTGTCGAGATGTGTTTTGTGAATACGGCTACATCTTCGATGATTTTTTTTGTAAACGCTTGAGCTGCTCTATATGCGTGCACCTGTCATACTAATGAAAAATGTTTTGTGTTGATGTGTTTAGGGTAAACGTGCATGCAAATGCGACTTTATGGGCTGTTTGGCAGTTAAAGAAACGTTTAAACGTCTGCCTTCAAAAGTTAATTAGTCATAGAGCTGTTGCTGTAAATTTATTAATTAAAATTACCAGTATAAAGTCACTGCATAGTCCAATTTAACTGCTTGAGAACCGTGCCGGCAGTATTACTGGTAGTTAACTGAGCATGCAAATCAAATGACTTCTTGGGTGGTCCAGAAAAGTAATATGAGGCGGGCTATTTGTAAGACCGTTGAACTTGACGGGCAGATGAGTGGTAATGTCAGTTTTCAGAACAATTTAAATACTGGAATAATGAGAAATATCTGTGGCAGCAGAACTGCCAGTTGTAAGTAAGTAAATAAGTGGGCAGTTTTGTATTCGGTGCTAGAAACACAAAAAAAACCGCCACAACAGCGCCAGGCAGTGGCATGGGCGTCCGCACGATTTTTTCCAGGGGTGGGCAATGAGGGGGTCTGAAGAACGGAAGTCCCCCAGCAGGGTCCAGGGGCAGCTGCCGATGGGGTCTAGGCTGACATTTTCTCAAAATGATGCTTAAATACTTCATCTACTGAGGTTTTAGACAACATTTGCAGCAAAAAAACACTTTTCAACATTTCCAGGGGGAGCGGGGCAAGTGCCCCCCCTTGCTCATACCTGCGGGCGCCCATGGGCGGTGGTGGATGCTCCTTCTGTTCGTTGGCACATCAGATGTGAAACAGATAGGCCGTGAGTTGTGAGTCCAGAAAATTTATAGTAAGAGGTGACAGGTGAGTGTTAAGGTGGGGTTTGGGGTGAAGCTCCCAGAAGCTGTGAGTTTGCACATATCTGAAACCAAATGTTTACTCACTGATAGACATCTTGCCGGACCTGCCATAGCGCAGCACCGCAAACCGAGTCCAACAACAATAACACCATTTCTTGCATATCATCGACGGTTTTTACTGATACACTGAAGAACATACATCACATTGCAATTTCCCTGATTTACCAACCATAACTACTGTACAAAACTGCACAGGTAATGCGTGCGGTGCCGAGGGAGTATATGCACCCTGTACTTTATCATTCCCAAGGGGAGGGTGGGGGTAGGGGGCAACCGCCCTAGAATGAGATCTTTAGTTTCACATAAACCGGATGAGAAATTACGTTATTAAATCTGCAACTGCCAGTTCCCATACCTGTGAAGCAGCAGCAATCAGCAGAATAGTTTCAAGCGCCAGTACAGGCCGTCTGAAGTGACTAGAATGCAAGGAGACCTTCAGACGGCCAGCCCCGGTCCCCGGTCCCCTATCTGGAGGGTGAAGACTCGTTGTGCATCCAAACTAGCCTACCTCACTTTGCTCCCTACCTCCGTTGATTGGGGATGCCACTGACCCATATACAGTGGACCTGCGCCTGGGCGTTTCGCTGCTTCTCCGTTGAAGCCGAGTAATTTTCTAGTATGGGAGGCAGCTGTACGCGAAATAAGCATATCGGCGATTGCTACCCGTATCAGTCTGAATAGATTCGGTGAAGTTTACGGAATAACTTCAAACCTTTGACTGTAATATGTCTTGTCACTGAACGACGGTGTGAACGTGTGGGTAATATTCTCCGCAATTGGCAATTAGCCACTGACGACCGTTTATGGGCTACACGAGAATACAGCAGAAGAACAGTCAAGCATACAAACATTGACGACTTGAAGAACTGTGAAGACGATCTAGGAAGTTCTAAACCATTCAAACATGTCGTAAGGCTAACACGAGAACTCGTTTGTCATCAGTGGTTAAAGCTGGTGAACAGGTATGGCGGAACTATGGTTTGTCAAAACCCGGGTTTCAGGTTTGAAAACGCAAAACCCGTGTTTTGGGTTCGGGTTTTTTTTCTCACATGGCCTAATAGTGAGTGTAAAAGTGTAAAGTCCCTGAATAGGCCTACGGGCCACAGTAGACATTTGATTGGGTAGAAGTTTGCTGTATTGTAACTGGACCGACTGAGGTAATGATATAGGAAATGTCATGTAGGCTATACCTCCTTTGTTCAGTGGTCACTCACTGCTCACGACAGCTGCAGAGTGCAGAGTAATCAGAAATGATTAAATGTGCAACAAATGGCGTCAGGCAGTAATCACGCAGTCTGGTAATTTTTCAGCCTCGAAAACCCGGGTTCCAGCCTTTTAGGTGGCCATAAACCCGGGTTTTCGGGGCTACCCGGGTTTTCAGGTTCGGGGAAAAGTGTTTCGATCATATTCAAAAAAATGAATGCCTGACGATTAAACAATCTGGAACAGTCTGCCACCACAGACCAGGGCCGCCTCCTCGCTTCTGACATTTCGGCGAGAGACCGAGTCTCATCTTTTCCGTCAGTCATTTGGCTGATGGAAGTCTGGCGCTGTCTCTGCTGATTGACAGTTAAACTGTCGGCAAGAGTGGTTCAACATTATCTGTGCTTTTTTGTTAAGTGCCCCCGCAACAGCACTGTTGCCTAGTGATGGTGTCACTTAAAATCATTACTTTTTAATAAATAATAATGATATAATTCATAAAGCATTTATACACGCATTTTATGCTATTCTTGTTCCACTGCGTTGAGTAGGTTAATGCAGCAGAAGTTAAGTGGAGTTATAGCATTAGGCGTACTTAACTTCTGAATGATTTTCATAGAGATGGCCTCTTAGTGTTTGAAAACGTAACTTGGCTGTGACAGCAGAATTGGACTGACTTCTGCAACGCAGTGTGAATTGTCAGTGCCGACATCGTTTTAGATGAAGACAGAAGACGGGGCGCTACTTCGAAAAATCGCAAGTAAGCCGAACTATGTTCCAAATGTGCCATGCCATACCAGTTACACCCAACGTTAACCACTGTATGTCACTTCATGGCAGCGATAGTTCTGCAGGTTGCATTTGCACGTCCAGAACACATCATTCAACACAATATTTACAACAAATTGTATAGAGTTGCTTAGACAGAGAGACAGAGTGATTGCTTTTAGCAGTCACAGTCACGCAAAACTGACAGGAAGAATATGACTCTAAATCAGCTGAGCAATCGCAATGGTGGACTCGACTCGACGTTAATGTCATATAACATGGAGACTTGTAGCATCTTTGTGCATTGCAAATATTCGTTTAATTATACGTGATGTCGACGATCAGGTGGTCGGCACAGCGTCATCGCAGCATCTGTCCTCTGCACAACCAGCAACACCAAAGACCGTTTAGTAAAGCCTTTAGGTGGTGTAGCATGGGGAGAGGGAGAGGTTCCTGTAGGCGAAGTTTTCTGGTCCAGATTTTCGCCTATTATGTGTAGCACAGTCAGTTGCAAGAAAAATACATAGCAAATAAGCCTCGACGCCACGTACACTGTCAGAATGTTAATTGGTTAATTGTTCTGGTCTTAACCTTGACCGTTGATCTCTGACCCTGAATACCTTTCAGCGATGCCCACTGAGATGATGAATACTGAAATCCCTCCACTAGGCTAAATAAGGAGTTATCGCGTCACGCTAAATACATGTTAACGGACGGATAACGAACACACAGTGGCGGATGCAGGCAAGTAGCAAAGTACGGGCCGTCGGCCTGCCATCTCTGTCACTGTCATTCACGACAAACACGTACCATTCCTTATGTGGTCAATTTAAAAAAGAAACATTTTTCCAGCGTGTCAAAGGAGAAAGCCCCTGCCTCCACTCTAAGTCGCCTACAACCCTGTAATGGAGGAAGTCGTAAATGTGACTCGAAGATGACAACATCGTGTCCGAGAACATATAGGCCTAATGCTGCGACGGTTTAGTCTTTAGCAAATGTATGACTTCACGTACAGTAGGCCTACTTCTATTTATGAACTTCGCCATGCACCGACCGTGGCGTTAACCAATACGGTAGAGTCTAGTATGGTTGTCTTGCCATCTGTCCCGCCTTCGTCCCATTTTCCGGATTTTCTGTCCCGCTTCCCGCCATAACCTTGCCGGAACGTCAGCTGTCCCGCTTTGTCAATGCTTTGTTACTTAGACGTCGAAATCCCTCAGAATGGGATACTTCTGCAAAATTGCACCGAAACATTTGCATACAAAACTTCATACATTTTTCTGTGGAGGAGGCACAGCCCCAAACCCTACCCCAGTGGGAGGGGAAACACTTCCCCACACCCCACGCACTCGGCAACTTTGACGCTCGGGCTGTCGCGCCTTTCCTGAGTGCTCGAAATGGCAACCCAGACAGAGGGATAGAGAGAGTGCTACAGTGCAACAGGATGTGAGGTTACTATAGAAGACGGAGTAATAATAATAAGTGAATTTTACCGTGTGCCTCAGCGGACTTCATCAGCAGTGGCCGATGTACACCGACACAAGAGCGAGATGCGGCTGCTGATGCTGACAATGACGCTGGGTTTTTCTGCTCGTCATCTTCGCTCGGCGCTCGACCGCTGTCGGCACACGACCCCGAGCAACTAGCTGAACAGCTGCACGCGCTCTCCGTCTCACAACCTCCTCCGCCGGCCATCAGCACGCTCCGTCTACCTCGTCCAGAACTGACCACATCCGGTCCACCATCCAGCAGACCTTCAGCGCCCTGACAGTGAATCATGGGATCCTACAAACACGAACATTGACTGCATTGCAGTGCTTGCATGCATCATTATACACAGGGTGCGCCAAAAAGCCTGAGCTGCCACAGATACACACTGCGAAGAGAGCACCCATCATCAGTTGAAATGATAGACATAAACTATTAGTTATTTCCTCTGATAAATACAAGAATTATTCATTATAACTTTTGTAGATGGTGCCAGGTTTCTTGGCCATGGAACAAGGCAAACCTCGTTCGTATGTACGGCCAAGTGGAAGTTGATGCGCGCCACAAATAGGGGATCTACTTTCGCTTTTACGGGCGCACAGTATGCCTAAATAGATCAGTCTCCCACCTTTCCTGTGCGACAATAGCCTCAAATTGCCGAAAATGCGTTTACGGCTGACCAATGGTGTATTTAGAGCCCAGGCAACGTGTCTAGTGGCTGCAAATGTCGCCTTAGTTCTGTTAAACAAAATCTAAAAATTAAAACTAATATGGTTGTTTCTGAAAGTACCGTAGCCACCGCGTAGTCGGTTATTAAATTCTACGTGATTGCTTCTATACATTTTATTTTTTGGGGTGTTTAACATCCAAAACCCCTCCCCCCGCTAATTACGGCCATGCTGAACATGTTTGCGAGTAGCAGACCTCTCCAGCGACGACGGTCGGCAGCCAGCTCTGACAGCGACGGGCGGCACAGCAGTCAGGCGGTGTGCGATGTCGTTGATGACGACGATGTGGATGATGGTGGTGGTGACGATGACGATGATGATGATGTGTTGGACGATGAGGGACGCCACAGCAGCAGTGGTGATGGGGCACCAGCGCGGCGCTGGAGCCGTGCGGACACGCAGCTTCGTCGAACGGTAGATCACGGACAGACGACGACGCTAGACCACCTGCTCGCTTTGGGCCAACACCGACCGGCGACCGCACCTGCTCACCACCGACAAACAGCAAAATTCTCGACACGATATAAGATATCACCACACAAGTAAGTAAGTAAGTAAGTAAGCAAGCATGTCCTGACATCTATAAACGATGCCAGAATATACTGCGTTATATACTGCGGCGTATACTGTTTTGTATACGCCGCAACAGCTCCAGAAAGTGTTCACCTTTGTCCAAAAAGACAAGCCTTCGTAAGTCGTCGCCTGAGCGTATTCAGGGAGTACTGATGTCGAGCAGGGCAGATGGCATAAACTGCAGACTGTTCCATGCTGTGTACCCGTAGAATGCAACCAATACGGCCGCTTCGTGCATGCGCAATGCATCTGGCCATAATTATTGGCACAGTACCTTCATTGTGGAGTTTGCTATAAGGCAGATACCACGTTCCACAGAACGTGTTCCTAGTCTCAAATCAAATCAAATTTATAGGCCTACACTCTTAAACAACGTTCTCGGAGGTTTAAGCGTAGCCTGAGTGAAGCGATAAATCTTCAACCCATCTCTGAACTGTTCACGGCTAATGGAGACGGTGTGTCGGCAACGAGTTCCAAAGTATAGCAGAGAAAAAAAGAGAGAAAATACAGACAAAAACGCACAAAACGTGAACAAATCCAAGAAGATGCTTGATACCTCCACAGCGGGTGCGGAGTCGTCATTGGCTCGCAGAAGACCTTGCACGACACATACACGACTAGAACTGCGTGCTGGGACCAAGATGGAGTCTGCCGGTGGACGGGTTTCTTCGTCGTCGTCGGGCACCTCGAGGTCGTCGCAGTGGCACAAGGCAGCTTGCCGTGACCCGCTGCAGTCGCTCACCGAGGACATAGAGGATCCGGCGGAGCCGCGCGCCTCTCCACGATCCAGACTCCCGTCGTCGCCAGGACATGGCTCGTGGACGTAACAGCCGACGGTGGACAGCCTGGCGGCCGACTGACACATAGAACGCCGATGATGACAACATGATGATCCTCCGCCGAAAGACGAAGTTCGTGCCAGACTCTCCCTGTGTACACGGTGTCGCAGAAAACATTTACTACCGCCGCAAACTCCGTTATTATTATTATTGACCATCCGCGGCGTGGTAAATATTTTCGGTCGTGTCTGTCTGTCTGTCTGTCTACCGGTCAAATTCGTGTATGAAGGTCATGGGGTCAACCGATCAAGGTCGAGGGCACAGTAACAAAACGAAAATCCCTATTTCCGAAATGTGAAACTTCGATCGACAATAACTCCGAATCTCCGATTCTATAAAACATCCACTAAGTTTGCGTGTAGCATGGGAGTTTCGGGCTACCGCTGATCGAATGGTGTGACCGCCATCTTTGTCACGTGACCGGAAGTGACCACGCGTAACTAAATGCATGCATCGCGGGTGGTCGGCCTTAGATTAGAAGGCAATCTTGTTATTAATACTATTACTATTATTATTATTTCTATTTTTAAAAAACTACCAAATTTTATTTTGTTGTGTCGGTTAAGCCTATTTCTAGTGTTTTATGCTTCCGGGCCAACAATAGGCGGCGAGAGTCATTATGCTTTCCGGTCATCCGTCCGTACGTCCGTTAATACCTATATCGCGTCGTAAAACGCGATAGCGCCGTCCTTAGTGGACGGATTTCAATGAAACTTGGCACAAACATTCATCATGTGAGTGGGCATCGGTAGGTCAGAGGGTCAAAGGTCAAAGGTCACAGCGAGGTGAAATGCACTTTTCCGGCAGAGGTCTACTTCCGGCGGACCGTCCGTTGTCCGTCCTGCCGAGGCGTATCGATCGATTGTGTGGCCGTTTATGTTTATGATTATTATTATTATTATTTTTATTATTATTATCATTACATGATTTATATAGCGCCAATTTCGAGGATCGGGTCGGAGGCGCTTGTGTGTCTTTTCACAATTGTACTGATTTTATTTTTAATCCAATATTTTAAATAAACTATTCTTTTCATGAACTATTCTATTCTAATTCTTCCAGTTGACTGATTGATTGATTGAGCAAGGTTTAACGTCCCACCAAACACATTATAGTTGACGTTAAACGTGAACTGTCTATCTTCCCTAGAATATCTTCGTCCATGCGCCCTGATTCTTCTTAAGACCTGGCGCTATATAAGTCGTTTACTTACTTACTTACTTACTTACGCGCGCTATCTCGTTTCAGGCTCACTTGTTCCTGTTCCTTCTCAGCTTTTATTGCTTTTGTATACTGTTTCCTGCTTTCGTGGCGAACAAACGCGCTTATTTATATTTGTGTATCACATCGTATCGTAATGTAACACTCCGCGTAAACGATGTAGCCTACCTAGAACGATTACGTTTTTCCAATTCTTCCCTTCTACGTTGTCGTTTTGTCCGACGTCTTCGCAGAAAGCAGACAATGACGGCGACGACGACAATACATCCGATCACCAGCGCTCCTCCGACCGCCGCACCGCCGGCCAGCACGATCGTCGTCGTTACAACGCCACCCTGCCGCTGGGCTTTGCCGCCGAGCGGGGCCACCACCACGACCGAGTCGTTGACGGCGATGGTGAGGTCGGCGACGGTCTGCTGAGTCGGCGTGCCGCGGTCCTCGGCCACGACGACGACGCGGTGGAGACGGGAAGCACGGCGGGTCAGCGCACCGCCCGCGGCGACCGTGATGATGCCCGTAGAACGGTCGATCTGGAATGCCGAGTCGTCATTACCGCTGGCGATGTCGTACAACAGGTCCGAGTTCGGTCCATTATCGGCGTCCACGGCTTCTAGTCTGGTTATCAGGCTTCCAGCCTGCACAGCAAACAAGCCAAGATTTACGTTGGTGAAGGACCATTGTGCAGCGCGGTGATGCGGTGGACCTGCATCACAGTTGTTCCGCTCCATCATACCCGTTATAAAGTTGCACAAAGTCCTGTTAAATGCAACAGTAGCAAGAAACTATTGCCGTGGTGGAATTGGAATTATGCCGCAGTGTTCAGCTGTTGATTTGGTGTACCACTTGTTTGATGTATATGTAGGCTAGGCTGCATGTATATTGCTATTTTTGTGCTGTTCTTTTTTTCTTTTTTTGTGCTGCTTTGTGCGAATAAACGTGTTCATTGTGTGCTTGTTGTAACCGAAGATAAGAAGTTCGTTCTGAAAAACGTGAAGTTCCGTCGCATTATAAAGTGCCACAAAATTCCGGGACTTTTCC
>Ga0049105_1001303_pt1 | contig 10824 bp, 6 predicted proteins | sample WorMetvaBAHAMAS1_FD_61260 | JGI IMG/M metagenome (GOLD analysis project Ga0049105, IMG submission 61260) | Worm MetaG Olavius vacuus BAHAMAS.1 | ecosystem: Host-associated > Annelida > Digestive system > Unclassified | place: Germany: Marburg | collected 2013-04-09 | reverse complement strand
ACATAACCGCGTCGATCTGTGACGGAATTTATGCACGAGTCTATTGTATTTTGTAGTACGTGCACGATGTCGTCGTAAAGAAAGTTCACGTTCGCTATCTCATCTCCTGATGAGTTTCTTGTTCCACTCTCTTTCCTCACATCGAAGTGGTCCCTCAAATCCAGCTAAGAGATTTAAGGGAGCGCTGTTAGCCCCCCCCAGCGACGGAGAACGACATTTGCAGCCACCAGACACGTTAAAGCTAAAGCTAAAGCCACTGATTCTTATATGGCGCGTCTTACAGGGACGAAACCTGACCAGCCGCGCTTTACAATCATCGGAAGTGGCAGTTGATCGGCAAGAGTCTATGGTGATGCAACGCTAATGCGGCCGTCCATTGAACGCGCTAACGAAAAACTGGACCCGCAACCAGCAGCTAGCGAACACACCACCGCCCCAATCAACCACACCAGGCCTTCACCCCGTAAGCATTCACCAGATGGCGCCACCAAAGCGGGCATCCAATTGCAGCTTGCTACTCATTTATCGACCCAGGAAGGATGAAAGGCTGAGTTGGCCTCTAGGCTGGGCTGGGCTCTAAATACACCAATATGTTTGTGGTTGTTTCTGAATGTACTGTACGTCGCCGTGCAGTCACTTATTAAGTTCTACGTGATTATTTTTTACACTTTATTAAGTGTTCCAACACCAAAAACACCGCGCAACCGAACTGTGCCCGTCTACCTTGGTGGACTGTGGACGCCTCTGACTGGCTGTCGATGAGAAAAGGCATTCTGCGATTGGTGGTCTGGAAGACTTAGACAGTTCATATCCTAGATGCATCTCGTCCGGTGTATATCGACTTCGTATTAAACCGACTTCTCGGCCGGTGATACACAATACAGTGTATAGCGATGCGGCCACCGAAATGCGGCGCGCCAGTGGCCCACAACGCCATGTACCTCGGGCTCGGCGGAGCTATATGAGATGAGATGCTGCACGGCGTCTCGGTATACAATGTGCCCCAAGCGTGCATTACACGTCGCTGCAATTTGAAGCCTGCCAACAGGTCACAACAGTAAATCTATATATGCACAAGCGAATACGCAATCGGATCGCGACGTTCCGTGCGTCCGCGTGTCTTCTGCTCTCCCCCGCCATCCCGGCCGGCTCCTCGCATAGCTGCCGCCATCACTGCTGCTAACGCTGGCTCGCTGACAGTTCGGGAGATCGCAAACACTGCTAGAAATTCACTGCTCTTTCGTATTCATTGGTTCATTTATTGATGGTCTGGGGGGAGTTGATGTTATTCACCTTATACAACTGCGTAAGATTACATTCTATAGGCGAATTTTTAACCACTTAAAAAATTCGCTTTTATGTAGATTGTGTTGTGTATTTTTAAATGGCTCACATGTATACGATGATTGTATGTTAGCTGTGTTACATGACAAAGCTGTTAAAGATGTTCATTTAGTTCTTCTGTGCACTAACTGTTTGTTCTTGAAACTGCCACGCTATGTCGCCTTACTGTGTATATACTTGCAGTCTGTCTCTCTGCCTGTCTTACTGTCTTTTTGGACGAATATTAAATGTGTTCATTCAGTGTGACACTCCGCAGCGGCGACTGCTATGCTATAGAATAGCAGCCCTAAGGTTGACGCATCAGAAACATTAGGGTTAGTATTAAGATTAAGGTTACGGTTCTTGTTAGAACAGCCCACAAGCAACGCTGCAAGCTCGGGACCAGTGTTCTACAACGTAGCAGCGGCGACCATACAATGCTGTTCGTTTGCTTTCCCCAAATTGTAACAACAACAAAGTATCAAACTAGAGTTTCTACAGAAGTAAAACTCTTGTCTGCATGGAGACACGGTCAACAAGCGCGCGGCGGACAGGCGACACATTTATTCATATATACAGTCGCCAGATGACGATTTTAGCGTAATTTCGTTTCAAAGGGCAGTAACTTTGTGACCTTAGGTCTCACTACTAAAACAAGTAATCGACGGCGAATTGAGACCATTGTGCATATTGTGTGAAGATTTCATCTCAATCGCGCTTGTTTCCAGGGACGTGAAGCGAACGCAAACCTCGGTGTTACTAAGAGCATGAATAAATAAATCCCCCAAAGTGTCACCGAACTATCGCTGCTGCTACGGTCGCCTAGTAATCTCGACCCGGTTGTCATGACAACGTCATCGTCTGTCGGCTGCTGCTGCTGAAGCTCGGTGTTAATTGGCGCCGGCGAGCCGCGCGCGCCGCGCCGAGCATTGCGAGACCGCGACCGCTACCCGTCCACTGCCCGCCGATGCCCAGGGCGCGGTACCGCCGGTTGGCACGGGGGCACGCCGATGATCGCCCGCCCGCGGCCTACTGCCGCTTGGGCGCGATACTTTTAGTGGGAGATGGAGCATCGACTTCATAGAACCACGCCTCGGTAACTGCATGGGCGTAGGACGTTTCACCGGCATGTTTCCTCACAGACACTCCCACTCGGTACCCCCACTTAAACGTTAAGCTCTATACACGTAACCTTAACCCTAAATCGACACAATTGGCAGGTTTTTACGTAGTAGCAGCCATGAAAAAATATCCGGCGAACGTTCCTTTGGCATATTCGGTTTGCGCTTGATTTGCCGCTATCGACGGACAGTTAGCAGTCACATTCAAACGAACGTATTTTTGCACACAAAGCCTATCAGCAAATACAGCTGTGTACCATCTCCAGAAATCTTGCAACAATACTATCCTGTCATGATCGAATACAACCGTCGTGCATACGGTAGAAACTGCTGTCCACGGCTTGTTTGAACGGTCGATCATGAAAGCCTTTTCGCAAAGGACTTTAAAACTTATTTCGAACGCGTTCGCCCAAAACCGTTACTGTATCTCGAACTAGATTATATATTTTCTTACGAGAAAAAAACTCAGCGTTGTGGACCGTGTCAGCTGGTCCAGGGCTGGCTAAGCTGCACGCAACGACAGTGTGCAGACTGTCCCTCACTATTCAAACGGCTGACCTTAGGTCAGATTACGGAAAAACGAATTAAACCAAGTGTTCGGTTAAGCAGATTAAAAACGAGATTTTAGCCTCGTACAGTTCAGTTGATAACTCAGTTTGTAGACACATTCTGATACACGGTTGACCATTATGTTTCTGTTGATATACCTTGATAGTGTTAGTTTTGTTATGTTCGTTTGTTTATCTTTGCATTCATTACTACCAGATTTATGGTGAATAGAGTGATTCAAAAACGTAATCGATCGCGAACTGTACATTGCGTTTCAAGTCCATCGCGCTCGTTTCCACAGATGAGAAGAGAGCGCTTGCAAGTTTCAGTGGGGAATGAGGTGGAATAAGAAGAACAAAGAAACAAAGAAGAAAGAATACAGCACCCGCAGTAACAAGAGGATGCCTGCGTCTCCAACTCCGACACAACTATGAATCACAATGACGTAGCGGTGCAAGAAACTAATAAGTTGACTGTGTGGCCTTCGTGTAGCAAACTCCTCGCGCCACCGTGCGACATAGCGACGAAGTAGAGATTCGGGGTTCCGGATATTTCCCGTGGTTAACGACTAATTACACGTTGAGAAACTTGCTCATTTAGGTTAGGGTTGGGGTTAGGAATAGGGTAAGCCAGTTTTTTTCACGTTTATATAGTGGTAAGCAGGGGAGGATGTCCGAGCGGAAACATCCAGGCAGAATGTACTATACGTCCGCGGATCACGGTGTCCTGGGTTCATGCTATACAATGGTCGGTAAAGCGATGACGTGGCGGTCAGCGACCAGAAGCACGCGGAACATTGATCCGCAACTAATTCGCGCAAACGACGAGCCCGGCCGACAACAAGCCGAAACCGCTGCGTGCACGCCTCGCGCGCAATGCATCACGTTAATTCGCACGTCAGTCTTCATTATAATCCACCCAGATGTCAGCTCGGCCTACGAACTTGTACCACTACGGGCGACGACAGCTTCAACCTTTCCGGTGGGTACGACAGGGGGCAAGGCAAGGGGCGCCCCCATTTACCCGCCCGTCACTTCGCTTATTTTCTCGCCGTCTGCGTGCTGCACTGCAGTGACTGGTGTAAGATGACTCTGCGTGCTACCGCCAGCGGCCTTTTCAGATTTCATCAATTGATGGCGGCTGCGGTCACATCTAATTAGAACTGTGATTGCTGCCTCCTTCCACCCCACGACTCCTCCCTGCCTATCCCCAGACCAACCTCTCCTAAATGCTCCATATCTCCACACTTCGCCAGACACGAATGGTCGGCGCTATGCGATCGAACTCTGCAGCATTCCGGTCCAATTAACCATGTAAAGCGCTGTAGCAATTGTAGCTGACAGTCTTCATTAGAATTGCACGCTTGTAGTATTTTAGTTTATCTGTCTCCCGACATTTCTACCTCATAGTGGAAATAATGACTGATAACTAGACTTTATCGGCCGCATTGTTACATTCGGTACAAAAAGGAAAGCATAGCAAGTAGTTCTGTTTTTAGACTGCTTAGTAATGGGCCTTATTCTGCATGTGCTGGATGCATGCGTGCAGGCGTGCTTTATTCTTTAATGTCTTTGAAGCCTCTCTTTAAGATGGCACAGTAACAACATCTTCTACAGTCTGTTCCAGTCCGCTGTAGTCCGTCGGTAGAATGAACACTTGACGGTGCCCAACGTTTGATTTAGACTGTTGCTCAGGCCTTTATCTAGAATGTAGTGGATGGGGGTGTAACGGGACTTACGGGAGAGCAGGGGGTTCCCTCCCCTGACCTCCCTTAGAAGTATGCCCCCAAAATCCAGCTAGGGGTCTGGGGGAGCGCTGTAGAAAAGCTCCCCCGGCGGGGTCTGGGGCGGAGCCCCAGCCGACAAACGATTTGGTGCATTTTAGCCTTAAAATATGACATCTGGTGGCAACAATTTTAATAATTTTCGCGAGAATCAACTGACCAGTGGCTCGATGGCTACATTAGGGATGATGTACCATGTTAGAGGGGTCTGGTTTGGGGTCAGGTGAGGGGTGTGATCTGAAGTCAGGGGGGTCTACACCCCCCTAGGGGAAGTCTGTATAACACACTGCTGTTGCTTTTTCAGTCCTCCGTGCAGGGAGCTAAGGTGAGCAATTCACCACGTGAGCATCAACGAAGTCATTTCTAATCTTGACAAAAACACCGTTTATCTTCTTCGTTTTGTACTTACCCTTTCTCTGCGAGCCATCACCAGCAGCTGTGCTAATCACTACGGCCCGCCGGCCCTCTGGTCCATAGGGTTAAACAGGAGTGTTTTGGTTCCAGCTAATCAGTCCAAGCCAGATATAGTTGCTGCAGGAAAGCGGGCGCAAATACTTCTGTGCGGCGCAAATGCTTCATTACTGCGTGATGTCAAAACAACAAGAAACTGATGGTTTACCGCTTGCCATGTCAGCCGTTAATGACATTGGCGTTAATGACTTTGCGGACTTCTGTTTACAAGCTAAGAACTCCTTGCAAACGAATGCGCTGCTGCGGTGTGTGCATAAGCACCTAATATTGGCTCCATTATGCCGAACAGTGGACTACAGCTCGCATTTTTCTTGTAAAGTATGTCTCAACTATCGACTACAACATCATCCAACTCGTAAACGAACGAGAAAGCACGCAGAAGTTCTACGAGGGCTAAAAGTCAAATCCTGGATCCAGAATAAAAATAACTCGTTTACACCCTGCAGCTTCCTTACTTAGTTCTTACAACTCACTGAGAAAACGAGTACAACATAAGTACGTGCGTCGAATCCATATCACATCATGACAGCTCCAAAGATTAACACAGAGATAAGAGATAAGGCCTAGGGAATGGGACTACCGTTTCCAATTTTCCAATGGTAATCCCACGGGAATGGGAATTGGCATTGTGCATGGAAATGGGAAAGGAACGGCGTGAATGGAAATTAGAAATCCACTAAACTCTCCCGCAGGCCTGTGCATTGTGCTGAGTTGTTGTCATAATGGTCAACTGACAAAGCCACAAACTGCAGTGAACTGCGTTGTTCCAGACCGTCATGCCAACGTGTGTTTAATGTTGATGCTGCTTAATGTGCAATTTGTCATGTCGTGTATTAGCTAGTTGCCTAACTTATGCACGGGCACTCTTAGAATATGTCATTTTTATTTTGTACAGGCTGCATTCTGTTAGCAAGATGTTACCGTCCGTGAAATTCGCGGAAGATAAGGTGCTCACTTTCCTTATTCTCCGTGAAAAATGCTAAAATAGTGCACCTCTGAGTCTAACATAAATTACTAACCCTAATTTCCAGCGCAGATTGATCAGATAAATCAAAGTGGTATTGTCAAACGGTACATTGTTTTCAAAACATCTGGTTCAGTAAAAGAACGCACCCAAACGAGCACTGAAATGGGCATCAGCTGTCAACGAAATGGGCCCGTGGCACTGGGCAGCGACCAATCATATGTCAATCGTCTGTGGCAGGGCGGTATGCCAGAAGGGGCTGTGCATTAGTTAGGAAACTAGCTAATGATTACGGATGTCGTTCAAAATACGAATACATTCGGGAATATTTATGAGAGAAAACGGGAATTTGATTCGAAAATTTGATGGAAATGAAAATGAAAATGAGTAACGACGTGAACGAAATATGAAACGTGAAGCATAAATTGGGAAGAAATGCGAAGCAAAAACCCATTCCTCTCTGCAGACCTTTGAGACAGATCTGACATATATGCCAAGAGTAATCGAGTACAGGATCATAGGACCCCAAATCAGGTTACGAAAAAAATTCACGCAAACTTTTTCACGGAAATACGAAAAGTCACTACGCAATAGGCTGCGCCGACAGATGTGTGTTACGATGTCGTAAAAGTTTAGAGATCGAATCAAAAAAGCAATATCATAGATGCATGCAAGCTATACGCCTCTGTGACACTCCTATGATACGTGTAGGTGGAGTTGCAGACCGAAAGAGCGCCATAGTGCCGAAGGCTTTTCGGCACAACGCTATGGCGCCATCGAGTACAGAGAGTAATACAGTTGTTAACTTGTTAGTCAGACGATCGTGCGTGTTGGTAGGTATAGGTGATCTCGGTTGAACTATATAGCTGGTTCCGCCGGTCCGGTAAGACTGCTAGCCTGGAGGCGATCTGTTGGCGACCATCTGTATATACATGTACAGCGGACATGCGTGTATCGACGCAAGTATTACTGGCGCTAATTAACGAAAAACGAGATGGCGACTGGCGACAGGATGGGGTGGGGGAGATAGAGTAGAAATTAATTTACGAAAAGTCGATACAGAAATTCTATACTACCAGCGGATACGCGTCTTCGTTCGTTAGCGCTTAATTAACGCGCGCAGCACTGCATAACGTGAACCGATACACGCTTCCTTCCAATCTACGCAGGATAATTAATTTAATTAGCTAAGTTTTGAACGATTTCTTTTATGAGAATAATTAGTTCAACTCATTAATAACATTAATTTCGAGGAGTTACGTAAGGTAAGACCATCGGTGTGTGAATTAACAGGTTTTATTGACCTTTGGGCCGAACCGCCCAACTGAACACCCCAGAAGTAAGGTACTAATGTAATGTACCGGTAATGTAAATGTCGAATTGTAAGGATTTATAAGTACCATCAGTAATTTCATATATAATATTACGTTTATTTTCACTGGCGTTGTAATCGTATAGTGTACAAGGTACATCCCTGATGATAAGTCGTTACGCTTGGTAACACGTAGGCCTATGCTAACCAGGAGTTACTACGCGTTATACATAACGTGATTTTTCACATTCAAAGACTTCAAGTCGAGGTTTTGGAGAGCAAAACGTCGAGTAAGAGGTCTATTAATACGTTAATTGGTATTATTTTCCAACAAACGTCACAACAATAACGACAGAAGGTCAGGTCAGTTATACTGAATTTAATCACGTCGCTTAACAGAACTAAGATGATCGGCGACAACAAGCAGAGGAGGGTTTGTATATCAAGCTATGTAACGGTTAGCTATTATATGAAGGTGTAATAGTTAACTTTCTGTCGGTCTACCGTTGGGCGGCGCTCGCTTCCTGTAGCTGCATCCGTTCTCTGGAATTCTCTACCAATGGACATTCAGTCATCACCTTCCTTAACTGTTTTCCGCCACCGGCTGAAGACATTTCTCTTTCACAAATCATTCCCTCACATTCTATAGTTCCGCCGTACACGCCCTCGTGGTCTCAGTAATAGTTTACTATTTGAGCCACGCTAAAAATTATGATTGATTGATTGATTGATTGATTGATTGAACTGTTACACGTCTGACATGTGGCGTGATCTGTGCAAGACAGTGGCTTCTGTCGCACGACACGAGACGAGATTTCGATTTTTCACCAATGACGTTGGCGCATCGTCGTAGTTCGTGATGATAGATCACAGAAAATGACAGCTCGCACTTGACGGCGGCGTCGTGGGTGGCGTCTGTTATATAGTCCTAGAAGTGCATGGCACTGGAGAGCTTTCCACCTGAAATAACGCTAACTGAAGGTCGTATGCTGATCGATAATGCAAGCTGTGATATGACTTCGTATACATTGTTCTTGTCTCCAGCGTGAGACATGCACATACTGGTGCAAAATCGACATTTTTACTCCACCTACATTTTAACACCCTGTATAAAGAAAATAGGATGAAAGGGTACATTACGTGGTAAAATATCGATATAATGTTTGGCTGTTTCGACACAATAAACAAGTGTGACAGACGGACAGACGGACAAAACTGCTATACAGAATACCGAACAAGTTGCGTCTGGTAGTTAATGAGCGTATTTGTTTCATTAAAGCTGCAGTGGCGCGTGGTGACGTTTTTGAGGCACTGTGTACAGGGTGGTCCGAAAAGCGGACACCCGAGAAACAGTATTGGTGTCCGCTTTTTTGGACCAACCTGTATAAACATTCCTACTTAGGGCTAGTTAGTTACGGCGCTTTCGCTGGTCTGATCGTATCAGAAAGTTTGAGAAAAAGTTCGCCGAATGTGAATATTTTTTTGCAAAATTTCAGTCTCAATTCGATAGCCTATATTTATCTCTTAGTTAAGTTTCTATTCTGTCTGTTTTTCTGTTTTTTTTATGTTTATTTGCTACCAGTTATGGTGAATAAGGATGTATAATATCGTCGTGCATGCGCCTTCGGTTGGTAAGTTGTTTTCGGATTTGTTTTATGTAAGACGAACTAAATAAATTCACAGTATAACAGCGTCCAACTTTGTAAATACCAAACCACTATAACAGGTTTGTACTCAAATTTTATAATACGACATGTTAACAGTGGCCTATTGTCTGCATTAAATTAGTACTGTAACCATCCATTCTCGTTACGGGCGCCGCTTGAATGCAGTATGGCAGCTAAAGCCGCACTCTGGTGTTGTGTGTGAAAGACTGACAAGACCTGAATGTATTCTAGCACCGTCCATAGATGTCTAGTACCGAAGCCTTGCAACACTTGCCGTTTGTGTTATTCTGCGGAATTAGTAATTAAAGCGCGCACCGCAGTTGGACGGCGGCGGCGGCGCAATCTCATTACGACGAATAGACTTTTCTCACGGACTGAGCGGCGACGCCGACACGCACCAGACGCAGCTGTGAAGCGTAGGGATGAGCTCTGATGGTCTGAGTGCGAGGTAATGGGACCCGGGTGTCAGATGTGGGCCACGAGATAGGTGGCAGCAGTGCAGCATACGTTTGTTATGCGTTGTTTCTCACCTGCTTTCAGTCACTGGACAACCAAGTCATTTAACGTGTCACCCAAGATAATAAGCAGCCCATGGGCAGTAACGCTCAGCTGGCTTTTTTTTGGGGGGGGGGGAGGAATTGCCAAGCTGAGGGATGTCCGGATGGTTTTTTTCGGGTGGGTGAATTTTCCATAAGGTTATTTTTCACTGGGAAAATTGGGGGTTAATTTTTACGAGGAAAATTTCCAAGGAATGTATGGTGGTGAATGTTTGTGAGGTTTGGTCGAGGGGACTCTTCGGGGATGGTTATTTTTTCACGGGGGAATGTATGGGACAAATTATCCGGGGTGATGGACCGGATCTCCGTGCAAGATGAGAAGTCTGTACGTCCAGCGGATATGATTTGATAAAACGGCACAGTGCTCTGTCATCAACGAATGTTACACTGTATATAAATAGCGTAATAATAATAATCAATAATAATAATAAATGATAATAATAGGGTGCTCGTCCCCAGTCCATCATGTAAACCACGCCTCCGCCCGTCAAAGCACGTCTTGTGGCCGTGAACAGTACAGCGAGCATGTTCAGCTGAGCGGTGCCCCTCCCAGCGGGCGACATAAGCGCTCATCGTCAGCCCAAGCAGCAGCAGCAGCAGCAGCCTAATTACTACTTTGACGCTGTAGCCATTATCGCTGCAGCTCGCAAGCCGATCGTCACCCAGATGGATCCGCACTTAATGGCGCAGAAGAAAATCACGATCGTCTATGCAGATGATGCAGGAGCACCCGAACAAGGTCGTCGCGAATGACCCAAGAACAGCGCTCGCCCATTAGCTTTGTCGATGCTATCATTTCGAACCGATATATCAGCGTTTTTAGTGCCGATGGTGCGTTAATGCTGTTAATACTTGTCAGATCATGTACACTGCTGTGATTCTAAACCACGGCGACACAAATCGCTTCAAAATTTATGACTTTTTGACCACTGTGAACAGGGCCGGATTAACTAGTATGCCAAATAATGCCATGGCATGGGGCCCCCCGGTTCAGGGGGGCCCCCCTTGGGCGGCACGAATTTTTTTAATATTTAAATTCCACTAAACATTAGTAAATGTTGGGCGATATTAGTCCTG
>Ga0049105_1001302_pt1 | contig 10825 bp, 5 predicted proteins | sample WorMetvaBAHAMAS1_FD_61260 | JGI IMG/M metagenome (GOLD analysis project Ga0049105, IMG submission 61260) | Worm MetaG Olavius vacuus BAHAMAS.1 | ecosystem: Host-associated > Annelida > Digestive system > Unclassified | place: Germany: Marburg | collected 2013-04-09 | reverse complement strand
TTAATTACTATTACAGCTGCAGTAATTAATACTTGTAATTTAATTACTTGATAATTAATGTAATTATACTTGTAATTTAATTACTTTTCTAACCAAGTAATTGTACTCATACTCACATTACTTTAAAAAGTAATTTACCCAACACTGGCTTTAGAGATAAAAGGCTTTTAATAAAGCGCTATATAAATTCATCTGTTTACTTTAGAATTACATATGCTGGCTGGTGGCTATGGCTAACAGTGGCACTTAAGTGGATGCAGCCTGCTAATCTAAGTCTGCAATAGCTTGACTACAACAAAAACGTCACTTCACAAAAAATAACTAAAGGCGATAACCGAAAAGTGAAAATGGTAACCAAAAAATGAAAAGTTTAGAGTATTTGAGTAGTCCAGGGTTGTCCAACTGGCGGCCCGCGGGCCGGATCCAGCTATAGCCTGTGGCAAGAGTTGATCCGGCCTGTTGCGAGGCAAAGTTAGACTTTTATAATATTGTTAAAATGTTATAATACAGTCTGTATGTATGTACAGGTGTATGTATTTTTTGGTCATGTTAGCACAGTATTTTTTAACTTTTTTCTTCTCTGTTTTCTGCACACTGTTGCAAATAAAGGTATATAATACACTTCGATGAAATGAAAGACTTAGGGCCTATATACGATATCATTATACGTTATATACTGATTTATGAAGCTTGTTATGGTACGGTGTACTGTAAATTTAATTATGTAGGTACTACTTACTAAATCAAACAATCAATACTGGGGAGCTCTGTCTGACAATTGGTCACTCAAGTACTCGTCGAACAAGTAAACGAGGATATATATACCTTATATGTGTAAGATGTGTATTTTTTGCCAATACTTTCTGCTGCATATGTAGAATTTTCAACAAATCATTTCTAGGCGTAACAAAACACAACTGTTTATTTAGTACAATTAATTGTACCAACGTGCATGTTAGAAAACTTATTTTATGCATATATAGTTTACATATAAAACATATTTTATATTTTTGAAAATATAAGTACCTGGCTGTATTTTGCTAAAATGTATTTGAGGTATTATTTAAAATGCATTTCTAAAGACTTCAATATTTGAAAACGTATTTTACCCAGAACTGTTTGCAGTAGTAGGCTTATCATTAAAAAATGAAGATTGTCTTGTAAATATGCTTGAACTATCTTCATAATGATCCAGTGTAAAGAATTTCTTTATAATAACAAACTGTAAAGAGTCTAACAACTAAAGCCATTTTATTGTAAATGTACACATTACAAAGATGTGTCTATTGTGAAACAAACTATTGCACAACAATACAACAAGAACAGCTTCACTGGACCTCACACTGAATGGGAGTCATCAACAACAAAACACGGTCACACCACTGCAGTGGTTATTCTTAGAGGTGTGTGCACTCCAGGGAGGGGGGTGAGAAAAGACTGCAGTGGTTATTCTTAGAGGTGTGTGCACTCCAGGGAGGGGGGTGAGAAAAGGTTGAAAAGGGTGTCTACTACCCCTAAGGCAATTTATTAAAACTTTCAAAGTCAAACAACATGCTGACAGGAGGAAGCTTTTCTAACCAAACTACAAAGCAGTATGTGACACCTGAGCAGTTTTACTGGTTTTCAGCATAATTAGCAGTTAACTTCCATAAGTTCTGTTAACATTGTTAGCCGGTCAACACATGTAACTACGAGTGGTTACGAGTGGACATGTAGTTCAGACACAGCTGCAAGGGTTTCATGGGTCAGTCAGAGATGGTCAGGACCACAGATATATGGCCAAACCAATACTGACCAAGTGGAAACTTTCAATACACTATTACTGCTGATTACCATGCAACGTTTGGTCAGCTTTTCTCTGAAAAAAATGCTTCACATACAGAAGTACTCAGCAATACACTAAAACACACATTTGCTTATGCATCCAACGCCTGCATACTGAAATTTCCGAGTACACAGATAATAATTAAAATAGATAAATACATGTACCAGTTACACGAGTGAAGAATGACAACTAAAACTAAAGACCAGAAAACAAGTGAAAACCACATAACTGAATAATCAACTTTCACTGTCATTCACAACAGCATCCGTCTACTCAAATAATAATACCATATAACACATAGTATAACAAGTGTAACAGAATTTTTCAGAATGAACAAATATTATATAATATATAAGAAATGCATAAAATAAATTCCTCCACAACTGCCTCAGCCTCATGTAATGCAGAGACATTAGTCTGGTCAACTTCAACATACTGTGGACTCGGGTTTAGTTCTGAGAAGTTTCTAATGGATCTAAACTTGAAAAACTAACAGAGTGAAAATTAACGAAGTATACTATCACATCACAAGTTAAGTGGAACTGTTTACATTCAACGGTCTACAAGAAAAGAAAATACATGTGGACATCTTAGTAAAAAAAGACCAGCAAACAAGCATGACACAAAATTAATTAAAAGACACACTACATGGCACTCTAGTTGTTAAGACAATATCATGCTACATTAAATAATGCAAACTGTCAGTTAATTCTAGTTATATACAATATACCTCATATACACACATTTCTATGCACAAACTACTAAGTACTAATGTGATTACAGTAACAACTAAAGATTGTGGAATATTAGACTAATGAATAACGAACAATACCCAACAACATTAGCCATCTCACTCTGAGCAATAAATGACACATGGTGTGTCTGGCCCCATTCAATATACATGTATTCAATACAAAAATTGTAACAAATGCCTTCACAGTGAGGCCTGGTCCACAACATAAACCTAATATCAGTGCATCACACACATATACAATGCACTAAGCACATACATAAAATAGAGAGGTCAATGGCAACTTTGTGATGGGACAGCATCTAAATATTAAAAAAAAGAAACACGTACAATATTCTCCCGCTAAGTAAATAACATTGGATCGGAACACAGTCAGTTACCAAATGTCAATTATAATGGGACATCTGACGAGCATTAACAATTTGCAGCAAATGGCATTCAGGTGACGTGAACATTGATATGTCACCCTGGAAAATGCTCTGAAACATAACAACAAAAACTAAAGTACAGAAACAACAAAATATGCCAATTAATGACTGCTTTTTACCAGAATTATATAAATATATCAGCAAACAGAAGACTGAAGTAATTTCTTGAACAGTGGCAGAGAGTTTCATAGTAGACTGGTCGAAGTTCATCACAAATTCAACATCAACATCAATCATCATCATTACTATTGATTATACCATTCTAGTGCTGAATACATGTGTTTACACACAGACAGAGAAACACAAAACGTGATTTACATAACAATAAACATAAACACTTCGACATATTCAAACGCAAAAAAATATCAACAAACATAAAAGCATCTTACATTGGCAACAAATAACATCAGAATAAGGCTTCTCGGTAAATTTCGGTTTGATGCTAGCAATAAAAGCTGAAGGTTAACGTGCAGAAAGACAGTTATTCATCATATGACAGTAATCAGATATTGCACTTGTAACCTGCATCATAAGTACATCACAGGGTGCACTCTGTAACACTACTGTATATATTCTTCATGCACATCACTGGAATATCACAACTCCTTGAAGCTAACTATAAAGTATTTTCATAAATGTAAAAAAAAATGTTGCGAAACTCTTGAGCTCATCCAGCAAAATGAGTCACCAGAACACCCAGTTTTATAGGTTCATTCACAAATGTATACATAAAGATGAGGATTAACAATGTAGAAATAGAGTATGGCCTGAATGTTGTGACACAGCCAACTTCTATTGAAAAACACATTACTATTCAGACTGCACAGCATTACGTATTGTGCACTAACAATTTAATATTCATGCTACACTGAATTATTTCAACCAGTAAAAATGTTTGCAATGCTGTCACAGTTTTATAGTAATAAATGAATCACTATGTGAAGACAGGAAGGGCTGAGAAGACAGCATAGCAAAATGCACAAATACCGTATCATGAATGGCCATCAAATATAGTAGCTCTTGGCATAATGATTTATCATAAAGATCAAATATACATCAATCATTAAGCATGGCTACAAACACAGACTAATTCACAATTACTCGCTCACATGAGAAAACCTTACAAATATTAACAGCGTGCATAACTCCATCCGGAAAAAAACGCCAGAGCTGCTCTCGTGCCGACATCATCAGAAATGTTTAGAACGAGATCACAACTTATTACTGTCAAAACTAACAATTACAATCCAATCTGGCAATTAATCCTAAGGCACAAACATATATCACACAGACATGCACACCATTTACAGAATGAACAGAATTTATACAAATTTCAAATGGGTAATGGCACATGCTAAGCAAAAAGAAGAAATTCAGAGGAACGTACAAGCACACATTAAATGTACACCTAGCCATTAAGCACACACATGACAAAGAAATGCATAAAATAAATTCTTCCACAACTGCCTCGGCCTCACGTAAACTATGTCTATTATTCTCATTGCTACAAAATGCCATAGGACAGTACAACTAGTCGGCTGGTTCCGGTTCAGTGACTTTCACATCATCTATATCTCCATCGATGTCGGTGACAGTAAGGCAGCGTTTGAGATGAAGAAGCAGCGACGACTTCTTTGTGCCACATGACTCACCACACTTGCTGCACGTGCCAAGCTGGTAGCTCCGTGTATGTGTCAGCCGATGTTCCTTGATTATGTCGGCACGAGCAAACCGTTTGCCACACGTCACGCACTGGTGACGACCGTGACCAGCGGCGCCGGCATGGCCATCGGTATGTCGGCGACGATTGTTGCGGCTAGTGAAGCTCTGCGGGCACAGTGCACATGGATATCTGCCACCATGAGCCGCTGTATAATGCCGCTCATATGCAGTGAATCCACGGCATGTTACCGAGCATCCACCGGCGTACTGGCAGTTGAAGACTTTTGACTCCAAATCACCAGAAACAATATCTACCTGTTCTTCACTGACCTGTGACAAAGCAGCAGGACTCACATCGCTGACTGGACTTGCATCTGCTACAGCTGCTACATTCTCATCTTCCACCATGTAAGCATCTTTCATCATAGATTCCCCATCATCGGCTGCCATTTGGTAATCATCAGTTCCAACATCGATGTGTTTGATCGGCAAACCTTTCCGCTTGCTTCTTACTGGAGCACCGGCTTTGGACGATGGAGTCTGCTGCGCGATGGTTGCCAAAAATGCTGAGGCCTTGTCGGACTCCATGGCATCTATGCCAGCATCACCAAGATGAAAGAGCGGTGCAAACTCGCGCACAGTTTCAGCAAAATCTATTGGACCAGATGCAATACTGGAAAACGACTCCTGTTTGACTGAAGCACTGCCATTTATAGAGTAATTATGACATGCACTGTCAGCTTTACTGGAAATCTGCTCAGTATCTGTATTATTTCTGTCAGCTGCTGTAACTGGATGAGAGTCGACATTAACGCTGTGCGTGCGACGGTGCTCTGCCAGATGAGCTGCGGCAGCAAACCCTTTATCACACAAGTCGCACTCGTGCAGAATAGCCGGCTTCTTCAAAGACAATGGCTGGTCTTGGACCGATTTTGGTGAATCACGGTCACAGTTATCTGTTGCTGCCATCGGGTGCTTTTTCATATGGATCTTGAGATCAGTGCTGCGTGAGAACGAAGCGGAGCAGAACGGGCAGGAATGAGGTCGGACACCAGCGTGCAGCTTCATGTGACGACGGAGGTTGCACGACAACGTGAAGCTGTTCAGACACAAACGACAAACAAAACGCACATGCACATTCCGCATGTGAGACTCCAGCTCGCTGAAGTTTGCACACAACAGCTGGCACATCTTGCATCGCCATTTTGCACTGTGATGATCGCCGGTTGCTTCCACTTCCATTGGACTTGCATCTTCCTTCGTTGTTGGCTCTTTCTTTACCACCGTGTCAGACGTCTTCTCCACTCCGGCTGAAGATGTCGGACCAACCTCACTCGATGAAGGATGCATTGCTTTATCTGATGCCGCATCGGACTTCGTCAGCAGTTTCAGTATCTGTGGAGCATGATGGGACCAAGGTGGTAAGCGCTCATCCACAGTCTCACCAGACCGACAATCACCATCCTCCAAAGCTTCGGAAGCGGCGGACGAAGCATCTTCATGTGCCAATGATCTTGCATCGTGGGGCACAGCATCAGCCGTGTTTTGTGACAAACCATTCTTGTTCACCACAAGTGGAGTTGCTTGCCAAGCAGTTCTCTGTGCTACCATCCGCTCTGCAAAGACATCTTTCCGTCCAACGACCGTATGAATTTTGACCACAATCTGTCTTGCACCGCCAACATCGCTGTTGATGCACACAAGACCATCCAGCTCAAGACGGCCTTCAAACGGCACATGGTCAACACACACTCGCACAACTGTGTTCTGAATCAGTTCGGTCAGCAAGGACTGCTGCTGAGGTGGCAACATTTCAACAACGGCAGCTTTGTGAACTCACGAAACCTGTCAACAAACCAAACCCAGCACAGTTCGTTCCGCAACATTCAAGAGTTTACAAAGCAATTTACATCCTATATCTCAAATACCGGTACCCTCTTGTCAAGTGTCAGAGGAAAATGCATTCCAAATGTTTCTTCAATGTATACAGTTCTGCTAAACTGCTATCTGCTAATTATGAAGCTAACTTTTTCATTACCGATAGCTGATTTAGTGTTTCTGCTAAACGGATTAGCGTTTCCTCTTATTTTGACAACCATTAGTGGACTAATTTGCTTCCATTAAATTTACTTCCACTAACTTTAAGTCTCCTAATATTTTTGCCAATAAAGTAAATAAAGTAATTAATGTTTAACAGTCAAGAACATTGTAAACAATAAAATAATACGTTTGTTCCTGTCCGTTGTAAGCATGTCTGGTACACTATTAGCTAACTATGTGTAAATGTGTCACAGAAAACTCCAATGCAGAGCACCTTATTATGCAGTATCAGCTTGTAGGATAGCCAAAAAATCAACAGGCCTGGAGCTCAAAGTGGCAACTTGCCTGCAGAGCAAAGTATAGAGAGACAATAATGCTGCATTTGAGAAGCAGAAGCAGCATATATGTGTGCTGCCTTCCACCGAGCTCTCTTGTTCTGGCTGGAGAAGCATCATCACAGATAACTCAGCAGGGTACAGAAGGCCACAGAGACTGCTTTCCTGTCCTTTCCCTTCATTTTGGGGTGACCATGGACACAGAGACTGGTATGTTAGCCCATAGTCAGCACTGAGGCCCAGCTATTGAAGCACAACCCATTGTGCAGCCCCGGTGTATATGGTAATTGTCTGTGTATTAATTATGTACTACGCTGCTCTGGACTAGACCCCGAAGCTGCTGCTGTAAGCCGCAATCGACCGCAGAAAGTTTTAAGCCGCGCCGGCTTTAGCCGTATCTGGGCTAAGCCACAGCCAGCCGTAGAAACTGTGGCTTATGGCGACTAAAGCATTTTGCCGGTATATCATTAAGCATTTTTACCATGCGACTGCGAATGCAATGCAGTCTTCCTGTCGCCTTTCTGTCTGTCTGTCCGTCCGCACGTATGTTCGTCCATCTGTCTGTCAAACGCGTGCATTGTGACAAAACAAAAACAAGAAACTCATCAGGAGATGAGATAGCAAATGTGAACTTTCTGTACGACGACATCATACACATACTACAAAATACAATAGACTCGTGCATAAATTCCGCCACAGATCGACGAGGTTATGTGTTGGAACGCATGTTTACCAAATTCAGTGATATAACGCAATATAACGGTCATTACGCCGTTCAAGGTCATTCAAGGTCACCGATATTGGTACCTATCGAAAGCTCATACACGACTTCCTATTAGTAATTAATATTAACTTACCTCCTATCTTGCACCGTTTCCAAGTTATGGCTGATTGTTCGTCAAATTTTCGCTAGCGAAAGAGAGTGTCTAACTTATCGCTATCGCTTGGGGTGATCCCCTGTCAATATCGCCATAAATGATATATCGTTAAAAACTACATTGATTGGCCTACATTTCTGCCGCAGAAAGTATCCGTGTATCTTCGCCCACTATTATGCAATCCGGCCAGAAAGCTACCGAATTCGGTGAAATTATGCGGACGTTAGGCCTATTACGCCGTTCAAGGTCATTCAAGGTCACCGAGTTTGATACCAATCGAAAGCTAATATGCGACTACCTATTAGTGATTTACAGTAACTTACCTCCTATCTTGCACTGTTTCCGAGATATAGCCTTGGAAAGGTCCAAAATCGTTACATTTTTCTACCCCTCTTTGGTTTAACCCCCCCGATGGAGGGGTTCCCCTGGGACGATCTCCGTAAAATTTTTACCAAAGGGTCGCAGATGGCCAAGGTACCAAATGGCGTAAAAACATTGCGGAAAATTTCAATCACCTGAGTAGGGTGCACGAATGTTACAGACGACAGACAGACGACGGCATATAGCGAACGTGAACATGAGTTCACGTTCGCTAAAAACTTGCACTCACGTTCTTACACCACATGAAAGAACAGTTATCCTAGTTTTCTGACACGAGGAATGGTGACTGGTGAGGTACGACCCCTTGTACCTAAAATTTTGGGCCAAACTGACCCCATTCAAGCAATAACGCCCATTTTTAATAGATATTCGCTGGTAGCACCTCAGCAGTAACACCTAGCAAAAAAGTTCAATTATCAGGCTAATAGGAAGTCCACTACTTGCTTTCCAATGAGCCTAAGATCGACGTCATAAGTTGCTCCCAAGCCTCCAAAGGCGGCGCAAAAACGCAAAACGGCCGTTTTCCATTTAAAAATGCACTTCACCAAAAGAAAGTCTGCTACAAAGATTCTTTGTCTGAATACTATCAGCAACAATGTTGTAAGGCATTCACTGGCCTATCTAACTGTGCAAAAAAAATGGTTCACGGGGATGTCCCCTACTACATAAAAATTTGACGAAAACTGACCCACCCCTTCAAAAATGCCGATTTCCAATCAATATTCACCCGTATCGCCTCGTAACATCTAGCGAAAAAGTTCAATTAACACAAATACGAATTCCACTATGAGCTTTACAATAAGCCTAAGAGAACAGTGTACATTGCTCCCCAATTTGGGCCCAAAAACGCAAAGTGACCGGTTTTCATGCGAAATTTGAAGAATAATCTGCGATAACTTCGAGACGGTACAAGATAGTTACTACTAATCATTAATAGGAAGTTGCATACGGGCCTCGAATTGGTACCAACATCAGTGACTTTGACTGACCTTAAATGGCATTAGCAATTATTTGTTTTATTTCACCGAATTCGATAGCTTTAACAATTGGTATTTTCAAAGGAACGGGGTCAGTTTGGCCCAAAATTTCAGTTACAAGGGGATGACACTAACATCCATTTTCCTGCCTTTTATATGGTGTAAGAATTTCGGCAGAAGTTTCTTTCATTCTATCACAATTCATGCGTTTGACAGACAGACAGATGGATGAAATTTTGTGGCTAATCCGCCCTGCATAGTATGCAGATTTTCAACACTGATTATCAATGGTGTATGGATTACCGTGTCTCCATTAAGCTATGTTTCACAGCGACACCACACACTGTAAGTGTCACAGTCAGTCACACTAGTGGAGTGGACATAAGCCACCGTAAGCTGATTAGCCAGCCGTAGAGAGCCACAAGCCAGCCGTAAAATTCTAAGCCATGGCTTCTGCTGATTCTACTCTGGACGGGCAGGTGTGTGGTGCATGTGTAATTGAGGACCTTGTACTGTTTATTTATAGTGTCCAGCAAGGCCGTAAGTTTCACTGACTGCTGAACTTTGTATGCCCTACACCTGACAGGTACACGGTGCAACCCGAGTTCCACTCGCGTTCCAAGCTCGGTCACAGCATAGTCGGTGCAATGGTGTCCTCGTTGTGGTGTGCAGCCCGGAGCCATCTGTTACCTAACAGCCAACACTTGTTACGACTCAAGTGTACCAACCCTTTCCCTTAATCAGAGCCTGCACAAATAAGTTCCACAAATCTTTCCTGCATTACTGTTTGAAAAACTTTACACAGTCAGCTAAATAACTGTATATTTTTACTTACAGTTGCACTGTGATTTTGTACTGTATGTTCTTGTTTTAATGTTTCATGTACAATCCAGCATTGAGCAGCTATACGCAATAAACCATTCATTCATTCTTATTCCTGAGTGTAATGACCTGTCATTTTAGAGAGGACACAGGCAAACCGCTAGACTATACCTGTCTGAGAATTTAATCACACAGCATGCCCGCTAGCCCAATTGAGCTGAAAAAGCCCCTTCCACACCTTGAATTGAACCCAGGCCGGCGAAAACTCTGAGCCTGTGAGCCCAGCAGGCATTGTGGTCTATTAATTGTGGTTTAGCCCACTAAGCCAGGAGGACAGGCTCAGAGGACAGGCTCTCAGAGACTGCCATGGAGATAGCTCTGATGGAGACCAGTGAGGAGGGCAGCAGCACCATCAGCAATGGTGATAAAAAAGATAACTTCTTCATCAGCATCACACAGACCCAGGTGAGCAAGAGCCACAGGTCACTGAGGTCCAAGATACATGACCTGCCAACCTGGCTGAAGGCTAACTGAAAGGAGGTCATTACTGACGTCGACTTTTTGGGTCCGAAGGTGTTGATCAACCTCTACAACAAGTAAAATGCAGCATGTCACCCAGAACTGTCACTGAGCACCTGGTCTCCACAGGCGAGGATATCTCCAGGGCCAAGTAAACCACTCTGCCAGATGCCAACTTTGAGAAGCCGATATTATTATTATTATTAT
>Ga0049105_1001301_pt1 | contig 10826 bp, 3 predicted proteins | sample WorMetvaBAHAMAS1_FD_61260 | JGI IMG/M metagenome (GOLD analysis project Ga0049105, IMG submission 61260) | Worm MetaG Olavius vacuus BAHAMAS.1 | ecosystem: Host-associated > Annelida > Digestive system > Unclassified | place: Germany: Marburg | collected 2013-04-09 | reverse complement strand
ACACGGCCCGGATTTCTGCTCGGTCTTCGACGTGACTGGCAGTTTCGCGACTTCTTCATTGACAATATTAACTCAGCGTGTAAAGCATTGAACATCAGCGTACAACTGGCGTCAGTACGAGACCTCTATCCGACGTACAAGTGGAAGGACTTGGCAGCACATCGAGCCATTGTTCCACTGCCTTGTCAACCGTCGATGATTGGAGTCATAGAACAGTATCGCATGAATATTCCGCTGTTTCTTCCTTCAAAGGTAGTAATACAAATTTCACAGTATTAAGACTTTCAATGTTACTCAATTGTTGCCTTTAACGTCTAAACCCCAGTGCAACGCAGCGTGAACTGTAATTTCGGTTACTGCACTTTGTATATAACCTAATCCTTCTGCAGTTTAACAGCGTATTCAGTATTTGACTACATACACATGATACACTGCGTCCAAGAAAAAAGAGACCAAAATGTTTAATATTTGTAATATCTTCTACTAAACTCAGACGAGTTGTCGTTTCCTGAATAAATTTGCTGCAGGAAATTCAGGAAATCGTACCAAATTTCATCAAAATCGCCCGAGTTTTATAGAAGACATTACAAAAAATTAGGTCTCTTTTATCCGGACACGCTGTACATCAGAAGTTATGAAAAGACTCATCATTCATGTGAGCCAGTTTACTGAAACGACTGGTTGAATAGGCAGTGACTGCTCAACACTGCATGGTATGCACTGTTTGCAGGAACTCCTGCTTGATTTCCAGTTGGGAGAAGCAATGATGCTGAGTAGTATTTACGACGGACATGCTGCTGGCGACACGCTGGCGGCACATCCTTCACAGTCGGCCGTTCCAGATCCTACAGTACGTCTGGCAAAGTCAATCCGCCACTGGATTCAGTTCAGTGACTGGTACACTACCCTGCCACACGTCATACTGTACACGTCATTTGAGGACCTTGTTCTGCGACTGAACCACACCACCCTCGACGAACTGCGTCTTGTCAGTCAACGCATGCAACAACACAATGCTCGCTTGGCGCAACAGCTTCGTGATGAGTGGAGAGATATCCTGCTCAAAGTGGCCAGCAACAGTCCCAACCATCCACGACCATGAGCAGCCATGTGAGTGCCATAGGCGCAACAACCATAGGGAGTGGGGGAGACTGGTCCCACCCAACTTTAGGTTGGGGGACCAACGATGTATTGGTCCCCCCAACTTCCTGGGCGTAGTTTTCAAAAAGCAAGAAATTTCACATCCTAGGGAGCCCACTAATAAGCATAGTAGTCACCAGAATGCAGGATTTAGCATTTGAGTTTTCAAATATTTTAGGCGGTGATACCCGGGACCCCCCGGACCTTCACAGCGGGAGGCGGCGACCCCCTCCCGCACCCGACACCCAGCCCGGCCTTTGGCCGGGCGCAGGGCACAAGCGCCCCGGTGTTGGGACCGAAACCTTGGTCCCCCTCAACTTTTCAGCCATGATTGCACCCCTGGCGACCAACATCTAGCCCAGCAGTCGACTGAATACAGACAATGTTCTGGCTCACACATAAGATCACTTTCTAGTCATAACTGTTACATGTGTATGTGTAATCCTCTTATATATGTACAGTTGCTTGAAACACATCATTGACCAACTGGTGTATGCAGGGAAATGTCTTTGAAGTTATGTATATGTGGGTGTGTTTTGGTAATAAAATTTTGGCAAAATTACTTTATTCTGCAAAAGAGGCTGCAAATGTGCAAAACATAATGAGAATATTTCACAACGATCGACAAGTTAACACACGTCAGACGACGCCTGTCACTAGTGTGTTAAAAAAACACAACTGCAAGTTATGCCAGTATTAATACCATCTGTGTATACTACAACAGCCAATAAAACGACAGTACACAAGAATCCGTTCAGTTTAAGGGATTTCAAGAACACCTAAAGAATACACAATATCACACACCTGCTGGTGAGTCATTTCATGCATCAACATTCTTAAAATGCAACAATTAGAAAGTTTTGTGATAGAGGTAATGTACTGCAATATCACAACCTGCTGGTGAGTTATTTCGTGCACCAACATTTTTAAAATGCAGCAGTTAGAAAGAGGTAATGTACTGCAATTGGTTTACTTTTATAAACACAGCCAAAGAAGTAATAAACTGCTAATTACGAACATTAATAGTACATGCAGCATATGCAAAATGATGCAGTAACATGATTATATATGTACTTTGACGTTATTATTTCAGCTCCATAAACACCATGTACAGACCTTGGCATAAGCAAACAGGGCTAAAATGCACAAAAGCACTTGTCTACATACCAATACAACAGCAATAACTCGGGCAATTGGTACGGCACATTCAATGAAATATAACAAATCTGTATCACCCATGAAGACCAGCTGTAAACTGTTTCATATTTTCAAAATTACAATCTGCTTCTACAAAACATTGTATTTTTATTATCATTATTAAAAAGCTAAGTGTAAGTGACACCATCACTAACAGTAATAGTTATGAATTGCACAGATCAAATCTAACAAACCAAATGCGTATCTGTGACATTTAAAAATACTCTATATTATTATTACACAAACTGTTAGTGATTTCTCACACCCACAATAAGGACACTTAACAAAACATTAGGTAAGCGGTACAAATTCTGAAAAGCGAATATAAAAAGCACTGCAACTCACACCAGTATGAAAAAGCTATGTCCTGCAGTGTCAATGTCAATATGCAGTTTGTACACTATTCACAGCTTTCAAATTATAAAACATTTGCCTTCAAAACTACATGAAACATGAACATCTAGTGAAATAACAAGCCACAGAAACATTTACACTGTACAGATCACAATGCAGAAGTAGAGGCCATTCAAAGTACAAAGACAAATAAGAAATTGTTTATGGACGTACACGTTTAAACCTACTCACACTGCTATTCAACACGATCTACACTGACAGCTCATTGTGTGCACGATCTCTCTGCTTCAAAACACTGTAATAATGATGTTCACAGACAACATGGCTTGTGCAGGTTTATTCAACAAACATATTCTTAAACATGTTGGAATTAGTCCGAGTGACCCATTTGCACTCTTTTTCTTGAGTGAATCCCTCTCCACATTCATTTCTGGATCATGTTTGTCAGTGTCGGGTCACATTGCATGATCACTGAAGGCTAAGTGGTTGACAATCACCCACGGCTGTGCTTGTTGCTGGTACATGATGGCACGAGCACATCACAGCTGTCTTAAGGCAACTTCATTGGCTACCAGCTTACCACTACAAATACCTGCCAACAACTTTGATCGTCCACCATCGCTATGTGTGAAGTTCCAAGAACTTCCACAACTCTGGGTGATCACTCATTTACCATTGCTGGACTGCATCCCTGGCACAACCTACCTCTCCACCTACGTGATTGTGAACTTACTCTCTTAGAGCTCCACTGGTTGCTGAAAATGCATCTGTTTTGCGGAGGACCACAGCACCTATAGTGACTCCAGTTTTTAAAGCACCTTAAAAACTGACATTTACTTTACATTATGTATTATTTCTGTGTTTATGTGACAAACTAATCCACAACATTTTTTATCTAGCGCTGGTGATTCCTACAAGTTTTTACTGAGACTGAGTACAAAAGAACTCATGAACATTATTCACAATGGCTGGCTCTGTTCAACCACATGGAGGAACATGCTCAATAATAACAACTTTATTTCACCACTGAGGAGCAGAACTTCTAATATAAGAAAGAAAATCTCCATGGTATCTGTTGATCGGTATGCCTTTGCGGGAAAATATTGCTGTGACCTTGACCTTTCACCTCAAAATGTAACCAATTTATCTTTGTCTCCAACTGCATCTGAGTTGCGATTGCTAAATTGCTATAAGCAGTTTGTAAGATATACTGACTCTGGCAGCGAATTGCCAGTGTAAGCATAAAAATGTTTCAAATACGCACTGAAAAGTATGCACATTAATAACCAAGAAATTAATTAACATTGCATGAGGTGACAGAGAGCTACATAGTAGTACTGCTGCTCCTCTTTGAAACAACTGACTCTGTGACCATAAGTTAGTAACACACCAACAAAACATGGCAGCAATTTCACAAAGGGAGTTGGCATGGAAAACACAAGGACAATGGGTCTACCCGACATTAATAAAGGTTCACTGATGTGTTTAACCACTGTGACACAACAGATGAGTATGACAGACAGACAGACAAACAGAACTGTCATGTCATTATACTGTGGGATGCAATGCAACAGCAATAAAATAGTACAACTATATAACAGCCATTTAATCTACATTATAGAAACTGCAAACACACTGCATTTCTCAAGCAGCTACACAGTGCACAATGTAAGGATTAAGGACATCAGACTTAACACATGCCATTACCACTGACATACCTGGTACTTCACAAACAGAAGCACATTTATCGGTTTATGAGTGGCAAACCAGCAATGCATGAGGTGACAGAGAGATAAAGAGCAAACTCAGTTAAATTCTCGGTCCTTCAAGATCAGTGGCGCAATGAGTGACCAGAAGTAGATGAGCAGGCAAACCCAGCTTGATACAATCTTCACCCACATAGATGCAATGTCAGTGCTTGCACTCACCGTATCAGCACCAGGCCTGTCAATCACACATCGATCACAGCAATAATAGCAACATTTCTCTCTCACCATACGGCAGTAACTTCACAGTGGCAATTGTCACTCTGTCCAAGCATGCACACCATTAAACCCGACATAAATCTTTCATCACTCTCAGGTCATGACAGTCCAGTGTGCACTAGGGTTGTGAGTTCAGAAATTTCCTGGGGAAAATTTCCTGAATTTATTCTCATCTTTCCAGAAATTTGTTACAGTAATTTTTCACTGTATACTTTTTAATTATAACCATATAAAAAATAAGCATGTTCCTGACAAATACCTCTCCAGATCTTTGTGTTTTAACTTTATGCATTAAGTTCAGAAAAATAACTTGTATTTAGCATCGCTCCCAAGAATATCAGCAACTTCGAATGAAAATTATAAATGTTATAACTTCCAGGCAATATTTGCGGAATTTCTGGAAAAATTAAATTTCCAGAAAATTCACAACCCTAGTGTGCACCATACTGAGCCAACACTACATGTCAATCACAACTCGCTGTACTGTGTATGGGAACACAGCATTAACTTAAGAAGTGGATGGTTAACAAAGTAATATGAATGAGTGGTCACAGTAGTCTACTATTAATAAACATTGTATCTGTTGTATCTTATGTGAAATGAATAATGACGTAAACATAATTCATAGGCCACAGACTGCTCCGTCACACACTTGACTCACCTAACAAACTCCCTGATTGTTTTTTTATTTCTTATGTTCACAGTTTTCTCTTTTATATTTCATTAATTCCCAGTTTTGCTGCAGCGTGAAAACTAAAATGCCTACCTGTCAGCATCAGTTTTGAGCAACAGTTAAATACTTGCACATCATTCGTATAATTACATAACATAATATCAATAATATAGAAGTCATTCTAATTTAGACCACTTCACCCACGAGTATGCTTGATTAAGCACAAGTGTGGTACATAAAGCAGCACAAAACGACATCTTTTCTTAAGTCAATCATCACAGTTCAGATGTTGTCTACTGGACGGGTGGCAGTTTGATAATCTGAATTATTATTATTATTATTCTTCATATTATTATTAAAAACAGCACACAGACACAGCGAGTATAATAGACAGATTAACTGAGTAAACTCTTACATTAAGTCTGTAATGACAAAACCATAAACACTGCCATGAGTATTGTTGTGTTGCTGATACCATTATTAATGACATCATTTTATTACACACCTGTACCATCGAGTCAACGTCAACATGACGTACAACGACGCCAGCAGCAGTGACAGGTGAAAGAATGAGTAACTGTATGCAACAGCATCGGCCTCATCATCCCACACAACCTGACCTGGCTGGTCAGACTCCGTAGCATCAGGTCCACCTGCATCAATGCATGCTTCAGCATTAACAACTGGCATCCTATACGTGTACATTATAAAATGATTTCTACAGCTGAAATATTGAAACTAAAAAGTGGCAAATAATGCTTCATTGCCACTTGATTTCATATTAATCACCCGAAGCTAATTACATATTGCAACTTTTTCACTGCTCATTTTCACAACTGAGTGAACCGACTCACCAAATGTGTGAAAGGAAGAGGGCGATCATCAGAGCTTTACAATACATTGCTGCAGTTTGATATGATGGCAACATAAAAGCATTACAAACTCAAAATTTTGGACTTTCTGACCCCGTAAAATGTAGGAGATGGACTGGTCAAAGGTCTGAGAGAATTTTTCCAGTTCAGCCTTAGACTCAACATCAGATATACTTCTGACAGGGGAGAGGGACACTCAGCAGTTCAGAAATACTCGTCGCCTCAGTTAAGACACTAGAAGCTGAAGAAAAAAATCACAGCTACAAAATATAGGCCTAAAGGCTAATCTCTCAGGTGGCCTTAAAAGTGATTTATACATCAGAGCTAGTTCTGCAGACAAAATAAAGCAGACAATTAACATTTCATACCAGAAACAGTTTCACCAGTTTCTGGATGGCCACGTATTTTGTTGATTGGAGTGTGTCCACTGCTGGCAATGCTGTCAACAAACAAGTGAGCACAATGGACACTGACTGCAATACATAAAATCGAATGCTTAGAGTCAGAAATACTGCCAAAATAAATGGGATACATTGCTTGCAAAGCAAGTAGTTAAATCCTTCTGCCACATATATACAAAATAAGGACTCCCACATTCAAACAGTATGCACAGCAGCTCGCAGTATCATGACAGTAAGCCGTCACTACTCTCTGACTGGTCTGCATCATCAGCCTTAGTGACAGAGGCACGTGTGTGATCAACTTGCCCAGCATCATTACATAATCTACTATGATGACACACCATAAACACCGTCTTTATTATTATTATTATCATTATTATTGTACCCCAGCAACTAAAGATCTGGGGGGTTAAAAACAAAGAGTAAAAACAAGATGGAATGGCTATGTGTCAGGGTCGCCATATTATTATTATTATTATTATCACACTGTTCAAAGAATGCCTACAGAACTGGTAAAAAAACTAAAATAGCAGTACAAATCAATGTCATCCACATCAAAGATATGCGTCCTATTCCAAGACGTGACGGACTGATTTGCTCCGAACAGAACATCACCTGTCATGTGATGTACCACGCCCACATTTCAGCAGTTAAATCTGCTTAACAACCGACAGCTGCATAAGTTTTCAACAACAAATGTTATGAACAGAAAATATGCAATTAAAAATGCTATGGGAGAACAGTACAAATGTGTTTTCTTTAAAAACTATCCTAGCAACATGACACTGAACAGATCACATTGGATCACTCTGCTCTGGTTCATCTATTAAGATCAACAAAAGATCTGACATAGATCACTTGGGTTCATCAAATTAATCAACACCAGCCTTTTACAATGGAACCAGAGTGTGGAAGACCTGTACCGACACACCAGCATGCAGCAGACAAATAAGAAACTATATTAAATGATCGAATATGGCATAGCATGAACTACAAACCTAACGTAAAATACGCAGACAAGTATGACGACCAATGATATAATAGTGTAATGATCAAATGTAGGCCTCGCGCACGCTGCAGTGGTCACGGTGGCATTTGATGTGGTGAGGATGCATGATAACTCCGTGTTGCACGTGTGATCTGCACACAGTCACACGACAGCTCACAATATGGCGTCAACAGGGTGGTGTAAAAACGTTTTAATGCCAAATGCGAAAGAAATCGGTTACACAATGCAAAGAGTAATGTACACATTATGCAAAATGATGCTCAATCTCCCATCATTAGCTTAAATAATTAAATAATGCAAGTCATTTTCAGAAACCTTTTCTATTGTTAAATCAGCTACGACTTTGATAATCTGTTCCCAGCATGCTGTTATTTTTGCTCAATAATGAACGGACATTATCATCCTTAATGAGTGTTAAAATCAGTTGCAGTGGTTACAATTTCAAGTTAAAAAAAAGAACAAAAATAATATCAGAGACAGAACACTCCACAAAAAGATAACAATGTTGATTTTATTATGTAACATATACTGCCTTCTCCATGCCATTCATTCTAATGTCAATCTTTTTAACAGGCAAAACATCTCTTTGAAAGCAGTATTCGTAGCCAATCAGTTTTCTTTGAAACTAATAAAACCACATCTTGACAATGCCACAAAATACTATACAGCCAAACAACTACACTTAACAAAACTAAATTAAACTAATTTAATCATCTCTCATCATCTAACCTATGCTACAGAGGTTCATTGAAGACTTTTGGCATCAAAACCTTTAATCACTTGTGCAATGAACATGGCAACACATTCGGGTAATATATAAAGACAGGAAAGACCTGGATAACTGGATAGAGATGACCAGGTGAGATACATGATGTACATGCTGACGAATGACGACTGCAGCAACCCTGATCGCAGGTTAACTGTAAGCATTCACATTTCACACAAATGGAAACTGAGTTCTATTACTAAGCAGGCAATGCATCAATTCAACAGTCCTTAGCACATGTTTCATATACAAGTAGTCAGTACCAAGTACTTATCTTTGCATAAAAATTAAGTAAACAGAACGTGAACAAAATACAATCCTTGTAATAATGTATTACATACTTGCATAAATTCAAAGTATTTGCATGTGACCTTGCACAAGAAGGTATAGACAGTACTGTATATCTCAAAAGAACATCTGGAGGCAGTGTCTATTGGTGATGTCAGTGTCAGATTTACCTTCACAGCTGCAAAGCATATCACTGCCCTGCGGCCATACTACACTACCTGGTGGCATAGCCAGCTGCCCAGCATATCAGAGGCCAGTCAGATAGTAGACTGAGTGACAATTCATTTCATTTTGTGACTGCTGTATTCTCCACCTCACGGAGTGATTCTCTCAACTACTCTATGCACGACTCAGCATTTGGTTACAGAGAGACACTCCACATTTAGCTGGAAGATATGCAGGGCTGGAAAACAGCTATAAAGTCAACAGTTCAACTTCCTGACCAGTGCTGGTGACATGACTGGGATCCTGCTCTCGGATTCAGCCAGCAGGTTGCATTATTAGTTTCCTCAGTTAAACAGGCACAGTTCTAACCTGTTTGTATCTGTTCCTAAGTCAGCATCTACACTCACTCATTCACTCATAACTGACAGCAACACAATATTTCCCATAAACAGTAAAACACAATGCATTCCAATGCAGCAAACTGGAGAGACCATTAAATAGCATCAGCCAGTATGAGATTACAAAACAACTGCACAGGTTTAAAAAGAGTAGCTATGATTAACACTACACAACCGACAAGGGAAATTATCACGCAAGACTTACCGGTACATTAAGCAGATTGGTTGTACAAAACTGTTTAATAACATAACTGCAACTACTGTGACCAACCTTCCTGGATCTTAGGTAAGATTGAAATGACCGATACAATGACACAAGCAATGAGGTTGAAGCTGATGAAGAATTTCGGAAGATGGCAGCTCGCCTTTCACAACATGCATAACAGCAACAATATAGTAACTGCATACACTTATGCAGACAGCAACATATTTCAAAAGAATAACTGCATAATACTGATACATGCAACAGTTCAACAGAAAACAGCTGCTTTTACAATACTACTTAGTAATAATATTTAATACCAGCAAATTAGCAACAAAAGAACATCAGTCACTGCAAAGATGGTGGTCATATCATATTGGTGTTAAAAGCCAATGTTCTCACTTGGCCAAAAAATTGATTAGCAAAATTCTGCATTGACTTGCTGTCAGTGTGATAATATGACACAATTTTCAACTCAATTAGCAGTGACTTAAATTGAGTAGCACTTTATAGCTGTACTTTTACTGTTGTATTTCTTTCAGAAGAAAATAACAATGTATTTCTGATAATTGTTATGTTGACTGCAAATTACATATAATTTCTTGAACTTTGACATTTTGTGATGTTATATCTGTGTACTTTGCCTCTACTTGTTGTGAGTTATAATAACATCAACCATCGAGAGATGCAGACAAGAAACGATGCATTTACTCCTCATCATCATGTTATGCACATTTCAACATAAAAAACAAGTTAAATCAGTAAAACAACTGTAGGCCTTAACACAGGGCAGTATCATTGTATGATATGACAGCAGACTTCAAAGTTCAAGCTTAGAACATGTAATAATGCACAGTCAGACAGTCGTCCAACAAAACAAAACAGTCACAAGTAGAGACGCCATTCATGCCAACCGTTACACTGTCGCCTGCAGTTGATGAAGAGCTGGCTATAATTTAACATTTTATTTACATCCATCCATGTGTTTACACTGGAAGAGGAACTGTAGAAAATGAGATGAGTAAAAAACCGAAACTATGGCATGCCAACGGAATCCTGATGCACTCGATAACGGAAGGAACAAATGGACGACTGCATATTTAATCCATTGCCATCTGTAGCAACAGTAAGTGTTTTTGTCAAAACACTCATGGTTTATTCTGTATCACACATGGGTGTGATGTATGTGGCATTTTGAGTCGCAAGAGAGATCAATTTGCATCGCACCGCTTAGTGCAAACACTGGTTAAAAGTGCCACTGAGGGCGGGTTGCAGGAACGCTCGGTTAACTGCGCGGTTAGCTAACCGAGGGTTAACTGTAACCAAGCGGTTAACTTGTGGTCGCGTTGCAAGAAGCACGGTTAGCAAACCGTTAG
>Ga0049105_1001300_pt1 | contig 10826 bp, 6 predicted proteins | sample WorMetvaBAHAMAS1_FD_61260 | JGI IMG/M metagenome (GOLD analysis project Ga0049105, IMG submission 61260) | Worm MetaG Olavius vacuus BAHAMAS.1 | ecosystem: Host-associated > Annelida > Digestive system > Unclassified | place: Germany: Marburg | collected 2013-04-09 | reverse complement strand
ATTCCTTTTTTTGTCAAATTACTTTATTTTTGATAAACAATTTATTACATATATTGTGATTTTATACAACCACAATTCGTTTACTGAAATAAAAAACTTCCGCTGGAGTTGGCCTTTAATAAATATAAACCTCTGGCATATGCAGCGGCACGATAATATTCATTATAGTCATACGGATCGTAGTATCTCTCCCGGGATGGCTCACGAGATCTGTCACCACGGCGTCTGTCTTCGGTCCTACCTTGCCGTCTGTCATTAAACTCTGCAAAAATGCACAATAAAGAATAAGCATATAATGTAAAGGCTGCTCACTGCTCAGCTGCAAAAGTTATAAAAACAACAAATATACAATCTATCTGCATTTTCCAAACAGCAATTTTACGAAAATATCATAAAGACAACATAAAAAATGTGTACAAAGTTTAACAAAAGAGATTATTAAGTTTGCGCCAGATACTATAGTGTACAACCCACGAGCAAAGAACAAACAGTTTAACTGCCTCTTCGCATTTACTGTGATTTCCTTGTTTATCAAATACACACAAGGGGCATGACATGACATGACATGACAACTTTTAGTGGCTAACATGCATATTTTGTAGCCTAGCCTCGAAATTTCACATTTCAACAACACACTTAACAAGAGTAACACACACCAACATGCACCATCTCATGAGGCAACCTGTCAACTAGGCTTAGAAATCGTATAGCAGCTATGGCACATTTCTTTTCCAAGCTCTGAAAGACTGAGTGAGCTTGATTTCTGACCTCTTAACTGAGAAAATAGTACCTCAAGGTAAGCATGGAAAGGTACACCTAATGTAAACTTCGTGCAAGCTTCCAATCGTGAATATATCACAACCAACAGACACACACAGCTTGTGACCTTGATCCTTGACGTTTGAAACTGTTGATGTTCACTACATATTGCAATCTGTGCAAGCAACAACACTGCCACCAAATTTAAAATCAGATGACCACTCATTTGTCCGTTATGGCACATTTTATGCCTGAGCTTTGCAATACTTTATAACACCGACCTTTGACTTCTTAAACTTGAAATGGCAGGAACAGTTACACTTGTTATGATTAACCTGCTTTGTTCATCCAATCTGAACTCTGCATGACTCTTCGTCGAGATAGAGGCAGGGTTGTTAATGTCGTGGTATTGGTATTGCTACCAACAGTGTCAACGATAATTTTCAAGTACTGACGCAAGTATCCGCGATGCTTTTCGTATGTAGTATCAAAATCAGGATGGCAATACTTTTTCACTTATTTTTTGACAATATTTGATACTAATACTCTTGTCGTCAGGTGCCCAAGTTAATTCTGTCAACGACACTGTTGTGCTGAAAGAGTAAATACTAGGACTGCAGTCTGCTACTCTTGCATCTAAACTAAATATTGATACAGCGCTTACTCATTAACATCATGTGATTGTAAACTGTAGTGATTTATCTTTGTATTAACTCTGTTAATAGATCACAGCGAAATTAACGTTGCTGAATGTCATAGACAATGTAAAGTATTGTCACAAAAATATTGGTAAAGGCAATAGTTTTCAACAGCAGTATCATGGTATTGGTATTATTGGTATCAGTACTGTTGTTGGTATTGACAACAGTTTTCACGAGTATTGCTGACATCCCTGAATAGAGGCAACAGAGAGACAGACTAATAGACAACAGATAAGCAATAATGTCCCTTTACATGATGGGGTATACCAATGCTAGAAGAGTTGCTCAAAATGAGATGGCAGATGAGCAAGTACATGCATTATATGCACTCACCTCCACGGGATCTTGGTCGACGATATTCATCTTCCCTGTATCCCTGACTAGGTCGATATCTAGGATCCGCTTGATCATCTTGATAACTGGACCACGATGCTCTATCATATCTGTCATCTGGTGCATTATGCCGCGGCCTGTTGAACGATTCATCTGGATGCCTATTAGAGTGGCGTGCACTGTGACCTTCATCAAGTGCCTCTGGTTTCTTGTATGGATCTGCATCGCTGTACCGATTATCGCTGTATCGAGTACCGGCTGTTTCATGATCTCGACTACCACGACCATACCAGTCCTCATAATCCTGACGTGACCTTGGCCTATAGTCATGTTGTTGTGACCTCGGTCTGTCCACAGGTTCATGGTAACTTTGTCTAGAACTTGGCCTATCATGTCGGCTTTCATGAGCTGGCCTTTGCTGCCGGCCATCTTCTGGGTAAGTATAATTCTGTCCAGCACCAGGCATATCGCGTCGATCGTCATATCCTTGTCTTGACCTTGGCCGATAATAATATGGATCATCATATCCCTGCCTCGACAGAGGTCTACGATAGGGATCTTCGGACACTTGCCTGGAATTTTGGTGCTCATAACCGGAATCATATCCTTGTCTTGAACGTGGCCTATCATAACCCCGATCATCATAGTTTTGTCTTGAACGAGGTCTACCATAACCTCTATCATCATAGACTTGTCTTGACGAAGCTGTTCTATTCACTTGATCCATGTCATCTTGCCTTGATCTTGGTCCGTCAACCTCTGATCTGTACCTGGATGTTCCGTGTCTTTCATCAGGGACATCAGATACAGAAACAGGCACCTGCTGTTGCTGTGACTTCACAACATCACCGGATTCTGGATGTCCCTTCTGCTGGACGTACAACTTCTGTGAAGGTACCCCTGTATCTCCACTCTCTATTTTCTTACCATGTGGAATGCCTTGACAGATATTCATGGTTTTATTCTGCATTACGTTAACATTTCCTTGACTGTTCTTGTCATCATGATGTTGAATATGATCTGCTGCATGTTCAACATTCTGTTTTCTAACATCTGGTGTTTGATGAGCTACCATTCCACGAGTTTGCTCTACTTCGCTACCTGCAGACAGTCTCAAGTCTGATGACTGAGGACTGTGCACCGGTATCACATCTTTACCAGCCGCTACATTGCCAGCAGGTACAGTAACAACACCTTCACTTGTTTGCTTACCAGACGTTTGTAGAACTGCAACATTCAAAGGTTTGGGAGGCCCACTGTTCAATGTATGACTATAGTGATTCACTGCAGAAATATTTGGCCCGGCTAGCTCCGCAGACAAGGCACGGACAGATTCATTTAGTACCATACCCAATGTATCTGGACCAGTGACTGGATGAACCGCAGACTGATACTCTACAGCATGACTACTGGATTCTGACGCAACCTGGGATGGCACAGAGTGGTCAATGGAAGAAGCATGTGAAGTCTGTAACAACATAGAGTTTGTAACTGGCGTTTGTGGAACCCGCTGATCATCAGCAGCATGCATTGCTGAATGTACGTCTAAACTTGGTTCATGCACTATGCCACTAGCACCAGATTTGCTCGGGCCGGCATCGGTGTTCTGCGGCAATTCGTGTGTCAACAGCCTGTCAGCAGCGCTTCGACTTTGTGTCGAGGCAGCCGGCGCTGGCAAGAGTCGTACACCGGCTGGCTCTGGGTTTTCCCACAGAGTAGTCGCTGGTGACATGGTTGCCTCACGGTGTGTTTTCATTTGATTATGAACGTGACTGCGACCAGTGGCATCATGTAAAGTCTGCTTCAAAGTTCCGCTTACAGTTGGCTCTGGGTTTTCCCACGAGGTGGCAGGTGACATGCTTGTCTCATGCTGTGCTTTCACATGATGGTGAACATGACCACGGCTACTGGCATCATGTAAACTCTGCTTCAAAGTTCCACTTCCTACTCTACATTCACCGACAGCTTCCACATTACTGCCAGCTTCAGCATGACGCACATCTTGTGGGCTACCACTGTCCACCATTGCATCCAGTTCAATCTCACGCATGTCTAATGCACCACTGTCGGACCCAGCTGCTGAGCAAACAGAACCTGCCTGCATATGTGGCACAGCAGCACTGAGGCTACTGATAAACTGCTGTCCCGGTGAAATCGCAGCATTCTTCGCCAAAGCACTTGCAACTGGTGTAAACGAGCTGTCGGGATGCAAACCTAACGGACCCGCAATTGCATGCATATCAGTTTGGTGGTCGCTGTCAGCCACCGCTTTCAGCAGCATCTCGGAATCATCCACTTGATGCGAAGGTTGCAGAGGACTGCTGAACTCCTCAGAAATGCCAGCCTCTGGATGGACAAGTTCAGGTTTGGCTGAGCACGATAACATGTGGACTGCATCAGCATCAGAAGATGTGGGTGCAGTGAAATCTGGTGGTATATGTGGATGCTCCAGAGGAGCGCCAGGGCCAGCCGCTGGCTTGCGCTGATGAACACTGGCTGGCGTACCTGTCATCGTGCCCTGAGGCAGCAATGAATGCACTGCAGGAGAGTCATCTACTCTGCCAGGCGGAGTCTTATGAGATCCAGCATCAGTCAAATGTGGCTGTGTAACCATAGCATGTTCCGTTACAACAGTCCTACTTTTGGTTTCATCTTGATCGTGTTCTGTGCCATCGCTTGCTGCTTCCATTCCCGGTGCATGAGGACTATCTGCTCTGCTTTGACTTTCGGACACATTCGACGAGCCACCAATCAAAAACTGGACACCACCTCCAGCCGAGCTCTGACGACTATGCGAAGACAGCAATACAGGCTGCCCCGGCAAACCAGCTTGAGGAGACTTCATGTCTCCCAGTTCATCGAACGGAGACGGTTGATAGCTGATGTTGCTAAATGAGTTCACTGCAGGCAACTGCTCAACAGAAAATGGTTCCACTCCTCCCATCGCCATCCTCGTTGGTGCTACTGATGGTGCTAATCCAGTCATGTCTCCCTGGTGAAAGAATGCAGACATTCCGGCATTATCTTCTGAACTATGTGATGCATACGAATACACAGCAGCACTCTGGCTAGTGCTGATGTTGGTACTATCCACCACACCAGCAGCCAGATTATCATACTCGCCTACAATCATTGGATTATAGTTATATTCACCAGTCTCAGCAAACTGATTCGGATAATGCTCATATACCTGGTTTGCTGACCAGTTCGGGTCATATGCCAGCTCACCTCCATAAGTGCCTCCATCTGACAGAGAAGCAGCCGGCTCGCCAGAATGTTGCTGTTGAAGACAATAATTGCCATCATAACCAGCAGAATTATATTCCTGCACTTGTGGCCAAGCACCAAAATTGTTCCAATTATTATGCCATCCTTGTTCAAAAGGGTAACTTGCAGACATGTCACCTATGCCAGCTCCATGTCCAACATCACCAAATGTATTAGAAGGTGCCACAGCACTACCGGTAGAATGGTCCTGCTGAAACTGTGCAGGATTAAAAAAAGGCACCTGGCCACTAGCAACTGGTGGGCCACTGGCTGACACATCCCATGGATTAGAGCGACTCATCTTGTTGAAAAACAGCAAACGATAGTCAGCAAACACCGAAACAAAATATCAGTCATATAACTGAGTCCCTGGCAGACTATGATATCAGTCACTTTTTTAACTCGCTTGATGCAAATGACGATTTCATCCAGCAGCTGTAAATCTCCTAAAACAAGTACACAACTTACTAACAACTGATGTATCTCAAAGCAGATGACAACAGTCACAAAATGGAAGGGATCAGCATTCAGCAAATTAATTTACCGAGTGGTCCAGAAAAAATTGCATAGAGTTTAATGCACTGTCATTTTGCAACCATCTGCAGCAGCATCATACAGTTTTCACCAAAATGCTCAGCAAAGATCACTGTCTACCACTCAATGCAAAATTTGTATCAGTTAGTAAAATATTCTGACAAACAGCCAAAACTGGACATAGGTTTGGATTAATAGAGGTCAAAATAGAGCGGTATTTTTAAACGGTACAATGTTGTCGGATAAATCCGATTCAATAAACAAATACACCAAAGACAAGATTTTAAAAATATATTACATATTCTAGGGGAGAGGCAATATGCCCATGCATAATTTAGGCAACTGGCTAACATATGTAGTCCACTAATTATCAATGATCACCCCACTGTGCAGATGTAGTAAAAATATATTACTGCAATTGTCCTTATTCTATAACTTTTTAAATCTTAGAAAAACTTATTCATGTCTCCTCAAGTATGCCTGTCTAGCATGGCAACTGTTCTTCAAAATTAAGCTTTTACGCAAAAAATTTCTTCTGCAATTCAGACTGATCTTCATACTGGATAAATATCAGGCTGCAATAATGTGGGGGAGTAAAAAAAAGTCTGCTAACAGCAGCATGTGGAGAGTGGAGACACATATCCAGTGAAACATGAGCTGCAGCCCGTGATGCCGTGTCAAGACACTTTGGACCCAGGACATTTCGGCACTAGTGCTTCGGCACCAATGTCAAACTGTCCAGACATATCGGCACTAGTGGAAGACACTTCGGCACTGGGCAACATTTTCGCACCTCAGTCACCCTAACCCTAACTATTACCCTAACATAACCCTAACCTTAAATCTAACTCTAACCTAACCCAAACCCTAATTCTGACCCTAACTAACCCTAACCTAACTAACTTAACTCTAACTCTACCCTAACCCTAACCCTAACCCTTCGTAGGGTGACTAAGGTGCGAAAATGAACTAGAGCCGTTTCCGGTTCCAGTACCTTATAAATAGGAGATTTAAAATTATTCAAAGTCGTGCAATTTATACAACATTGTGGTAAATTATTCCACTTGACAGTAACCCTATTTCCAAACACAAACTTTCTGATGTCAAGTCTACTTCGTCCTTAGAGAACATCATCATCATCATCATCATTTTTTTGTTCATAAAAACATACTGAATGCTACATTCGTTAGAAGAAAATAACATTGATAAACCCAGCAGAAAGACTTCATTACATCATAAATAAAATGTTGAATATATAACGGTAACTACTAAATGATAAACAAATACATCACAACAATTATTGACATATATATATACTCTACTACGTCAACATTAACCACCGGAAGTGTGTTCTCATATCCTGTGTGCTACGTGTGACGCATGCGCAGAAGTGTATAACGTTATAAAGAAGAACTATCATCAAAAACCGCAAAAGTTCGGGTCATAGCCTATATAGAATCTCTGCTACTGAGTACCTGGGACTGACCGCGCTATTGTTAACGCCGTTCTGTCTGTGCGTCTTTCTGTCTGTCACACTCGTCGACTACGCCTAAACGGTTCAAGATATCAAAACGCATTTTACACCACATGATAGACAGATAGAGTGATGTTTCTAGTTTCTTGAGGCCAAATTTCGTGGTCGTGACTCGTACATGAGTTTCGGGGTTCACCCCGAACAATTTTCACCTATAATTAGGAGGCACAATCGTATGTTAATTCGTCTGGACAAAACACCGGAATGTGACGGACGGATAGACAAACAGATATCCTTTAGCTATAGTAGTAGTACAGTGGTCTGCATTGCGAGCAATGCTGACACGCGGTAAAAATGACTCAAGACTCATTTTTAGTTTGGCTTTCTGCTGACACTGAATGACTCTGAGATACACCTATGACCTATAATTGTAATGGCGCACCATAAATCCGCGTATGATGACGATGATGACGATGTATGTTTATTTGCTTCTTGCCGTAGAAACGCAAATGACGTCACTTTGTACGCAGAATCTCGCGTGTCGTCGTTGCGAAGCAGCTGAACGACTGGTGTGAATAAAGCAAGCTGGCTAACCGTCGACTTGATGAAATGAAATAAATAGTGTTGTCGGTTTCTCAACCGCACGTCATGTCGCTGGTGAGTTAGACAAATTAGGTCTTTTGGCGATAATCGGGAGGTCTTATATTTTACCTCTTTTGTTTCTTTTATTTCATCGGACTTCAATCTCCCATCGCCGAGCGGACCCCCCCCCCTCTCAAAAGTATATCAAAGGTTGGGTCTCGCGTGTGGGCGTGTACGTGGCACAAAAAATGGCTCAGACATTTCTCTCACCCCTCCGTAATTTTACAGGGGAGGGGGTGAAAGTGCGAAATTCAGCCTCGATTTGTTGACCTCAGTCGCGCCTTTGAGTCGCCCTTAGTTTCGAAATAGAGCAACGTATCTGAACCATATAAGAGTTTCGGGGGGGGGGCGCCCATGATCAGCTTATATCCTGTTAAGTTTCCAAATCCAAATTGCGATCGCTTCAAATTTAAAACAAAAAGCTCAGCTACCGTAGAGATAGCGCGCGTCGGCGGTCGTACACTGAGGTCATTCAAGGTCACTGATGTTAGTAACAACTATGAGAATTATGTGCTCATTGGAAGCCCGGAAAACGGGCCAGGGAAATTTATTGCAATGGTTACAATCCACTTCGGGTCAAATCCGACATGGCGGACGGCGGCGAAAATCCACAGTTGAGAATGGTTGTGGTTAAAGTCAGCCGCGGATTGTTCGACTGAACTGTAATTTGGTTTGTGGGTGTATGGACCTCGAGATTAAACGTAGTTCACTGTCATAACATCTTTTAGCTTTAAACTGATGATGATCAGACTTCAGTGACAATTGTTATACAGTGTGTCCGGAAAAAAGAGACCAAAATTATTTTGTAATATCTCCTACAAAACTCCGGCGATTCTGATAAAATTTGGTAGGCAGTTTCCTGGATAAATTTGCTGTAAAATCATTAAACATTTTCCACCTCGCCTGAATAATGTCTCTACACTACCATGTGAAACTTAAAATACTGATAGCGCACGTGATATCGATGAGTTGTTAGATAAAGAAACTCCAGAATTTATTCCCCTTAACTGTGGCCTCCAAATTCGCCAGACTTGAATTCAGTTGATTACAGAATGTGGGGAATATAGCAAGAGAAGGTGTTCAAAATACTCATCACTGATCTGTACGAACTGAAACAGCGACTGAGAACGAAGTGGGCCAAACATGTCGTCATTGCGGCAGCTATTCATCAGTGGCGACGTCGATAGGTCCAGATTAGTGAGCGTGTTTGTAGATTGTACACATTCTCCTGCAATATCGCCCACATTCTGTAATCAACTGTATTCATATCTTGTAATGTCACAGTTAAGGTGGAATAAATTCTGGTGTTTCTTTATCTAACAACTCAGTGGTAGTATGTGTGCGATGAGAGCACTTCAAGTTTTACAAAGTGTAGAGACACTATAGGTGAGGTGGAAAATGTTTACATAATTTCACAGCAAATTTATTCGGAAAACTATGCACGAAATTTCATCAAAATCGCCAGAGTTTTGTATTCAACGGTCTGCAACCTACAGCTGACTTGCAGCAAACAATCATGTTCTATTCGATCTCTCTGCCTGTCCGAGTATGTCAGAAGTCATTTATATTTTGCAGGTGTCTTTCTTGAGACTTAAACTCTAATCTCCCAGGCTGCCGAGCACCGCCCCATCAAAAGTATATGAGAAGTTTGGTCGTAGGCTGAACTTGTAAAATTTCACTCAAACAGTTCCCCACCTCCACCCCTAAATTTTACAGTCGCCTTTGACGCGCCCGAGTTTCGAAGTGAAACAACGTAATCGAAAATTTAAAAAATAGAAGCGACAATGATTTCCGCCGCGAATTGTTCGATTTTCCTAAAATTTGGTATAGAGTTTAATCCCATAACGGCCAATGCACTACAAATGTTCGTGATCATAGGCTAAAAGTCAAGGTCACAGCGTGAGGTAACGTAAAAAACGTTATAAGTCAGGACAGGATAGGCTGACCGACTTGAAAGTTGGTGAAAATTATCCGAGTGCGGAGCGCAACTTGTGACCCATGTTGAAGGTCATTAGGTCAAATAGAGAAGGGAAAGAAATATGGCAGATTTTCAGTCTGTGCAGTCAAAAACACCTGAAAACATCGTCTGATCGCGGACGCCAACTTATTGCTCTCTGTTAGGAAATCGGGTTCGCTGAATCCAGTGACGATGTCAGAACTCTTCCGGAACTCAGAAATGCCAGTTTCTCCCCATACGCAGTACAAATTTGCTGAAATATCTCTTTCATGAAAAATTTGCTATATCAGCAATAACTCAGCTGCGCATTGTCCGATTGTTTTGAATCTTGATAAAGCTAAAAGCTAAAGCTAAAGCCAGTGATTCTTATACAGCGCGTCTTATAGGGAAACCTGACCAGTCGCGCTTTACAATCATCGGAAGTGGCAGTTGATCGGCAAGAGCCAATGGTGCTGCAGCGATGCTGCCGTCCATTGCACACGCTAACAAACAATTGGATCCGCGGCAGCAGCTATAGCGAACACACCACAGCCCCAATTAACCATACCAGGCCTTCATCTCGTAAGCATTTACCAGATGGCGCCACCAGATCGGACATCTGATTGCAGCTTACTACTCATTTATCGACCCCGGAAGGATGAAAGGCTGAGTTGGCCTAGTCGGCTGACCTGCAGCGGACGATTTATCCGTATAACTGGCCACTCGTCAGATCAGGTCGAGCGCAGGACAGAGTTCGCCGGCCAAAGACCGACGTTCCACCACTCGCAATTAAAGCCCAGAACGACAGTCGCGACACTTTGCAATTGCCACCTTTTCCCTTTTCATACAACTCTGAGTCGTGAGATGTAGTAACGTACGTCATAAACAATAGGCTTTTGATTGTCGTGGCGACAGCGTAACTGCATCAGCGGTGACAGTATAACGTTTAATAATCTGATTGTGTTGTTATCGTCTTGTTACCACCCGCGAATGCAGCGTGTTAATGTTTCCAGTCGCGCGTCTGCCTGTGTGTGTGTCTGTCTGTCAGTGGCGTATTTAAGGGGGGACACGGGTCTCTGTCCCCCCCCCTCGCGATGTAGGAAAAAAATGTGCCCTTCCTGTTATTAAATGTTTGATGGATTATTCCACTGTTTAAACTGAGCCGAAACAGATACAGCAG
>Ga0049105_1001299_pt1 | contig 10830 bp, 8 predicted proteins | sample WorMetvaBAHAMAS1_FD_61260 | JGI IMG/M metagenome (GOLD analysis project Ga0049105, IMG submission 61260) | Worm MetaG Olavius vacuus BAHAMAS.1 | ecosystem: Host-associated > Annelida > Digestive system > Unclassified | place: Germany: Marburg | collected 2013-04-09 | reverse complement strand
ATTGGCTGCACTGAGACTGATGTACCAATCACAGGAAATATTACTGGGTCAAACTGTATTGGGACGTGTCTATTCTAGCATGACCCAGTTACGTCGTATTGCACGATCGATTAGCAATAACATATAGTCTTTGGAGGTAATGATCTTGTTGTGCACATGTGTTTATTGTTTAACTTGATGTTGAGGCATTCATTTGTGCTCAGTGACTTTAGGTTTGGGTTGATCAAACCAGTCTTAAAAGATAAACATGGTGACATTACCAGCATTGATATGTATCGTCCTATAACTGTAACTCCTGTAATGTCAAAACTTTTTGAATTAGTTTTGTTACAGTTGTATGGCGACTTCCTCACGAGTGATAATTTACAGTTTGGCTTTAAGAAAGAGACTGGGTGCTCTCATGCCCTTTTTACCCTTACCGAATCTGTAAAACACTGTAAATAATGGTAGTAAAGTCCACTGTGCATTTTTGGATGCTTCTAAGGCTTTCGATAAGGTTCTTCTTAATGGTCTGTACTTGAAACTTATTGAAAGAGGTGCTCCCGTCTTTTATTCGTATTTTAATAACCTTATACACTGATCTACAATGTGCTGTGGTATGGAATGGCTCTATAGGATATATAGATTTGATGTCAAATGTGGCGTAAGACAGGGAGGTGTTTTGTCTCCTTACCTCTTCTCAATGTATATTGATGATCTGATTAAAGAACTTAGACACTCAGGCCACGGTTTATACGTTGGCATGGTATTTATCGGCTGCATCTTATATGCGGACGATACTGTTGTGCTTTCTGGTAGCTGCTTTGGCCTACAAAAATGGTTGACATTTGCAGTAATTATGGTCATAGATTTGATATAAAATTTAATCCACTTAAGAGTCAAACTACAGTTTTTGGAGGGTCTGCCCCCTCACGTTTTATTTTGAAGTTAAATGAGGCTCCTGTACCATATGTTGATAAAGTAAAATACCTTGGCATTTATATAAAGAGCAGAACTAATTGTGTTGATCCTTCTGGAGCATTAAAAATTTTTTTGGATGTTTTAATAATATCATGGCGGTGCTTGGCTATGGTAGAGATGACATGTTAGCCGTACATGTAATGAAAACGTACTGTCTACATATTTTATTGTATGGATGTGAGATCTGGTCTATGTCGCCGTCTGATAAGCATAAAGTGGATGTTGCTTGGAATAATTGTTTTAGAAAGGTTTTTAACTCTTGTTGGCGTGAATCTGTTAAGCCATTGTTACTTTATTGAAATACTATGCCTGCTTCACTACTGGTTGAACAGAGGAAATGATTTTCTATAATAAGACTTTACATAGCAACAACATTGTTTTGCGAATCCTGTGTGCTCTGCATCGTAATGACGCCAAAAAACAGACTGTCATCTATGTATCACATTTTTCCTGGATACTCGAGCAGTATTGATATTAAAAGGGCCGTTTGGTCAGGTTTTGCAAGTGTACTTACTATCTAATTGCTTGTGCTATTTTGTAGTTTTCTGTTTTTGTATGTTTTTTATTGTGCTGCCTCTTATGGCGTAATAAAGAATGATAACCACAACCAGAACTAACCTTGTGATTCTGCTCACTGACCTGACATCGACACATGCTAGTTTTTTTAGCGTTCTTGAAGTAGCACCGTGGAGTTGTTGCTTAGCTTCTGCGTTGGTTACAGCTTGCTCTCGTTTTTCTAGTGTTGTCATCTATGGAATGTTATATATCGTATTCTTGTTCGAAGAAAACCTTTACAACAATATTAATAACTGAGTGAGTAGAGATCAACGTCATTCATGACACACAATGTTATTTCGGAGACTCTTTGTGATGCAGCTGTGTTCTCACTGAAAAGTAGCTAGGAATACGATAACTCACTGGATCAGTGAGGTAACCAGGATTGGCAGTCCTGGCTCATTATAGTGCTCATTATAGAGATAGTTTTGGGTTTGCAATGCATGGAAATAGTCCTACGGCTACCTTTCGGGTCCTAAGATCCCGGGACGCATTGCCTATAGCGGCTACCCCATGCCTTTGCATTTGTTTTTACGATGAAGGGTGCTTACACTTGTTATGGTTATTTTTTCATTAGACAACAGGCTTCATGTGAACGACAGCTGCTTTCTGGCTAATAAGAAAAGTGGCTATGAAAGAACTCGAGAACTAAAATAACTGGCTTTTATAGTGAGCTATGAACCATTGTAACGTAGGCCTAGTCTAACGTGCTCGCATACGACTAAACTGCTTACAGAATATTGCCGAGACCGACTGCGGTGCAAGTAGATATCTGACCTTTGTCCCATGTTGCCTTGTTACTTACCTCGGTACAGGCCACTGTCACCCGCGGATCAACAATTGCTATACTTTAGACAACCGGTAGGAAGCTTATTTGAAAGGCAGGTTGTGACAGTTAAATATTATGTTAATGTTTTTTTTTGTATTTACGTATTTTAGTTACACGTAACTCGAGAACAGCTAGGAAGCGTGGTTTGCGGGAATCGGTAGAAAAACAGTCTCAGGCTATAGGTCAAACTACTGTGCTATTTTCGAGACAATCACGTACAGGTTTAATGAACATGCTGGTTTTGTTCTAGGTTTAGGCCGTATAGAAATCATCGTCCCACAGGTTTCACGGCTGCCTTAGCAGCACACTCGCGCGCACGGCGAAGTGTGACTGGCAACCGAACGGAACAAAAACGCGTACGTAAAGTCGCCTTGGCGTCTGCACCACTGATGTAGGCCTATACGGGCAAAGAGCGGGATTAGGTTCTTGATAAACAAGCACTCAGCGAATGATCCCCCTCATCCTCACTCACACAATGTAGAGTGTTTGAAAAAGCGTTGGACAGCAAGCCTTTTTTATTCATTTTTACGCGCTGCACGGGATGCCAGCGCGGACTAACGAGGAGAAAGGTGTCTGTCTGTCCGTCCGTCTGTCAAACGCGTGCATTGTGACAAACAGGATAAAAGAACTATCCAGATTTTTATACCGTACGAAAGATCATTTAGCTTAGTTCTCTGAGAAGAAGAATAGTTGGTGAGGGTGACCCCTTCTATACCTTAATTTTTGGGTCAGGCTGACCCCGTTGGAGCGAAATCGCTGATTTTCAGTCGATATGCGCTCGCAGAACCTCAGCGGTAGCAAGAAGCAAAAAAGTTCAATAGGAAGTCCACAACGCGTTTTCCAATGAACCTAAGATGAACATGGTACGTTGTTCCAGAGTCCCAAAGGGGAGCTCAAAATACAAAACGGCCGTTTTCCATATAAAATCGCACTTTGCTTGAAGAAAGTCTGCTACGAAATTTCTTTGTGTGAAAACTGTCAGCGACAAAGTTGTACGTCATTCATTGTCCTATCTATCCGTGCGAAAATGATTGGTGTGGGACGTCCCCTTCTACGTGAAAATTTGGCGGATACTGACCCATCCCCTTGCAATACGCCGATTTTCGATCTATTTTCGCTCGTATCGCCTCAGCCGTAACAAAAACGTTCAATTAACACTACCAGGAAGTCCACTACGCGCTTTCCAATGAGCCATAAGATGAATAGTAAACGTTGACCCTAAGCCTCCCCAAAAGGGGGCTCTAAAACGCAAAGTGTCCAAAATTTAAACAACAATCTGCGATAACTTCAAAACTGTGATGTCAGTTACTATTAATCACTAATAGTAACATAGTAAGTCGCATACGGTGTTTCGATTGGTACCGACATCGGTGGCCTTGAATGACCTTGAACGGCGTAATAGCCCTTATTTTGCATTATTTAACCGAAGTTGATAGCTTTGCAGGCCTATTACGTCACAGTGGTTGAAGATAGACCTACATTGTCTGCAGGATATCGTCTTCCACTTTTAGCCACAACTGGCCTACCCTGCAGCGCGGTCTCTCTGCGACAGCTGAGCTACTTGTAGTCATTCCAGATACATGTAGTCTCCACTAAACTAGCACTTCAAATTGTTTTGCTGTATATACAAGTTAAACCGTAACATTTTCCTGTTAGCCTACCGAATTTCTTGCCGTGTGGTTATTATAGCTTAGGCCTACCGTGTATGCTTGACTACCGTACTGCAGGTTTAAATGGCTAAGCCGTTGGTGCGGCATACGGGAGGATGTCACTGCGGATCAGTCAGGTTCGAAGTTTGGGCGCCGCCTGATCTGCACGTCTACGACTGCAAGTGAGTTCACTGAACGACTCGTGAAGACTATACTAATATTGGGACTCAGTTTGTATATTGCTCTGTATTGTCTATATTGTAGCCTTATGCTACAGGTTTCTTTATCTTTTCTAGTAAATAAGAAAGACCGATACCAAGGCCAATTGACCTAAGCTAATCTGAACTTCACAACACAGAACCCAAAACTGAAAGTCCAATGACATTAGGCATAGCGAATCGTCACAGTGTAATTCATTACGCCAAAACTACAGTGTTACTGGTATTTAAAAAACTCGACGCAAACATAAATTTTCTGTAGCCAGCCGTTATCGAATTATAATAAATTTGATGTTAGACGTCGCGAGTAGGCCTACCGCATTGTTAAGACCAAAGATCAAAATGGGCGATTCAAAATCACGCGACACCAGTGCGAGTTTGAACTCTGCAAAACCTCTCATTGTCGGTTAGAGTATAACTGGGCTTCACGTTGACATGGCATAAGCAACCTCTACATCCATCGTGAATATTTTTTATTTCCCTTCTAAATTGCAAGGTCGTACTCGTACTGTAGGGGAACATGGCAGATACACGTGGTCGACAACGGCGGGTGCAGCGGTAGGCCTAGTGTTTAAAGTGGTCAGCAAAAGGTGGGGGCTCAGTTGGTGACGAACGATCGCGCAAGGGCCACTAAGGGGATTGCCTGGGTATTTTTTAATTTTGTGAATTAAAATGGCGCATTCTGGTGTACTTTTCATACTATTTTGCACGGTCAACTGCCGTGACGTGAAGGGGCTAAACAATGAGGTGGGACTAATAAGTGAGGTGGGGGACTCAGTCGCCGCGCCCTTTCTCACTTTAACCGCATGATAAGCCTACACCATACATGGGAAATGCACCAGCTACTTACAGACGTTTTGTCTGACCGCACTTTGTCGAACTGTATACAGCTGCAGCATATGCGTCAAGAAGCAGAATCGTCACTTCATAGTACCTCACAACAAATTTCACCTGCTCCAGGTGACTACTTCCAGATCACCAACTAACGTTACTCTCACTACTCACTTAAAAACATGTATCTGTAGCCTACTAGACTACTATTGTTCTGAAAAGCGCGTATTTTAAGTTACTTGTATGTTTTACATTACACTTAACTGGTTCAGGGTTTCTGCCCCAATTATTCACGCCACACAAATGTCACTGACGATGCTTTGTGTACTGTTAGCCTACGCAATATTTTGGAAACGATAATGAGAGCTAGAACGAAAATTATTTGCAGAATTAGAGTAGAATAAGTTACTTGACGAAGATAATGCGAAAGTATCACACTGTCGTTCATAAGCGTATCCAGGATTTTGGCTACGGATGTGCACTCAGAGATGTGGTTTCATTTTGACGCTTGGCGTATTAAAGGGACGGGGCCTGGTCTGAGTAGGGGGTTAGGACCTCCGCAGAAAGTTTTTTTAGTTCTTTCCTCTGGAAATGGTACTATATGCATAGGCTAATGCGTGCAACAGCAGAATGTTCAGCCCGCAAACTGAGCAAATTGCTTGGTATTCTAGCGCCTCACCCCAGGGGGGGGGGTCCTCCCCTCTGGCTACGCCTATGCAGGGGCGCAACAATGGCTAAAAAGTTGATGGGGACCAAGGTTTGGGTCCCAACACCGGCGCCCCGCGCCCGGCAAAGGTCGCGCTGGGTGTTGGGTGTGGGAGGGGTCGCCCCCTCCTGCTGTGCGGGTCCGGGGGTATCGGATCCGGAAAATTTTAGAAAACTCAGATGTTAGATCCTGCATTCTGGTCACTACTTGCTGTGAAAAAATCTTGAAAACTACGGCCAAGAAGTTGGGGACCAATACATTGTTGGTCCCCAACCTAAAAGTTGGGGGGGGGGCAGTTTCCCCGGTCCCTACGGTTGTTGCGCCTATGCTGTTGTGAAGTGTGATATGTTCTTCGCAGGGCGGTGACAAACTGACTACATACACGTTCAACACGCATCAAGCCAAGCACACCTTTTGCAGTACGTGCGGCGTCCAGAGCTTCTACCAGCCTCGCTCAAACCCGGACGGATACGGTAATAACCGAGTCGTCCCTACACGGTCATGTAAACGGCTTACAACAGCACACGTGTTCCAGGCATAAACGACATGCTGGCCACCGAGTTAGCATGTTGCAATAAACGAAACAGCCCACGATATTTGCTGTAGTACTGCCTACGTGAATAAGGCTGAAGGCCAACAGCATTCTAAAATCAAGGGCGTATTTAAAAGGGGGCCAGGGGGCCATGCCCACAATGGCCATATTGCCAGGAAACATTTTAATGGATGTTACACAGGTGATTTACATCTGTAGGGTCTATGTGTGTTCACGGTACATTTAGTGACCACGAAGTAAACACATCTAAGACGGCGATGTCTACAAAAATATTAGGCAAGGAGGTGTTATCTTTGACTGTGCGCCAAGTTAATGGCCCCATGCTTCCTCCAATCAAAAATGCTGCATACGACGCTGTCTAAAATCTTCGAGATGGCAGCTGTTTAGCATCCTGTGGCCATCCAATCCTCGCAATTGGACCCGTGATGCAACTAGCAGTAGCAGGCATAACACTGCCCCAATCAGCCATCATGCCAGTATTTCACATACCGGTAGTAAACCCACAATAGGTCCTTACAATAGGTCCTTCATTTCCCATCCGACTGAATAGCATCGTGTGCAATGCAATACAAAATGAAACCTGTAAACTGCACCTTTTATGAAACATCCCGAAGTGATAATAACGATACTCAAGACAAAGTTTACGGTGCTGTCACCAAGAGAGTCATTCATTGTGAGAGTTCAGCTGGTTCATCTTGTAAAGTAAGTAAATTAAAGTAAAGTATGTAGAACAGCACCAGGACACTCCGACAATGTCAAAGGACTTCGGCCAGAGTCCACCTGTAGTTTGTTACCGTTTACACCCATCACTGCCATTTAGTATTATTGACCACAAACCAGTTGATGTGCTTAAATGATGCAGTTTTAAGCTGTTTTCTGAACAGCATTACTAAATGTGTGATCAGTATTATGTCGGTGAAATGTGCAGGAATAATGCCACATTGCCTCGACACCGGCACAGTAACATCAGTCATGGTGGAAAAGATCGATGGAATTAACTGGGAAGAAACGATGAAGGCAGAAGCACTGAAGGAAAACTCCATTTTCAACCGGTCCACGTCAACTGAATGAACAATGTCGAAACAACAAACACTAGCATTTTCTGTAATTATGGTGTTTGCAACACTCGCAGAAAATAAACATCTTCCGAACACATTGGCAACAATACATTATGCGCAGGAATTCTTATGTGTCCGGTACGCTAACAGTGACAAAACACTACCAACAAACTGCTTTCTTCACAGTATAAACAAACGAATTCACAATAGTAACAACTACAGTACACAACCAGCAACAGTGTTTCAGAAAGTAACAAACAAAACGGAATCAGAAGGAACATCATTGTAAGCTCGTAAGCATTCCATTTAGTCAATACATAAGCAGGACAGATTATCCTACAGGCACTTGTCTACAGGAGCCTACGGGGGTGCTGTTATTTTTGGTCTGCACCACCTACGGTAAGTATTACACACGTCTTTAGAACCGGAACACTCCTTCTCATTAATATAATAACAATCACCAAACAATAAAAAACAACATAATGCTTCTACATTAATTGGCGGTGAATTGTTCTGAATCAATGGTTCTTAACATATCTTAGTTCCTGCATCCCTTTAACTGAACCTTCACACTACTGTCTAAACTGTGTATCCACTGGCAACTAATGACAGCATTAAAGTTGTGTAAGGTTTAACATCCGATCAAACACATTATACGTCAGATTGCGGGGACAGGTTATTATGGGTCAAATGATCCAACCAACAGTGTCAAAGAATAGGAAGCCTAAGGAGTAGGCTTCAATCCCATCAGGTCCACCCCTCAGTGTCACAATAACACAGTATGAAAACAAAACACAAAACACACACACAGGCTACAGTCACATTTGATTGTGTTGCGCAAATCGTTGTGGAGGTAAGTTTCTCTAGTCCTAGTTTCTCTACGATCTGCCACTGTGGATTTGCGGTCACATCATATGACTGTTTTTTAGACTGCAGGTAATTGCTAAATTATGTTTCAAATCAAAAACCGCTCAACTGTCTGTCCTATGTTGCTAATAATCGTTACTTACCTAACTAGGAAAAAACGTATCCCTATTAACATAACAATTTATTTTAAAAGTTCAATAAGCTGTCTCATAAAACCATTTTAAACAAACCCCTACCACTTCTTTCCACACCTTTAGGGAGTGCAGGCAGGCACCTTGGTTAAGAACCTCTGACTGAGAGCATCATGCTTTGTGTAGAAAGACAAGACTGCAATAACAAATTTCTGGAGGCAGTTCTGCAGTACATTGAAGACCCAAGCTGTAGGCCATAGTGTAGATGACAATGGCCTTTAGGGAGGGCCTTTATTTTGTACTCTGATTTTCATCAACTTAATTCGAGTAGCATATGTTGTACAGCGCCCTTGTAGTGACCTTACAAATTGTCGTATTATTGCTATTATTATTATTATTATTATTATTATTAATGGCAAGATTAATTGGATCAGTGGCCATAGTGAATGCTGAATATCTTCACTGGGTGCAACTGCACAAGGGACTACAATAATCACTGTCATGTGATGCAGTTGTATACTGGATACATGGGCACAGGTTAGCTCAGACAAACTGCACACACAAAAAGTCTCGGATGTCGTAAGTGGTGTCAGCATGGGTTTGACTCTGACATTCATCATCTCCTTGCACTTTGCTATGCAACACACAAATCCCTGTGAAAGCCAAACCGTGCCGCAAACAGGTACCACATACCTTAGTAAAAGCCTGAAGTTATTCAAGTATACTGGGATAAAGTCACCAGACACAATCCAATCCAATCCAATCCAATATCAGCATGTATCACTATTGAGTACACAGCGCTACGTGACGCCAACGGATCAATCAAGGTCAGTTCATCATTGATATTTATTAGCCAGGTGGACCACGAGCTCCTCCAATAGTCTGGCAGTAGTAGTAGTGTAGAGGCTTAACGTCCCACCAAACACATTATAGGTCATATCAGGGATGATTTTTACAGGTCATATGACCAAACCAACAGTGTCAAAGCACTGAAGGAAACCAGTTGGTCTTTCAGATAAGGCTTGAATCCTACCAGCACCAATCCACCATGTTACAATAATATAACTCTAGGCAACCGCCTCTATGCATGGCGTAAGGGTTCCAATGTCACAAACCCAATCTGCTGGACCTGTAAGAACTGCTCACATGAGTGTGCTGCTGACTGTGAACACTGTGTTACAAAACCCAGCATGGAGCAGTTCTGATAATATTCCCTCTTAACCTCCAGACAATCATCATAACTCAGATGTTGTCTGGCAGAGGGGAGGGGGTCCAATACTCTAACAGGGCTCAAAGTGTATTTGCATTGCAAATCCCTTCCCAGATAACTTATGAGTTGAGCCGAGTCAGTAGAGTTTGACATCTACTCGACACGTGACAGGTCATTTCAGAGACGAGCCTTTCCAGGCAATCGTTTGCACTGGTACTGCCAACTGAAAACAGAGAAACAGAATAACACATGTACCTAAAACACAGAAAACAAACGCAATAAAACCTTGCCCTAGCTAAGACATGCAGAAAAGTACAAAACACTGGTCTAGTTGTCTTCTTCGACATCTGGCCAGCAAACAGAGTTGGCCTATTCGGACCTATTCTTATAGTGCTGGAGCCCGGCATACGTTAAAATGACCTAAGTCCATACGCACTGGGTATCACAATGTAGTAGTAGCGTAGCGAGCTCCACTACGGGAGCGTAGCGCCGTGCTTTGCAATGATCCTCCATAGAGGGCGGTTCTGGGCAGAAGCTCTGGCGTCCAGGAGGTCCATGTCGAGCGCTCTTTCAGGTCATCTGCCACGTTGCGGAGCCAAGTTGAACGCGGCCGGCCCGGCGGTCTTCTCCAATTCTCTGCCGGCTGCTCAAATATCACAATGCTAAGAGGAAAATGCCGGCAAGCCAAACTTCCGTGGGTCAAAGTCCTGTAGGGACGACAGCGTCAGTGTTGCATGTGGACCACTGCTTCTGGATCGCTGCAAGACAGTTGGGATCTGGTACCCATACCACCTGCATGCCTGCTGCTAGTGCTCCTTCCACACCATTCGGTGCATCTTCAAACACCAAAACCTGCATCCGTATCAAACAGATAGCATAAGCTCTTCTGTTACCTTTCAAATGGCATACTTTAGTTCACATCAACTCCAGATCATCATTCAGTAGAAAGCATATGGCACTTGTTAAATTTGGCAAACACAGAAAGCAGCAAGCAAAAATATTTATACAACATACGAGTCAGAAAAAATTATGAACTACAAAGTTATTACATGCCATACAGTCTTTGTCAAACAAAAGTGCCTTTAACAGATGCACACCCTCTCCTCCGATAGACAACATCTGAGCTATGATGTTTGTCTGGAAGTAAGAGGGAAGATTATCAGAACTGTTCTGTGTTGTATTGTGTACTGAAGTTGTGCACAGTCATAAGCACACTTAGATGAGCAGTTCTTACAGTTCTCTGGATTGGGTTTTGTCACACTG
>Ga0049105_1001298_pt1 | contig 10832 bp, 7 predicted proteins | sample WorMetvaBAHAMAS1_FD_61260 | JGI IMG/M metagenome (GOLD analysis project Ga0049105, IMG submission 61260) | Worm MetaG Olavius vacuus BAHAMAS.1 | ecosystem: Host-associated > Annelida > Digestive system > Unclassified | place: Germany: Marburg | collected 2013-04-09 | reverse complement strand
TATCGTCATCATCATCATCATCATTATCATATGGTATTTTTAGAGTGGCATAAGCAGTAACGCCACCACGAGGACCACTATAGTCAGAGTAAGTAATACGAGCAGTATCAGAGAGCGTTGTAACAACAGCGGAATAATTATGTCTTCAAATGGCGCCGGAAGGTTGACAGGGACGGAGCGGAGGTGACATCATCTGGTAAAGCTGTTCCAGACTTTAGCACCAGCAGTCGGAAAGACACGACTGCCGACAGTTGGCAGGCGGAAGGACGGAACATCAAGCTCGATGCAGATCGCAGCCTTCGGTGTATAGTACGGTTAAACGTTAATTGCTTGTCTGCTTGTCTGTAATACTTAATTTCTACGCAGCGAGGTAAAATCACGCACCATTTTATTTTTACAATAACTCTGTCAAACGTTTTTTTATATTGAAATAATTAAACTGGCAAAAGTGTGTACACATGTGCATCGTAGAGCGCAAATAAGGATGTTTATAGTAGCGTTGCACCTCTTGTATCCTGTTGCCAACCTTACTGTACTCCACACTGGTTTATTCCAGATATCGTACCTAAACTCCAGCCGGGTACACGAAGTGGTGGCGAAGGACAGGGTCATGATGGGCGGGTAGAAACGACCAGCTGTCGGCGAGCGAGTGCCCGTCCGTGACGGAGGCCAGCCGGCCCGTGTCGACTGAGCGCCCAGGTCAGGTCGCCCGGCTCTTGACCCCGTCTTACTGCCGCCGACAGACGGTCGGACCAAGCACCGTGTCGACGCTTGCTTCCTCCACGTCGATGTCATCGAGTGCTTTTCCACTTCCACGCCAGCTGCTTCCTCACGACTCTCGCTTTTATCAATCGAACCCTGATGTTTCCGTACACGAGAAATAACAGACTGATAAATGTGGTAAACAGTAAAACGCAAATGTGATGAGATTCCAACAGCCAGGCTTTCCAACAGACGGGCTACCTCGCCGATATGATCAGCCCATACAGTCAGTCTCGCTTGCTGCGATCATCCACACAGAAGCTTCTGTCAGTTCCGCCGCACAACTTGGACACTGCTGCTCCCAGACTTTGGAACTCTCTTCCACTGAACTGTCGAACTGCTCCATCCGTTAACACATTTAAGATCCGTCTACATTTCTCTTCGATTCGGCATAACCGCACTGTAGCACGCGCCTCTGTACTATGGCGCGATATAAATTGATTGATTGATTGATTGAAGCGTAGAAGATGACACAGAATAATCAGATGAAGCATAAGAACCTGCGTTCATGACGATTATAACTTTCTAAATGGACATTAAAGCGGGAAGCAGAGAGCACCAGAGCACCGGTGATCATGGACAGCCCAGTCGCCGTTGCTGAACTCCGACTTTGAATTCCAAAGTCGGACGTGTGCATTATGTAAACATAGTAAATAAACATAGATTTTTAGAGTAGCCTAAATGACGAACATTGCTACAAGGACCACTGTAACGATGTCAGTCAAGCGGTCAAAAAATCAGGTGAGGATATGAAAGTTGAAAAAGATGAGTTTTTTATTGACGGCGGAAAGTCTGCAATGATGACGATGAGACGACGGTCTCTGGCAGACCGTTCCAGACTTGAACTGCGGCAACCGGAAGGGCACGGCTGCCATGCAACTGTAGACAGTTTGATGGGCGGCGCGACTAGGCGGCTGGTACTTGCTGACCGCAGGGCTCGTCGACCAGGTACAAGGTCAGCGACGGCGACAAGAGGTCCCAGATATCGCTGCGCCCTGTCGTGAAACACGTATACCATGCGTGACAGAACGGACCACCTGGAGTCGTGATGAAGGTTGCATGTCTGCCCATGCGACGTTCTTTCGCAGCCCCTGGTTGGGTTAGATCACTCATGCATTGTCTAGATGATAGATCGACGCAGTAGATGTATGCGACACGTCAGAAGCCGAAGCCGCTTCTGTCGCGAGGAGCTCTGCAAAACGCAGTCGATAGGGGCGATTGAATGGTATTCTGGTAACACTACCGATCCGATTCAGCGCAGTTGTCTGCGTGGTCGTACAAAGTGCACACGAAGTTGATGATATAGTGTAGTTGTTCTGCAAAAAACGCCACTGATCGCTGCTATACGCGATACTGAAAAATACGGCGCGGCAGCTGCCGCCATGACACGGACACAGGGCGACGTGCGGTATCTAATTGAAAGCAGCAATACCGACCGAATATCACGTTGCATCGCCGACTGTACGAATGATATTTTTGCGCGACAACGATGAATGATTTATCTCGACGACATCGCCGGGTCGGGCGCCTCGCCGCTCGCCGGACAATAAATATTCTACGCTGTATACGGGTACGTACGGTATGCATTGCCGCGGGCGGGCTTTATACCCGGCTTCGAGAGATTATTGAAACGCGCAGCGGACGCCGGCCGCCCGCATTGCGTAAACGATTTGCGATATATTGTGCGAACGAACGCTGTAGTATACGACGACCGGACGCCATTGTCTGCCGTCGCTCCATGGGCGCCGTAAAACCCGATGTTCTATGCAGCAAGTCATTGTGCGTTGTTATAGCAGCCGGCGGCGCACGGCGCTGCTAACAGTCTCCTAATGGCGGACCCGAAGACATCAGTACCCGGCGCATGTACGTAAAGTGGCAGTAAATGCATATTGTTGGCGGATGCGATTATGCAAATGCGAGCGGCGCCGAATGAATGGCGATACGGATTGCGGCGCCGAGGAACGTTCGTACGCTCGGCGCCGCAACACTGATCATACAGTACAATGTAACGAGCCGGCGTCTTTTCATATCGTCGCCGCCTGCCCGCGCGGTCCTTTGTTCCAGCAGACAGCCGCCGCCGTATCAGTCTCTCTCCGGCCGTGGCTCCACCGCCCGAATGGATGGATCCCAGAATTCCATTAGTTGCCGGTAGATGCGCCCCGGCGACCTTATCCCGGCGAGTATAAATGTAATTCGAGCGGCTACCAACGAAAACGAACGAGCGCTCGATTGTAGGCTACGAGCTGGTCGACTGTTTGTTCTCACGACCTCGACATCTCCAAGCAGCTTAAGCTGCGGCTCCACTATAGCCGATAAGTCGGCGGATTTACCCGCCGACGAAATCTCTGAAACACCGGCCGATTTCTTGTCGGTGAAAAATTAAATGTCGGCCGGTAAATCTGACAATGTTCGGAACTCCTGTCAATCATTTCCAAGATGGCGGATTCTGAAGTAACGTTTGTAACATTTGTCACAGCGGTGTGTTTGCAGTATATTATAATTGGCGCTGCGAGTATTCTAATTAGCAGGAAGCATAGACGACGCAGACAGTATTGAGTCAAACCGTTGATCCGCATGCGCAGTGTGTGGGGAGCATACCACTCACTGCTTCAGCAACTGTTGACGACAGACGCGCAGTCGTTTCAGAATTTTATCAGGATGGTCGGGAGCGTGGCTGACCTCAGCATCATCAGCGATCTGATTGGTTGGAGCCACAGAAATGTCCGCCGCCGATTTCTCGGCGTGAATGAACACTGCTCATTCACGCCGGTAAATCGGCCCATGTTTTGCAGCAGTGGAATTTTATCGGCGGGTATTTTTGGTCAGGGGGGGGGGGCGTTACATTCGACACCAGCTGTTTCTACCTGCCGGTAAATCGGCCCGGCCAATTTACCACGACGGTAAATCGGTGGGTAAATCCGCCCATTTATCGGCTCTTGGGGCCGCTGCTACCTGCCCTGACGGGGTCTTATTATTTTACTTAGCCTATATCGCTGGTTGTGGTCGACGTCGGGGGATACGGACATCCTCTCTGGATGTTGCCGCTGGACATTCACTCCACAGCTACCGTAAAAGGTAAAAGGTAAAGTGACCGCAGTCAGCAGTGCTTCAAACACAGCCCTGCGAGGCTGCGACAGTAGGGTAGAGTAGGATATGGTCTTTAGCCGGCATGCAGTGGGTTTTTTTGGGCCCAGTGATATGGACGGTAGACCACACCTCTTCCATAACTTGCGGTTTCCCGGCAATTACACCGGTACCTAATTATTCTGGATGTAAATAATTGACTCAAAGTTATTACGCAGCGATGCCCACCGCCGGAAATCGAACCTGCGAGCTCTCCATCGCGTCCGACGCCCTACGACAGCGCCTCCCACCACGCTAACGTGCTACCCGTACTTGAACGTAAAAAACTTGTTAATGATACCAACTTAGGTTAGTGTTAGGAATAGTTTTGGTAACTTTTTACATTTAAGTAACGTAGCCAGGAGTGCTGTCCGGGGAGATCCGGGGGGGGGATGTTCTGCACGGGACGTCGGACGTGGCGTGGTGCCTGGAACATCTGTGTCAGTCGGTGCTCGGCGTGGTTGATGAGCTGCGTCTTCTCGCGTTTCATCATCATCAACACACGGTCGTCATCAACAGTCGTAGGCGAGCCAGCATTCTCGCTGTGGGGGTGCGCTCGTAGGCGTGGTGTTGGCTTATTAAAGCCTTGAATGGAGTGAGATTTGGGGAGGTAGCATTTTCTCGTGCATTTCTGACAGTGGCGTCGCCAGCTATGGGGCACGTGCCCCCCTCGACTTCCAACAATTTTATTTTTGGCTCACTTTGGAGTAAATCTGACAACCAACTATCCAAGTATTGCGTAGTCTGTGAGATTAGCTTGTGCAGATGTCAACAACTCACAGCTCTTTCGATCAGTACTGCATTAGTCATAAAACTATTAGTCATCGAGCAGCTGCTGCTAAAGTTCGCCGTGAGTGCCCCATGACCTAATTTCCAGCTTTGCCCCTCCTCGCAACAAATCCTGGCGACGCCACTGATTTCTGATGAATAACGAGAATCTTTAGTCACCAAGCAAACATGATAGACAACGAACAGTAAGCAATACAAACGAAATCAAACAATTATAGCACAGACAAAAACACTCGAGGCTCACTTCAAACTTAGCACACGCTTGGCCCATGACATACTCGGTAAAGAGAAGTCAAAGTACTAAATAATGCGTGCAGCAGGATCTATATAAGCCTACACACAAACTGAGCAAATTCATTTTGTATTCCAGCCATGGAGAGTGCATCTGAACCCCCTGCATCCCTCATGGCCACGCCTGTGTCAACAGTCGATCGACGGGTTGATTCGTCTCACTGTGTGTATATATGTAGCTTGATCGCTTGCAGTCCGGCGTTCGCAAACACAGCTGCAGTCGTCGCCGTCTTTCCATTCTTCATTATTTAGCGCCCTCGCCAGTGGCGAAACTTGGGGCGGCAGCCGAGGCCTTAAGGACCGCCGTGTTCGGGGTTCAGACTTCGCTGTACACTCGTCCGATGACAAATGTGGCCCATTTCGAAATCGAGGTCAAAGGTCAAGGTCGCGAGACCTCACAAGCTCGGGCTGAAAATACGCCATATTGTATATGGTATACACTTCCAGTCCATATATACTATTAGACGGCTGACCGTAATATTGAAGCGTTTACGCACCCCCCTCAACAGGTCTGAGCAGTTTGTTTTTTATCTGATTGCGAATCTCGTCCGAAGTGTGTACGGTTTTGCAGAGTTATACGTAGGAGCAGCTGCTGCATCTGAGTGTGTGTCTCCTTCTTTCTGTTCCCTCAAGTCTTGACAGTTCACCTGACCGGGTCATATTGGTTTCGTGATAGGAGGAGAAGGTATAGGGGGCACGTGCATCGAGGTCCGAATATCGTGTCGACCATTGAGGCCGTTCGTCCTGTGTGCCGGTCGTTTCGTATCCTAACCTTTACGTGTCCCGGCGTTTCGTGCGCGGCATTTCTTAATAAGAGGGTTAGGGTTGTGTACCTCGGGTTGGCGTTAGGGTTATTGTTATTGTTAGGATTAGGTGTTAGTGTTAAGTGTTAGAGTTGGGGGTTAGGGTTGGGGCTAGGGTCAGAGTTGGGTCAGGGTTAGAGACGTGTAGGGTACGAAACGCCTGGGTACGAGAAAGTTACGGTACTAAATGTCTGTTCTGGTGTCACTGCTAATATATTCATCTTTATTTCACCATATCGGTAGCATCACGTAAGAAGAAAAAAATAATAATAAATAATTAAGCTTAACTAGATGAACATAAGGAACATATACAGTAATGTCATCCGATAAAAACAACACTTCTCAAATTACAATAATGTCACTGCCGTTCGACGGGACGATGACGTGAAGTTCTGTGTGTGTGTGTGTGTCGTGTTTGTGTGTAGAAGTACAGCAAAGCAGGTTCGTCGGCGTCGTTCGAGCACTCGTCGACCGTCTGCTCGTTTCGGTCGCTGTCTCTCAGCCGTGATGTTGCCTGCGCCACGTCCAGACGTCGATGTCGCAAGTCGACCGTCATCTCTTCCAGCGGCAGCGGCGGCAGCGGCGCCGTCCACGACGGCCGCTGGCGTTCGACGCTGGTCTGACCACCCCTCACCGTCAGCTTCGTACCTTCTCAACTTCCTTCTCCGCCGCTTCACGTCCGTCACTGCTACCCTCCCCTCTGGGGCTGAAACTGTGCGCCAAAATTGGGAGATGCGTCTGTCCCTAAAACTTCGGCCACGTAGTCGAAAAGACAGGGTGTCGCTGGCGTCCTTGCCGTGAAGTCTGGGACGGATGGAGGCATGCGTGAATTCGCCCGATTTGTGCGCAGAACGAAAAGCTTACGAAACACAAACGAACGCAAAACAGTTCACTAACGTATTCCGATTTTTCGAATTCGAGAGTTTTTGTCTCTGTTTGCTGTAAGTCTCATACGTTTCGTTCAAGTTATATGCAGCGAATTTGATACGATAGTGCGAGAGGTATATAGTTTGCGCTGAAAATCTTTCGTACGACGGCTGGAACGATAGACGTAAAAGACCCGTACAGTAAAAATAACTGAAGAAAGTATGAACTACTTTGCACCGGAAAAAACTTGACTAATTAGAGAGCTGTGCCCATACAATATTAAGTCACTTGAGTTATTATTGCATTCTGTTTCAACGCTGGATCGGCGCGGCTATTGGTCCGGAGCCCGGCCAGCCTAATGAGTGTACGGGTCTTATTATATTCCTTGTTTGTTGTCACTGCGGTTGTGCGTGTTGGTCGCTTGCGGACGTTACAAGATGTTGACACTTCCCACAGTTGACTGTATTTCACGGTTGAGTGGATCCGTGGAGTTAACAGTACGTTATACCACAGACATCCGTTGTAGACATAGGCACTACGAGTTTGACGGTGGAATAAAAGACCCGTACACTTCAGCTCATTGGGCTAGCCGGGCGCCGGCCCAATAGCCACGCCGGGCCAGCGTTAAAACACAATCTAATAATAATTCAAGTGACTTAATATTGTACGGGCTCAGCTATCTCACAATAACTAGATCAAAATTGACATACAAGGTCACATTAATACTACTAGGCTACCGTTATACCCGCTCCAGTTTGTGAGAAGCTCACGTCCCTTTCCTGTGCCCGACCCGTCATATACGAGATGTCTAAAAATAGTCTACACGATGTTCTGCGACGACGTTGCGTCACTGCTGTCTGGAACGATCGTCGCTGTTAGAACTCCGTACCCACAGTACAGACACGGTATATGTCGCCCGATCAACTTCTAGTCAGAACGTATTCTGCCGACCTCAGTCGACCGCGCATGCCACGGACGAGATACGCGCAGTAATACATAGAGAAACGTTCCGATGTTGTCAGCAGCAAAGCCAGGGGAGGGGAAAGGAGGCGGGGGGGCGAGCGGTGAGGGGGAGTTGGAGCTTTCGAACCCACTTGTATCCAGGACCAACAGACAGGAAAATGTCGGTAATCAAAATGCGCAGATTTCAACGTTAAATTTAAAGAAAAATTTTCGGAGCAGTGCCCCCAGAACCCCATAAACTACGCCTCCCCCCCGCATAACCGCATCTCTAATTAAACCCCTGGCTTCGCCTTCGGATGTTGTAGCCGACAAGTTTCTTTGGCTGTATATCTGTTACGCTTTATTTGTTTGTTTAGCGCGCTGAGTGTATAATTAACTCCGTCGATGTTCTGTATTCAGCGAACGTTGCTTTATCGTTGGTACTGCGTTGAGACTCGACGTATGTATATACAGTGTATAGCCGTTGACGGGTAATTGGTGCATGCCGGATGCTGATAGCCGGCTGCGCATGCGCACCGAACTGCCGGAAGTCGCGAACCTCGACGCCCGCCGCGCGGTGGTTATTTGTACAGATGAGGCACGCAAACGACTTCGTAATTTTCGTACTTTTAGCACATCTGGACGGAAATTCCAGTTCGGCTTGCATTCTCGCCAGAAATGAATATCGTGCGAAATAATGCTGTAATTCTCAAGCATCAAGAAATCATCACGTCTTTGCAGATATGATTTGCAATTGTACTCGACAAGCGTAACTGGTAAATACGAAACATAACGTATCTGCAAAACTCGCAGTTTTCTGCAGGTTGCTGAACTGAACTGTAGTGCTGGGTTGATGTTTGCGATGTTCGGTTCGATTTCTTTATATACGCGATTTCTATAACTTGGCGTGTCGAGAGCGGCTTAACGTGACCGCAGCGCTTGAAGTTCGACGGTACTGTGATCTCCGGCGCGATTTTCGATGACGTCACTGACACGTGACGTGCACCGACTTCCGGTACATGACTGACTTGGCACGTGACTGACGGTGACGTAATAGGGCAAGGCCGACGCTGATGTCACGTCGCGTATACACGGCGTTGAGTACATAACACCGAATTTACCTTCACAGGTTGCCTTTCACTGTGCATTTTTGCAGCAGTTGACGAATGATGGCGAAATTTTCTGCGAATCAAACTGCCATTGTAACGCGCTACGCAAATTATCGTAACGTGCCGGCCATTTACATGCTGCAAAAAAGGGTTTAACTTTGTTACGCAGTCGTCATCCGCTGAAAATAATACACATAATAATGTTATTTAGCACACAGTACCAAATTTTAGGAGAAAAGTTACGCCGTGTCAAGCTATTTTTATGCCTTCGCCAACATTAGACGGCGGAGGCATTAAGTTTTCCGGTCGTAAGTCCGGCTGTTGTCCGTCCGTCCGTCCGTTGTCACGTACGTGACCCGATATCTCCGGATTTCAATGAAACTTGGCACCGGTTTCATCGCGTGAGTGGGCATTGCTGAAAAGGCTTTCAGGGTTAGAGGTCAAAGGTCATTCTGTAGGTCACGACGGTGACCAGACCTATTAACCTGTATTACATTTCGACGGCGTGATGTCGAGGCTGGCTTGTTTTCAGATAAGCAGGGTTGAAACCGAAGCGACAGGTTTTTCGGTAACGTGGGCCGAGACGTCGTGTCTTGATTCACAGACCATTATGGTAGGTATACTGTAGGCCTGTACCAGCATTCATTTCGCTCGAATCAATACTGCCGCCAGCATTGTCTGAGGACGGTTTTTTTGTGATAGGTGATGTCTTTCTGTGAACAGGCTGTATGGAACGACAGGATTTGGCCTTAACAGTGTCCCAGAGGATACGCCCTTCCCTCGCGTTATAATATACGAATGTCTGCACCAGGCGTGCTGTAATATAGATGGCAACCTGCTTCCACAAAGCGTAATATGTTTCTCTGAATTATTAGGCCACCCGCGACGTGCTGCAGTGCTATTTTGCCACCTGACCTCCAGTCTCCGAGACCGCCAAACGTATCCACGTCAAAAATATGGCACAACATATTTACTGGGATATCTCGCTCCATCCCATCCATTCCCGACTTTTTACGAGGATGAAAAAGTGCGAAACTTGGCCGCGATTTTTTGGCCCCAGTCGTCTGTGAGTCGCTCCGGTTTCGAAATGGAGCATTAAATCATTTTGATGTGAAAGTGCGAGGATTTGGATGAGGATTGTGGAATGTGGATTGTGTTGGCGGAGGTATAATACGTGTGCTGTCCGAGTGTGTTTCTCTGTCTCAGTCGGCAATTAGCCGCCGGGGCTTTCTGTTTTGTCGCTGTCTGTGAATGCTTGCGTGATAATATTCGACAAGTTTGTGAAAACACGATCTCTTACAAACCGCTCGTGGGAATTTTACCAAATATTCACACACTTGGGGCAGAGATGAACTGATGAGATTTTGAGGTCAAAAGGTCACAGACAACATTTCTCGCTTTTTGTGTCGAAGGCGTAATTCTTGTCAGTTTTCACAACTAAATAACTGACCTTGGATAGGTCATTTTCAACGTGGGGTCTAACGATGTTTTTCAGACACTAATCGCTGTAAAAATATCGTAGTGTCATTTCCTCCCTCCAATGGTGGAGGGTTTGCTAATCTATGTTACGGTCTAGCCGATTGACGGTACGCTGTCGAAGGCCAGCTAGTTTTTTTAATTATTTTAATAGATGAAATGTGATAGTTCGTATACTGAGCGATAATGCTGCAAGATATTGCAGAGAAATACTGGACTTCGGTCACTTTATGTAGCAGTGTGTGGCAAATTATGTTTTATTTATTGTTAGGCTATAAACTTTATTATTTGTATGCATGATACGATTTGTGTTTGTTGTTACGGATAGTTAGAAAAAGTACTCTGTAGGCTCCAGAGCACATACTCGCATGTTTTCGGAAAATGGATACTTTTGTTTTCCTGCATACCTCCAAGAAAAACTAAAGAAATCAAATGAACATTTGGAGACATTATAGCTGGTAATACTGATGATTCGTATCTGAGAATAATTGGCCTGTTTGTTAAAAATTCTCCGCTCTCAGGCTCAGCACTGCAGCGCAGTGAAGAACGTCAACACACAGCAGGCATTTAAGTAATAACAACTGGCACAGGTGACCTTTTTCCACCACCTAGCTATCAGTGTTTAAACTGTTTGCCGATTTGCCATAATACTGCTTGAACTGCACGAAAT